>PVBE010240629.1_pt1 | contig 16767 bp, 12 predicted proteins | sample 1631181 | NCBI WGS metagenome assembly PVBE01 (sample SAMN08397723, study PRJNA350692) | Marine metagenome, whole genome shotgun sequencing project. | isolation source: water | place: Pacific Ocean | collected 2012-04 | reverse complement strand
TGCGTGGAGCCATGGAGCCTCCGGGCGCGCAGGACAGGGGGCGGCGCGCCGCTCAGAGCAAGGTAGACGAGGCCGTGCCCCTGGTCAACGTTCTCGAACCTCGCTCCATCGGGTTGGGCCACGCCTTGCCGCAGGCTGCTACACGTCGCGAGGACGCTGTCCTGCGGCCAGCCGTAGGGTGCTGCGGGCGGTGTGGTCCATGTCCAGGAGCAGGCCGAAGCCCGTGGGCATGGTGACCTTGACCACACCCGTGCACTTGATCAGAGAGCCTCCGGGCAGCACCAGGCGGACGCTGACCCGAGCGTTCTTCTCGAGCTGGGTACCGGTGTAGCGTACCTGGAGGGCCAGGCGGTGGATGTGCTTCCAGTAGTACTGGACGTATCGTTGGGGATCGTTGAAGCGGATCTGCACGATGGGTGGCGTGGCGTTGGACGCCACCTTCACCTCGACACGGAGGTGCCCGCGCTTGGGCTTGCCGGGTTGTTCGTTGGTGCCGCGGCGGGCCTCGACCCCCCGCCGCAGGCGAGAGCGCCGACTCTCACCACCATCAGCGCTCGAGGCGATGATTTCGGTGATCGCTTGCCGACCCACCGCATCATCGGCCTCGTTGAGGGTGGAGATGAGCGATCCGCTACCCCCGCTGCGCATCTGCTCGACCGATGGTGCCGGCCGCTTCTTGGGCTTGTTGGTGCGCACGGCTCGCTCGTGCTCGAGCAGCCACTCGCGCAGCATGCCTTCGTGGTTCTTGTTCATCTCGACGATGTCGAGAACCGCCTGGGTGGGACCCAGGGCGAGCGTGACGACCTTGGTCACCTTGGCTCGGCCCCGAAGGTTGGCGTTGTAGCCGGGCAGTGGGAACTGGAACTCGACCTCTCGGCCGGGCTTGTAGCTCAGCTTGCCCTCGACCTGCAGTTCGCGCGTCCCAACCTCGCGAACGACGGCTTCGGCCACACCGCGTGCCGTTCGAAGGGTGATGGTTTCCTTGATCGGGATCCCCATGGTAGCGCTCGACATCCGGTTCTGTTGCAGGCCGTCCAGAGGATCAGTTCGTACCATGTTCCGGGCGGGTTCGTCTCGTGGTCGCTCGATCAGCCGCGTGGACCGTCTCGATTGGGGTGGTCGCCCCACGAAGCCGTGCAGGGCGCTCGGCCTACAGGGGCGCTACCAGACGCCGTCAGGCCCGCCGTAGCCGCCCATGTCGTTGCGGGTGCCGTCGATGTCGTTGTAGGCAGCGTCCGGATCCCCGGCGTCGATGGCGGGCGAGGACGTGCGCAGGGTGAAGTCGGGGGGGGACTCGATGGAGCAGTGAGCATCGGAGAACGACGGATCCGAGCTGATGTCGTGAGCCCCGGCGGTGAAGGTCCCGCCGTAGGTGAGCGCGTTGTCGGAGCTGTTGTAGACGTCGTTGTAGGAGAACTGTCCCGTTCCGGAACCGTACAGGGCGACCACCGAGCTGTTGGCTTCCGTGATGACGTTGTGCAGCTGGACCGTGCCGTTGTTCTGCTGGAAGAGCTGGCTGCCTCTTTGCTCGCCGGAGGTGGAGCTGGCGTTGCCGTACAGGCTGGTGTTGGTGAGGGCGACCGTGCCGCCTCCGGAGGTGAAGATTCCCCCTCCGTCGACATCGGCCTGGTTGCAGGTCAGCACCGCGTTGATGGCGCTCAGGTCGGCACCGTCGAGGTAGAAACCGCCGCCGTCGGAGGAGACGTTGTTCCAGACGAAGGCTCGAGAGAGGCTGACCATCGTGCCGGACGCGGCGTAGATGCCGCCCCCGGTGTCGGCCTGGTTCGAGGTGACTTCGACACCTTCGAGGCTGACGTTGCCTCCCTGGATGCAGAGACCACCACCGTAGGAGTAGCGCCAGATCTGCTCGAAGCTGCCGGCGGCTTGCTGGGTGAAGTCCGGCAAGAGGTTGGCGTGGACGGTGAGGTCCTCGAGGGTGGGGTCGTCGCCCGCCACGTAGATGCCACCGCCACAGTATTCGTACAGGTGAACGGTGCAGGTGTTGTTGCCCTGGTTGCTTGGGGCGGAGTCGGCACAGGTGGTGCTGGTGGAGCTGTAGAACGTGGCGCCGCTGCCCCCCGTGATGGTGAAGCCGGCGAGGGTGGGGGTCGCGTTGGTGCCGCTGGCGATGGTCACCGCGGCTACGCAGGAAGAGGCGTTGCTCACGTCACAGGGCAGCGTGCCTGGGTCGATGCTGGTGAGCTGGGCGCCGTCGATGGAGCGAACCGCGATGGACTTGCCGCCGAAGTCGATGGTCTCGGCGTAGGTGCCGGCGCGGGCCAGGACGCAACCCATGGCCTGGTCGATGCCCGCTTGCAGGCTGGCCAGGGGATCGCTGTTGGTACCCATGCCGCTCGTGTTGCCGTTGATGGCGTCGACGATGACGGGCTCGTGGGGGTCGGTGTCATCGCAGTCCAGGGTGTTGTCCGTGTAGCCGGGAGGCTGCTCGCAGGCGCTGACGGTGTCGTCGGGGTTGCCCCAGGCGTCGAGGTCGTTGTCGGCGTACCAGGTGTCGCCGTCGAGGGGGTCTTCGTCGATGATGCCGTCGCAGTCGTTGTCGGCGCCGTCGCAGTACTCGTCGCCGCCCGGGTAGGAGGTGGCGTCACCGTCGTCGCAGTCGGTGGCGTCTTCGACGTAGCCCGAAGGCTGGCTGGTGGAGGTGACCTGCTCGTCGGCGTCGCCGTAGCCGTCGCCGTCGGCGTCGCGGTACCAGGTGCCCGGGATGCTCGGGTTCTCTTCACCGCCCTCGGCTGTGTCCGTCTTGGAAACTTCGTAATCGAGACCGATGTTGCAAGCGAAGGCGAGGCCGACCACCGCCGGAAGCGTCAGAGCCTGTCGTAGCGCTGACGGGCTGCGCGTGGACCGGTGGCGGAGAAACGGGTGCAACATGACAGCATCATAGCAGCCCGAACGGCGTGGCGGTGGCGAGATCCGGCGATAGGGAGGAGTTCATGTCCGAGCGAGAGCTCCATCGCGTGTTGCGGCTGGTCCGCATCACGCTCGTCGTGAACCTCGTCGTGCTCGCGGTCAACTGCGCGCTCGCCTACGTCTTCGTGGTGGTGGTGGTGAACGAACCGGCAGAGGTGGCCGGGGTCACACCCCCGGACGACAGCCCCCGGGCCCGGGCCAGTGACCCTCGGCCCGAATTGGCGGCCTTCTTCGATCGCACCACCACCCTGCTCGATCGCATGGCCCGCCGCCACGGCGCCAACCCGGTGGAGTTCGTTCCCACCCAGGAAGAGATCGAGGCTGCGGTGGAGACCCGCACCCTCCACTCGGATCAGAGCCAGCTGGTGCTCCAAAAGCTGCGAGAAGGCTACGACACCTTCGACCTGTCCTGGCCCATCGCCATGCCGGAGTACTGATGGGGAGCGGCGCCTCCGGTGAGCATGGGGCCCCCTCCGGGGTTCGGACGGGTTGGCTCGTCGCCGGTGCCCTGGCCTACCTGGGGCTGCTGCTTTGTTTGTTGGTGCCGGCCATGCGGGGAGGGACGGGGGCCGTCGGCCTACCCACGAGGGACCTCTTCGACCACATCTGGCTGCACGACTGGCTCTCGGGTGTCGTGGTGGGTGGGGGGAGCTGGCTGAGCACCCACCAGATCGCCTTCCCCGAAGGCGGTCGACTCCTGCATCCCGATCCCCTCGGTTGGGCGCTCTATTTTCCCCTCTCTCGATGGGTCGGCATGGTGGCCGCCTACGACGGGATGGTGATCGCGCAGCTCTGGCTGTGCTCGCTGGCCGCCTGGCTGCTCGGCGTGCGGATCAGCGGCTCGACCCTCGCGGGGTGGTTCACGGGCCTGGTCTTCGGGGTCTCGGGTCTTCTGTTGGGGCAGTCCCTGACGGGAGAGAGCGAGACCCTGGCTGCCTGGCCCTTGGTGCTGGCCATCTGGGCCCTCGAGCGTACCGCCGACCGCCGGCGCTGGGGCGACGCGCTGATGGCCGGCGGGCTCGGGGCGCTCACCGCCGTCGGATCCTGGTACTACGGGGCGTTCTTCACGCTCTACCTGCTGGCGTGGGTGGGGCTGCGCTGCCGGGCCAGGGTCGCGCTGGTCGCCGTGGCTGCCTTCGCGGTGCTCGTGGCGGGACCAGCCTTGATCTACCAGGGCATGCTGGGCCAGGCGGACAACCTCTTCCAGGGTCCAGACCTGGCCACCTACGTGGCCCATCATCCCGAAACGCTCGCGGGCATGGTGAGCGACCCGGCTGGCTGGCTGGGCTTCATGCCGGGTGTGCTGGCCGCCGCGGGCCACCCCCGGGTGCAGTACCTCGGCACCGTCGTGCTGCTCTTGGCTGCGGCGGGCGTGTCGGTGCGCGCCGCGCGTGGCTGGTGGTTGGGCCTGGGCCTCGTGGGCCTGCTGCTGTCCCTGGGTCCCGTGCTGCACCTGGCCGGCGAGCAGGTCCAGGTTGCGGGTGGGGCCGTCCCAGGGCCCCTGGCTGCGCTGACATGGCTGCCCCTGGTGGGCCTGATGCGCATTCCCCATCGTTGGCTCCTGCTCGCGGTCCTGGCCCTGGCGCTGCTGGCTGGGCGCGGGCTTCGCCGTCTGGCAGGCGACGAGGTCGCCCCCCCCGGCTCCCCGCGGGTCAGCCCTCGCTTGCCCGTGCTGGTGGGGCTCTGCTCGGTGTTGTTTCTGGTGGACCTGGCCTGTTTCTCCGATGTTTCGGGTCTGGGACTCGCGGGCCGAGGGCTGCCCTCGGTGGCGGGGCTGAACGAGCCCCCGCCCATCCATCGGGACCTTCCCGGGCTGGGTGCGGTGCTCGACCTACCACCTCGCTTTCTCGGGGACGATGCCCGAGGTCGGTATCTGGTCTGGCAGCGCCACCACGGCCGCCCGGTGCCGTATTCCCTGCTCATGACGGGGCTGTCCCCCACGCTGGCGCGGGAGCCCCTCGTCGCCGCGGTGGCCGCCATGGACCGCCGTGATCCCATCAGCCTGCGGCCCGAGGACGCGGCACAGTTCCGCCGCGAGGACCTGGCGCGACTGGCCCAAGAGCGCCGCTTCGGTGATCTGGGGGAGCGGGATCTCGAGGGCGCCGCGGGCCGTCTGGCGGTGCTCGGCATCGACACGGTCGTGCTGCACGCCAACTTGCTCGAGCCCGAAGACGCAGGCCTGGTCGCGGGCATGCTGGAGCGTTTCCTGGGCTCTCCGGTGGTCTGCATCGACGGAAGCTGCGCTTGGCTGCTCGAGGATGCGCCGTGAGCCGGTCGTGGAACCGCGAGCTTCCGGCGGTGGTCTGGCTGGTGGTGCTGGCCGCGGTGGTCAGCTGGCCAGCCCTGGCCCTCGACGGGCTGGTGGGCCACGAGCGCTGCACGGCGGGTTGTCACGCCTGGGTGGTGTGGGCGGCCGGCCAACGCCTGGCGGGTGCGTTGCCCGGCGATCTGCTGTTCTTCCCCCACGGCGCCGATCTGGTTCGGCTGTACGGATCGGACTTCGTCAGCCCGGCGTTGCTGGGTTTGCTCGGGGGGATGTCGTCCCCAGCGCGAGCCCTCGACCTCTGGGTCGTGTTTCTCTTCGCCTCGAACGGGCTGGCGGCGCTTGTCCTGGCCCGGGGAATGGGCTTGGGCAGGTGTCCTGGTGCGGTGGTGGGCACGGCGTACATGGCGGCGCCGTTCTTCCTGCACGAGGCGTTCAACGGCACGACGGAGCTGTTGGCGGCTGCGCCCCTGCCCCTCTTCGCCTTGGCCTGGCTCAGGCTCCTCGAGAAGCCCTCTTGGCGGCTGGGCCTGCTGGCTGGCCTGGCCTTCGGGATCGGTGGGCTGCTGAGCGCCTACACCCCGTTCTTCCTCTTGCTGCTGGTGGCCGTCTCCTTGGCTTGGTGGGGAGTGAGCCACATCGAGCCGCTGCTCGAGCGAGCCCGCGTTCGAGCCGTGGCCCTGGCCGGCGTCGTTGGAGCCGGTGTGTTGCTCCCGGTCGTGCTCCTGCATGCCGCCCACGGCGGCGGTGCTCTGCACGGGCGGCGGGTGGGCTGGTCTGCGGAAAGCGTGCCCCTGCCCGACTCGGCAGCCGACCTGCTGGGCCTGTTCACGGCGCGGCTCGCGTCTCCCCCCCGCGTGATCCTGCAAGGCGACGGTACCTACTACGACTACTGGACCCTGGGCATGGTCACCATCGGCTTCCTGGTCCTGGGGCTGGCGCTGCTGGGCTGGTGGAGGGGAAGACCCCGCGGGCCTTGGCCAGCCCTCCTCGTGGTGGCCTTGGTGGTCTCCTTCGGGCCGTACCTGGTCGCCGGCGGGCAGGTCGTGCGCGTGGCTGGCAGCCCGGTGCCCTTGCCGGCGCTGCTGTTCGAGAGGCTGCTGCCCCTCTGGGGAGTGGTCTCCCTGCACCCCTACCGCTTCGCTACGCTGACCACCTTGGCCCTGGCCGTGCTCGCGGGAAGGGGTGTCGCGGTGCTCGCAGGCTGGTTCGAAGCGCGCGCTCGCTGGATGCCCGTGGTGTTGGCCGTGGTGGTCTGCGCGGGCGTCGCGGCCGAGGGCCTCTCCACGCGCCCCGGGGGTTGGGCGTTGCCCACCTCCGTCCCCACCGAATCCACGAGCTGGGCCTGGCTGGCCGAGCAGCCCCGGGGTGGCATGGTGTTGGTGCCCTTCGTCGCCGACGAGATCGGGGATGTCTGCTACGGCCTGCAGGTCCAGGCGATCCACGGTCAGCCCTGGTCGGACGGGGCCATGCACTTCCGAGCCGATCCGGCGTCTCTGGCCTTGTACGGCGATAACGCCATGGTGGCTGCCCTCGCGTCGCCTCGCCGTGGTCCCCTGCCGGGGCCCCGTGTCGCAGCGGATGGCATTCGCGGCTTGCGCGACGCAGGCTTCCGCTACCTGGTGCTCGACCGTCCTCGCTTCGACCGCTACGAGCGCGAGCGCGACAGCGTCTCGGAGCGCCACGATCCCGACGCCGTCGAAGCCTGGCTCCGCCACTGGGCGGGCGAGCCGCTGCAGGATGATGGCCAGGTGGCCGTGTTTGGGTTGTGAGGCCTGGCTGGGGCCGCAGTGAGAAAGGTGGACCCTCCAGACGCCCGACCTCTCCATTGCGGTGGCGGGTGCCTTGGTCTCGGCGTATCTTGCCGGCGACCTCGAGCCCCGGGTGCGCCGTGCGGAAGTCCGTTCTCGTTCAGCTTTCCCTGTCCATCGTCGCACTGTCGGCTTGCCGCCCCGTCTACGAGGGCGAGGTCGCCAGCGAAGAGCTGATCGACGCCGCGGAGTTGCTGGTGATCGCCCCCGAGGAGACCTTCGACGCCTACGCCGACCTGGTGGACTGGAAGCGCATGCGCGGCATCCCGACCCGGATCGAGGCGCTCGAGGAGATCGACGCCAACAAGAGCGGCGAGGATCTCGCCGCCGCCGTTCGGGAGCGAATCAGGCTCGCTTGGCAAGAGGAAGGCACCCGCTGGGTGCTGCTGGGCGCCGACGCTCCGCTGATCCCCATCCGCCGGGTGGATGCCTGGGTCGCCGTGGACTTCGAGGGCGCCTACTACGAGGGCACCGTCCAGAGCGACCTGTACTACGCCGACCTGGACGGCGACTGGGACGGCGACGGCGACGGCAACTTCGGCGAGCCTGGCGACGGCATGGATCTGCTGGCCGACGTGGCCCTGGGGCGCATCCCCGCTCGCAACGCCAGCCAGGTGGACAGCTACACCGAGAAGCTGTTCGAGTACGAGCGCTGGCCCCTGACCGACTACGAGCAGACCGGCTTGCTCTGGGCGAATGGGCCGGAGAAGCCAGCGGGTTGACGATCTACTCATCCACCGCGCTCGAGAGCATGATCGCACCCCTGTTTCCCGACGAGTTCGAGGTCACACGGCTGTACGAAGACTACGAGAGCCACGACGGAGCCATCCCAAACGACCGCAGCAACCAGACCGACGTGTTCCAGGATGGGCGCAACCTCATCCTCAACTTCGGTCACGGCGTGCAGTCCTACATCGGCAACCTGAGCCTGCAGAACCTCTGGGATCTCGAGGACAACGACCGCCCTGGGATCTTCACCACCGCCGAGTGCTCGGGCTGCGAGATCGAGAACGAGTACGTGAATCACAGCGCCTGCGAGGCCTACGTGCTCTCCGACGGCGGCGGTGTGGCCTACCTGGGCAACACCCACATCGGCATCGGCTTTCCCTCGCTGCTCGAGTTCTACATGGTCTTCTTCGAGGAGATCTTCGAAGACGAGGCCTCCCTGAGCATCGGCGAGCGCATCCAGGCCTCTCATCTCGGCTACACCACCGCCGACGACCTGGCCGAAGAGGGCAGTCCCGATCGTTGGACCTCGCTGGTCATGGTGCTCATGGGCGATCCCACCATCATCCCTTGGCGGGTCACGCCTCGAGAGCCCGAGGTGTCCAAGGTGGACTGGTACCGGCAGGACGACGCGGCGGTGGGTTGCTACACGGTCCAGGTCGGCGGTGAGCCGGTGCAGGGGGCCGTGGTCAGCTGGTACAAGTCGGACTCCACGCTGCGTGTGGCCACCACCGATGCCCGGGGCGAGGCGTGTCTGCAGGTTCCCGACGATGCCCCTGGCAAGGTCTTGCTCACCGTCACGGGCCCCGACCTGCTGCCGGTGGAGAAGACGCAGCGGCTCTGATAGTCCGGCGCCATGCGCATCGCCTTCGTCTCGGCCAACCGTGAGCAGCTGCCCGATCCCGTAGTGCCCCTGGGCCTGCTGGCGGTCAAGACCTGTACGCCGGACGAGCACGAGAAGCGGCTCTGGGACCTCTGCTTCGAGCGCCACCCCGAACGTTTCTTGGCCGAGCGGCTCGAGCGCTGGCAGCCCGACGTGGTCGCCTTGGGCCTACGCAACATCCAGAACAGCGACTACACCAACATCGAGGACAACCTGCGCTACTACGAAGGCCTCGTGGCCACGGTGCGTGACCGCTGTGACGCCATCCTCGTGTTGGGTGGCGCGGGCTTCTCGGTGATGCCCGGTGAGCTGATGGGCCGGCTGCGGGCCGACTACGGCATCCAGGGGGAAGGCGAGCGGGCCTTCCCGGCGCTGCTGGCCTGTCTCGAAGCCGGTGAGCGCGGCCTTGGCGACGTCCCGAGCCTGTTTCGGTGGGCCGACGGCGAGCTGGTAGAGAACCTGCAGCCCGAGATTCTGCTGGACCTGGACACCCTCCCGGTGACCGATCGGACCGCGGTCGACCCCCGCTACGGCCAGCGGGTGGGCATCGAGTCCATCCAGACCAAGCGTGGGTGCCCCCTGGGGTGTGAGTACTGCACCTACCCGCTGATCGAGGGTCGTCGGCACCGTCTGCGCAGCCCCGCGAGGGTCGTGGACGAGATCGAGGCCGCGCTGGCCGCCAGCCCCGACATCAACCACCTGTTCTTCGTCGACTCCCAGTTCACCCTGCCCCCCAGCCACGCCAAGGCGGTCTGCCATGAGATGATCGCCCGCGGCGTGGGCGTGGGATGGACCTGCTACGGCAACCCCGTCGGCTTCGACCTCGACTTGGCCGAGCTGATGAAGGCCGCCGGTTGTGTGGGCATGGAGATCGGCACCGACTCCGGCAGCGACGAGGTGCTCCTGCGCCAGCGAAAGGGCTTCACCAGCGCCGACGTGCGGCGCATGCACGACACCTGCCAAGAGGCGGGCTTGTTGGACTGCCACACCTTCGTGCTCGGCACCTCGGGGGAGACCGTGGATACGGTGCGTCAGACTCTCGACTTCATTGCGGATCTCCAGCCCTTTGCGGCCATCCTGATGATGTGGATGGAGGATCTCGAGGCTGTGGAGCCCGAGAGGTCGGCCGAGCGCCGTGCCTTCCGTGAGTCCATGCGCGCGCTGCTCGAGGAGCGTTGTCGGGAACAATCCCGCTGGATCGCGCCCCAGCTGCGCATCAACTACGATCCGCGCATCTTCCGGATCCTGCGCAAGCGCGGCTTCACCGGTCCGCTGTGGCAGTACATCCACCTCAACGGCTAGTCCGCCACCCCCTCATCACCCCGTCCGGCCCTGGCTCCCAGCGCCACGGTCCCGGGAGCGTGCGACCGGGTGGGAGCACCCACACCGCCTGGGAGTGGAGAGGATCCAGGTCGGTGGCCTGCACCCAGCCGCCTTCGTACGGTTCGCCGGCGTGGGCGATCCCGTAGCGCACCCCCCAGGACCAGCTGGCCACCACCAGGTCGCCGGGCTCCACCTGCGTCGCCAGATTGGCGATGGTCTTGTTGCTGTCACGGACCAGGTTGCGCTGCGTGAGGGCGTCGCGCCAGCCGAAGGCCAGCTGCAGCACCAGGGGCACCCAGAGGAGCGCGCGATGCACCGGCCATGCGACGGTTCCCGTGCCAGCCAGCCATCCCAAGGTGACCGCCGCGATCATCCAGGCATGGACATCTGCGAAGCGGACGAGCAGGAACAGGGGCAGGATGGCCAGCAGCAGGAGGCCGATGCCCCGGCGTCCGGTGCGCCCCAGGCCGAGAACCAGGGGGGCGACAAGCCCGGGCAGGGCCAGGGCTCCGAGCCAGGCATCCCCCAGGCGCTCGAAGGACACGCCAAGGACCGCGTCGGTCAGGACGCCCCGGGGCCCCGTGAACCAGTCCATTCCGCACCATGCCAGCAGCGGGAGCCAGAGCAGTAGGCCAACGATGGGGGCGATGGCGGCGTGACGCCAGCAGCAGGCGCGCTGGAGCCGGGCCAGCAGCAGCCATGGTAGCGCCAGCAACGCGAGGGGCGAGACGGCCAGGGAGGCGGCCACGGCCAGTGGGGCCACCCAGAGCGGCAAGACCACCGCGCCGGCCAGCAGGGCGGCCCAGAGAGCGTCCACCTCGGCGAAGGGAGCCACGGGCAGCAGGCAGGCCGCGGTGGCAAGTGCGCCCACGGCGGCGCTACCCCCTTGCCGGGCCGCCAGCGAGCCAGCGACGGCGCAGAGGATGGCCGACGATAGGGCGTTGAGGGCGTCGAGCAGCCAAGGCAGGGCGTCGCCGGCCGCCAGGCAGAGCAGCCGGGCCAGCGCGACGTAGCCCACGTGGATGCTCCTCTGTTCGAGGATGCCATGGGCCGCTTGGTGCTGGTAGACCGCGGCGTCCCCGTTGACGGGGCCATGGCCCGCAAGCAGGAGCGAGGCCAGAAACAGGGCCGAGGCCACCGCCACTGCCTGCCAGGCAGGGTGGGACCAGGGGGAGGATCGCGAGTCGCTCATTCTCGATCCAGGTATCCGAGCGAGCGCATCAGGTCGCGGGTGTCGGCGTCGATGGGGGCAGCCTCGGGGGAAGGTGGTGTGGGCGGGGCGCAGGTAGCGAGGAGCGGTAGCCCGGGGGCCTCGGAGAGCATCTCCAGCGGTGCGAGCTGTCCGGGGTCTGCGCCCAGGTCGAAGGACATTGGGCGGTCGTTCGGCATCTCGATGACGGTGTTCCTCCCCCGATGGATCGCTTGGCCCGTGCCCTGGTGCTCGCCGTGCATGAGGTTGGATGCGCAGAAGGCCCGGCTGGCCGGTGCTTGCCGGAGGTCGAGTCCGGGCCCGATGGGCAGAGCTGCGCCGCCCACCGCCGCCAGGGTGGGCCCGATGTCCACCAACCCCGCGGGCGCTTGTTCCAGGTCCATGCCTGCCACGACCAGGGGCACCGCGAGCAGCTCCTGGAAGAAGGAGTGCCCGTGCTCGAAGCCCCCGTGCTCGCCAAACTCTTCCCCGTGATCCGCGCTGAGGACGACCACCCGATCCGGGTCGTGGGGTAGCGCGTCCAGGAGGCGCAGCAGCGCGCGGTCTACGTGACCCACTTCGTTGTCGTAGGCGCGTCGGAGCAGGTCATGGGGGTAGAGATCGGCGAGCTTCAGCGCCTCGCGTCGCCCTAGGACAGCGAGGCGCGCGGCCAGCTGCCTGTCCAGGTCCAGATCCTGGGCATGGGTGTAGGGCAGGTGGGGATCCATGAAGTGGAGCCAGAGGAACAGGGGCCGATCGCGGCGCTGCTCGAGGATGGAGATGGCCCGGTCGACGATCTCGTGGGCGTCTCCGCGGGTGTCCGCTGACAGGAGCCCTCGCTCCGCCGCCGCCTGGCCCATCACCAGGCGTGCTCCTCTGCCGCGGTAGCCCCTGCGGGGTAGTGCGTGCAAGCGTCGTTGTCGCGCGTGGTCGAACACCGCGAAGCCGCGATCGAAGCCGAAGTCCGCGCCGAGGTATGGGCTGGCGCCGACCACCGCGGCGGTGTCGTACCCCACCTCTGCGAGGACCGTCGCGACGGTGGGTTGGTCGCTGTCCAGGCGCGTGAAGCTCCCGTCAGGGAGGCGGCCCGCTCCGTGGGCACGGGCGCCTTGGCCCGTGAAGACGCTGGCCATGGAGGGCAGGGTCCAGGGAGAGGAGGACTGGGCGTGCTGGTAGGCGTGGCCATGCTCCGCGAGGCGCTGGGCGCTCCGCATGTCCTCTGCGGCGTCGGCCCGAAGCGTGTCCACCGTGATCAGCAGGATGTCCGGACCACCGGGTGCCTCGCCCTGCGCGGTCCACTCCGCGGAGGGGGGCGCTGCGGGCCAGCGGGCGAGGACGACGGGTAGAAGCACCAGGGCGATCCCCGACAGCCAGCGTGGCTGCAGCCAGGCGGCCTGAGCAGCCAGCAGCATCGGCACGGCGACGATTCCAGCGACCACGACCCAGTGGGGCCAGCCCTCGAGCGACCACGCCCCCAGCGCGGCGGCAGGCACGAGCGCAGCGCACACCCACGGCGAGGGGACGACCGTGTGGCTTCGCCACGACACCAGTCCCGCCAGGAGCAGGGGGCCACCGCAGGCGAGCACGCCCAGCACCGTGTGGGCCGGACCGCTCAGGCTCCGTTGCACCGGCTCGAGCACCTCGATGACGATGCACAGCGGCATGAGCATGCCGACGATCCACAGCCCCGCGTGGACCACCAGCAGGGTCCGCCTGCCTGCGGCCGCACGCGCGCAGAGCCCCACGAGCAGCCCGCAGAAGGCCATCTGGCCGCCGCTGGCCAGCACGTCGCCTAGCCTCTGCGGTTCGCCGCTGATGCGCGCCAGCGCGATCTCGCCACCCCACAGCACCAACATCGCGCTGGTGGCGCGCCAGACCGGGGCCGAGGGGCTGCTCATGGGTGGCGACCGCTACTCGAGGACGAGGCAGTCCGCCTTGCCGTCGCCGTAGCGGTTGGTGTAGGGAACGTAGAGCATGCAGGAGCCGTCGCCCTCGGGAGGGGCGTCGCCCACGCAGACTTCTTGGCAGGACGTGTAGGACTCAGCGTGCTCGTGCTTGGCTGCGACGCCCGTGCTGACGGCCGCTACGCGGTTGTAGGTGGCTTCCTGGTCGGGCTTTTCGTCCAGGGAGTGCAGCGAGGTGATCAGGCCTTCCGGAGCGCCCTTGGCCCACATGCCAGCCTTGGATTCCACCGCCTGGAGTTGGACTTCGATGTCGGTGGCGCTGGGCTCGTCGTCCACCGCGAAGACGTGGGCCAGGCCCTGACCCAGCAGTGCAGCGCGCAGGTCTGGGCAGTCGGCCACCTTGCGGCCGTAGCCTCCCTCTTCGTCGGTGATGATGCAGGTCCAGGCCTGGTTGCCGGCCACGGTGCCGGCCTGCTTGGCCAGGGCGTACAGCTCTGCCCCAGTCCACGTTCCCCAGCGGTGCACCGGGCCGTAGCTCTCGAGGGTGTTGTAGCCGGCCAGGCGCATCCTGAGCTTCTTGCCGTCGTCGCCAGGGATGGCGAAGGTGTCGCCATCGTCCCAACGGGCGGGCGTCTCGACGCCTTCGATGGTGACCAGGTGAGGCCACTCCGCGGGCCTGGGTTCGGGGGTGGCGGCGGGCGCCGGCTCGGGCGGGGGCGCGGGTTGCTCGACCACCGGAGGGGACGAGCAAGCGACCAGGAGCACGGTGGTGAGGACGGCGTGGCGCATGGGGACTCCGAGCTTCGGTGGACCTTGGCTGTCGAAGGAGCCTTATCGCGGGTGATGGCCGGCGGGTGAACTCGGCGTCGTGCTTTTGTTCGCCGTACCCGTGGTGCGCGCTCGTGGCGGTGTGGCTCGAGGCCGCCCTGCCGAATGGCCGAACATCGTCGCGCGGAATAGCTCAACGCCTCCACGCGTCACGGTTTGCCGGAGCCCTCCATGCCGACGCTCGCCCTTGCCGCCTTGCTCGTCACCTCCGCCTTGGCCGACGACCTGCCCCCCGAGGCCGTGGCCGCCTGGGAGGCCATGGGCAAGGTGCGCAGCCTGGAAGCCCGCTTCGAGCAGCAGCGTACCAGCAGCCTGCTGGCCCAGCCCCTGGCATCCAGCGGAACGCTGCGCTTCCAGCGGCACGACAAGCTGGCCTGGCTCGTCGAGCAGCCCGGTCGCTCGACCATGGTCGTGGATGGGAGCCGTGTGGGCATGAGCTACCCCGATCTGGGCGTGTACGAGCAGCTCGATCTGGCGGGTGATCCCGATGCCGAGCGCCTGGTGCGTTCCATGATGGTCTGGCTCGCCGGGGACCTCGAGCAGGTCGCAGCGGACTACGGTGTGCGGTGGGCCGCAGCCCCGCAAGATTCGCAAGAAGGTGCCTTGCATCTGGCTACCCTGGAGCCGCGGGACGCCACCATGGCCGCCTTGATCAGCCGTCTCGAGCTCACGCTGGGTGGCGAACCCTTGAGGGTGATGGCGGTGACCATGCACGAACCCGATGGTGACCGCGTGGACATCGCCATGGTCGATGTCCAGCTCGATCCTTCGTTCCCCGCCGATGCTTTCGAGCTCGGCGCTCGCTGACGACGTGCTGGACTCACGGGATCCATGAGCTCCAGGAACCGGCTGGTGCTCGCGGCGGTGCTGTTGCTGCTGCTGGGCCTGGTAGCCTCGGGCATCCGGATTACCGACGACCTGGCCAGCTTGCTGCCTGCCGACGGGCCCTTGCCGCGGGCCCTGGAGCACCTGCAGCGGTTCCAGGTTGCCGATACGCTCATGGTCGAAGTGGACGGCACGGGTGTCAGCCGGTCCGAGCTGCTCGCGGCCGTGGACGGGCTGGGCGAGCGGCTGGCCGACGATCCGGTCATACGCCGGGTGCGATGGCGTGTGCGCGCTTCCGACGGTGTCGCGATGCAGCGGGCCGCGGCGCCTCACGCCTTGGACTTGGTGCCCGCTGCCCTGCTCGAGGAGCGCACGAGCCCCGCGGGAATTCGCGCTGCTCTGCAGGCTGGGCTGCTGCGCCTGGCCGGGCCTGGGGGCGGCCTGTTCGAGCGTGGCTTCCAGAACGATCCCCTGGATCTGTCCGGTCTGGCCCTGCAGCAGCTGCGTAGCATGGAGGGGCCCTTCGACGTGCAGGTCGTGGACAGCCACTTCCTGGACAGCAGCGGCCAGCGGGCGGTTCTGTTGGTCGAGCCCGTGGCCACCACCATGGAGATGGGCCCGGACGCTCCGCTCATCGACGACCTCGAGGCGCTGCTGGCCGCCTGCGAGCTGCCTTCGCGCTACCTGGGCGGCCACAGGATCGCGGCGGAATCGGCCCGCAGCATCCGAGATGACGTTCAGCGGGCGGCCATGCTGGGCCTGGGCGCACTCCTGGTCCTGTTCCTCGTGGGGTTCCGGAGTGTTCGCCCGGTCGTCGGTGGCGCCGCGCCACTCGCCCTTGCCGCCGCGGCCACCATCGCCGGCGGGGCACTGGTTGGGCCGGTCCACGGCATCAACTTGGGCTTTGCGGCACCGCTGTTGGGCCTCGCGGTGGACTACTGGATCCACCTCTACGTGGCGGCGCAGGCCCGAGATCCCGCGTCCGGCTTCCCATCCAGGCTCCGGGCGGCCCGGGCGGCGTGGGCCGAGATCGCACCCGCCCTCGCCATGGGTGCGGCCTCCACGGCGGGTGCCTTCTTCGTGCTGCTGTTCTCTCGCTACCCGGTGGTCCGCAACCTGGGCGCCATGGGGTTCGCTGCGACGGTGGGGGCGCTGTTGGGGGTGTGGTTGCTCGGCCCTCTCGCCTACGCCCTGCTGGGCGGAAGACGCCTCCCGGGGCTCTCTCTGCGCGGGCTGCCCGGCTGGGTGCGCTCGGCCTTGTTGCTGTCGATCCTGGCCGCGGCGGTCCTCGCCCTGGGAAGCAGCTTCGACGGTGATCCGCGCCACCTGATCCCGTCAGCGCCCGGAACCCAGGCTCTGGAGCGGGAGTTCACGCAGCGGTACGGAGGTTTTGGTACCGGGGGCATGGTGGTCCTCGAGGCCGAGGAGTTGGACACGGTGCTCGACGCCACCGACCGTGTCCAGCTGGTCCTCACCGGCATCCCGGGCATCTCGTCCTCCAGCGCCAGCGCGTTGCTGCCGGGACCCACGGTTCGGGCGCAGCGTCGGGCCGTCCTGCCGGATGAGGACGAGCTTCAGGCCGCCATCGACGCGGCGTCCGCCGAGGCGGGCTTCGTACCCGGGGCGCTTCGGGGCGCAGCGGCCCGCCTGCTGGCGCCGGCTGCCCGTCCGCTGGGTCCCCACACCTGGGCAGATAGCCCCGTAGCGGAGCTGGCTCACCGTCATGTTCAGCCCACGAACGGTGGTTGGTCGGCCATGATCTCGGTGGTTGCCGAAGACGACGCCACCCTTGCCGGGCTCCATCACGCGGCCCAGAGCGCAGAGCCTCGGGCCGAGGTGCTGGTCCCATCGCAGTTTGCCGCGCAGGGAGTCGAGGACATTGTCAGCGAGCTTCGCCGCCTGGGGGGCCTGGCCGTGTCGTGGGTCCTTCTCCTCCTGTCGGCTCGTTACCGGCGACCCCGGCTCGTGTTGGCTGCCTTTGCGCCCTGTGTCGCAGCGCTGGCCTTCGCCGCGGGAGTCTTCTCCGTCCTCGGCGTGCCCTGGAACGCGGTGAGTGCCGCCAGCATGGTGCTCATCTTGGGTCTGGG
>PVBE012488791.1_pt1 | contig 16768 bp, 16 predicted proteins | sample 1631181 | NCBI WGS metagenome assembly PVBE01 (sample SAMN08397723, study PRJNA350692) | Marine metagenome, whole genome shotgun sequencing project. | isolation source: water | place: Pacific Ocean | collected 2012-04 | reverse complement strand
TCCAGCGCGGTGTCCAGGTCCACCGCCGCGACGCCGACCACCGGCTCCCCGACGTACCGGACCCGATCCACCGCCAGGAAGTTCTGATCGCGCAGGACGAGGCCAAAGCGCTTCGGGTAATCCCGGCCCGTCGTGAGGGCCCGGACGCCTTTCAGCTTCTCGGCGCGTGTGGTGTCGATGTTCAGGATTTTCGCGTGGGGGCGCCGGCTCCGCAGATATTTTCCGATGAGCATCCCCGGCAGGGCGAAATCGGTGCCGTAGACCGCCTGGCCGGTCGATTTCAAATAGCCGTCCACATTGCCCTGATCCGTGCCGACGACTGTCAGATTTCCATGCTGGTCCATCAAAAAGCTCCTCGTCCACTGAATATCCGGTCCGGCTGCGCCGACGCGGCGCCTTCCGGGAATTCGGCCGTTCTCCGGGCATCCTTTTTCGGTGAGCGACTCACGTTTGGAGGACGCGGAGAAATTTCAGTATATCGCAAAACCGCAACCCGGCCGAGATCACGCGTCGCGCCCGGGATCACTCGACCCCAATCTCTCTCATCATCCTTCTGTACGCCACCGCGTCCGCGTCCGGCCCTTTGAGGTGCAGCTCCTCGCTCAGGTCCAGGGGCAGCTCTTCCGGCCGCTGATTCCCCACGACGACGAAATCCTGTTGATAGATCGTTTCCATCATCTTGAGGAGGGCGCCGGCGGATTCACCCAGCGGCGGGGCGCTGATCTCCTCATCCTTCCAGACGATGGGGCCGTTGGCGACCTCACGAAACGTTGTCACGCGATTCCCGCAATGAACGAGACCGAATTTCGTATACCACACATGGACCGTCTCCCCTAAAGCTCAAGGAATTCGGGAGATGCCGCCGGCCATTCTCCTCCCCCTCCCCCCTTCCCGCCCACACTTCGCGGGCCTGCTCATTGCCGTGGGATTCGCCCGGAGAAGAAAATGCGGTGGGATTCAAAAGGCCGATGGGGGCAAAACTTCAGTACCAAACAAGTCCCGCCGTGACGTTGATGTCCTGGGCCGTCATGTGAGCCGCGCGGTCCGAGGCGAGGAACGCCGCCATCTCCGCCGTATCCTCGGGATTGACCAGGGATTTGAGGGCGGAGGGGCCCGTGAAATCCGCCCGGACCTCGGCCTCGCTCCTGCCCTCCCCTTCGGCGATATTTCGAATCACACTGTCGATCCGCTCTCCGGCCGTCGCTCCCGGACAAACGGAATTGACGGTGATCCCGAACTCACCCACCTCATGCGCCAGGGTCCGCGTGAACCCCATGACCGCCATCTTGGAGCTGGTGTACGGCGTCCGCCTCACAAGGGGGCGCTTGCCGCTCATGGACGAGATGTTGATGACGCGCCCCCACCGCTTGGCCTTCATCACGGGCAGCACCGCCTTGCAGCAAAGAAACGGTCCGATGACGTTCACGGCGAATGTTTGATTCCAATCGTCGATGGTGGTCTCTTCACAAAGGGCCGTGGGACCCGCGATTCCGGAATTATTGACCAGGATGTCGATGGTCCCGAAGGCCTCGAGCGTCTCTTTCGCCATCCGGTTGACGGAATCCTCGGAGGTGACGTCCGTCTCCACCACAATGCAGCGGCCTCCGGCGCCCTGAATCTCCCCGGCCGTCGCCCGCAGCTGATCCAGCGACCGGGCCGCCAGCGTGACGGCCGCCCCTTCCCTGGCCATCACCTTTGCGGTGGCGCGACCGATCCCCCGTCCGCCGCCCGTCACGATTGCCACCTTTCCCTCCAACTCCATGCGCGCTCCTCCAACCTCGGAGACCGACAATCCGGAAATTCCATGTAATACAAGGGGTTATTCCATATCACACGGCCATTTCAGGTGTCAAACGGGCCAACGGACCAGTGATACCCGATGATGGCTGACCAGGATCCCGCACACACTTGGAAGTCTTGAACGTTGCGTTATGTGATAAAATCGAATCTCGGAAAATGACGTGTAGAAAAACAGACTGTGGAGCAATAGGAGCCTCACGCGCCCATCGCGGAATTCCTTCGGCCTTCCACGCGGAGTCTAACGCTTGCTGCCTCGCCGTTCCTTAAAAAGCCTGTTCTGAAACAAGAGCCGCATCGCGCCGGGCGCTCGAGCGCCGGCTCAAATCAAGCCGGCCGGCGGGACGCCCGCCCTGGATTTTTCGCTACGGAGCGATGGTCTCCATGACGGGTAAAACCCCTCCCCCGACACACCGCGTCGTGGCCTGCCGGGGCGGCGACAGGACGGAGATCGAAGAGCGGCCGGTCCCCAAGCCGGGCGATGAGGAGTTGTTGCTGCGCCTGCGGGTGGTGGGTTTGTGCGGCACCGACCTGTATAAGCTCGGGACCGGCGCGGGGTCCCCGGGCCAGGTCCTCGGCCACGAGGTTGTGGGCAAGATCGTGAACAAGGGACGCCGCGTCACGCGCTTCGAGGACGGCGACCGCGTGGCCGTGCCCCACCATGTGCCTTGCGGCGCGTGCCACCTATGCCGGCGGGGCGCGGAAACCATGTGCGGCGTTTTCAGGGAAAACCTCCTCGAGCCCGGCGGGTTCGCGGAATATATCCTGGTGCGTCCGCGGGCGCAGAACCTGGCCGCCCGCAAAATTCCGGACGGGCTCCCGGACGAGGCGGCGGTGTTCATGGAGCCCGCCGCCTGCGTGTTGCGGGGCGTCCGGCGGGCCGGCGCGGACGGCGTCGGCGCGATGCTCATCCTGGGGGCGGGCAGCATGGGCCTGCTCCACCTGTTGGTCCTGAAGGCGCTGTGGCCGGAGGTCGAGGTGGTCGTTTCCGACCCCGTCGCCGAGCGTCGGGCGCATGCGGTGCGCCTCGGGGCCGACAAGGCGGTGAACCCCAGCGGGGAGGCGGCCGACGCGATCCGGGACATGACCGGCGGACTGGGCGCGGAAACGGTGTTCGATACGGTGGGGGGCGCGCAGCCGCTCGGCGAGGGACTCGCCCTGAGCCGCGAAGGGGGAGCGGTCGTCCTGTTCGCCCACGCCCCCGAGGGCGGGCGCGCCGATTTCGAGATCAATGATTTGTTCAAACACGAGCGCCGCGTGATCGGGACCTACTCCGGAGGGACGGCCGAACAGGCGGAGATATTCCGGCTGCTCACCGAAGGGAAGCTCGATCCCGCCCCCCTCGCGACGCACAGGCTGCCGCTGGACGACTTCGAGCGCGGTGTGGAGCTCGCGAGGACGCGGCAGGCGCTGAAAGTGTTGTTCACACCCTCTCGAAGGTCGCCCGACGCCTGATGACCGCTCAAAACGCGATCCCGAAGACGATGTGCGGGGCCATGTTGCTCGGACCCGAGCACATTGAAATCCGCGAGACGCCGGTGGTTCCGCCCGGCCGGGGGGAGATCCTGTTGCGCGTTCGGGCGGCCACGACTTGCGGCACCGACGTGAAGGTGTATCGCCGGGGCGGCCACGCCCGGATGCTGACACCGCCCACGCTGTTCGGCCACGAGATGGCGGGCGAGGTCGCCGCGGCGGGCAAGGGCGTGACCGGCTTTACCGTCGGCGACGCCGTGGTGGTCGCAAACTCCGCCCCCTGTCTGGAATGCGCATACTGCCGCGTGAGCCGCGAGAACCTCTGCCGGGACTTGCGCTACCTCAACGGCGCCTTCGCCGCGTATCTCCTTGTTCCGGAGCGCTTCGTGCGCACGAGCACTTACCGAAAGCCGGCCGGCCTGGGCTTTGAGAAGGCGGCCCTCGCGGAACCGCTCGCCTGCGTCCTTCACGGCATGGAGGCGTGCGGGCTCGACGCCCAAGATGAGACAGGGGCCATCGAGGCCATCGTTTACGGAGCGGGCCCCATCGGGCTCCTGCACGTGGCCGCGCTCAAACGGGCGGGCTATCGGGTGATAGCGGCCGACCCCAATCAACCAAGACTCGAAGCGGCCCAAGCCCTCGGGGCGGACGAGATCGTCGCCATCGAGCGCGGCGGCGGACAGGCGGAAACGGTCAAGACCCGAACCGCCGGCGGTCTTGGAGCCGATTTCGCGATCGACTGCACCGGCGTGCCGGCGGTGTGGGCCGACGCGATAGTGTCCGTTCGGCCCGGCGGGGTCGTTAATCTGTTCGGCGGCTGCCCGGCCGATACAACGGTGCCCCTCGACACACAATGGATGCACTACAGCGAGATCACGGTGAAGGGCGTCTATCATCATCGCCCGGCGATGGTGCGCCAGGCCCTGACCATGCTCGCCGATCCGGCCTTCGAGGCCGAGCGCCTCCTGTCGGGCGAGCGGCCCATCGCCGAAGTTGAGGAGGCCCTGCGGAGCATGATGCGCAAAGAGGCCCTGAAGGTCGTGATCAAGGCTTCGTAAATCGGCCCGGGAAGAAATGGCCGAAAGCTCCGCGGGCTGCGATTCTGAATAGGAACGCGAAGAAGCGAATCAGAAACGAAATAAAAGCCCTGACCCACCTCCACACCCAGAATCGTTGCCACTTCCCGCAACAATATCCTCTGAATCCACCGCAACTTGACACCCACACCGCTTGACTGTTAATTTTTCACGATTTCGTTGCTGGGGAATTGGGCGCCGTATTGGCGCCTACGGTTGAGGTCCATCGGGATTTCGACCTGTCCGAATCCCCCAATCCACTGAGAGTTAACGCTTTGGATATCATCGTCTGCTTTAAACAGGTGTTGGACCCGGACATCCCCGCCCGCGATTTCAAGGTGGATGAGGCCGCCAGGCGCGTCGTCCCGCCTCCGAACGTCTCGCCCGTCATCAACAATTTCGACGAATACGCCATCGAGGCCGCCGTTCAGCTCAAAGAAGCCTTGGGCGGGAGCATCACCGTCCTCACCGTAGGCGGTGACGGTCCGATGGACAACATCAAGAAGGCCCTCGCCATGGGGTGCGACGAAGCCGTCCTGCTGAGCGACCCTTCATTCGAGGGCTCCGACGCCTTCGGCTCCGCGCAAATCCTGGCCTCGGCGATTCGAAAAATCGAAAATTACGACTTGATCCTCTTCGGCCGGGTGTCCTCCGACTGGAGCTCGGGCGCGACGGGCCTCGCGGTCGCCGAGAACCTGGGGCTGCCCGCCGTCACGCTGGTCCAGAAAATCGAGCCGGGCGAAGGCTCCCTCCGTGTCGAGCGGGTCATCGCGGACGGAAGCGCAGCCTACGACGTGTCGCTGCCGTGCGTCCTCACCATCAGCAACGAGATCAACGAACCCCGCCTGCCCACGGTTCCCGGCATCCTGAAGGCGTCGCGGAAAGAGGTGCCCACGTGGAGTGCGGCGGACCTCGACCTCCCGCCCGGCGGGTTCGGCGACGGCGGTTCCGGCGAGGACCTCCTCCGCCTTTACATTCCCCAACACGAGAGCCAGTGCCAAATCGTTGAAGGCGACTCCCTCGAAGAGGCGGCCGAGAATCTGGCCCTCCTCCTCCGCGAGCGGAAGCTGATCTGAGGGAGAACAGCGTGACGCAACCCATCCTGGCCCTGGCCGAGAGCGCGGACGGAAGGCTTGCCTCCGTCTCCGCCGAAGTGCTCGGAACCGCCCGGAAGCTGGCCGACGAATCCGGCGCGGCGGTTATCGTCCTCTTGGCGGGACACGAGGTCTCCGCCCTGGGAGAGCCGTTGATCCATCTCGGCGCGGACCGGGCCATTGTCGTGAACGACCCCCTGCTCGCGGGGTACGAGGGCGGCGCCTATTCCTCGGTGGTCAACGGCGTCATCGACGACGTCAAGCCATCGATCTTCCTCTGCGCGCTCAACGATGTCGGCCGCGACCTAGCCCCGCGCGTGGCCCACCGGCAAAACGCCCACCTGGCCGGCGACTGCGTGGACCTTCGCCGGGAGGGAGACAAGCTTGTCGTGAGCCGTCCCGTCTGGGGCGGAAGCGCGATGGCCGAGGTGTCCTCCCGGGGCGACCGCATGCAGGTGGTCTCCCTCCGGCCGAAGGCCTTCCCCCGCGCCGAGGCGGACGCGGCCCGGACGGGCGAGGTCGAATCGCGGCCGGCGGGGCTCGACGCGGACGCCCTCCCGGTCAAGTTCCTGGAGAAGGTCAGCGTCGAGACGGAGGGGGTGCGCCTCGAGGACGCCGCCGTCGTAATTTCCGGAGGCCGGGGGTTGGGCGGGGCGGAGAACTTCAGGTGCCTGGAGGAGCTCGCCCAGGTCCTGGGGGCGGCGCTCGGGGCGTCGCGCGCGGCCGTGGACGCGGGCTGGGTCCCGCCGCAATACCAAGTCGGCCAGACGGGCAAGATCGTGGGTCCCGACCTCTACCTCGCGGTGGGGATCTCCGGGGCGACGCAGCACATGGTCGGCGCGGGACCGTCCAAGAACATCGTGGCCATCAACACCGACCCCGAGGCCCCCATCTTCGAACGGGCCCATTTCGGCGTCGTGGGCGATTACAAGGTCGTCATCCCGGCGTTCACGGCGAAATGCCGCGAGCTTCTGGACGCCTAGCTGAAGGGGGGCGCGTCATTCCGGAGAGGAAAGGGACCATCAAACCTTCCCCCCCCTACACCCGACTGGCCGAGCTGTATGACCGGCACTGGACCGGGGATTTCGCCCGGGAGGTATTCGAGCGGGTTTCGACGCTGCTCAAGGGCGAAGGCGTCAAGCCCGGGGCGATGATCGACTTGGCGTGCGGGACGGGCCGGCTGGCCATGCTCTTCGCCGCGAAGGGCTGGACGGTCACCGGCGTGGACATCTCGAAAGACATGCTGGCCGTCGCCGAACGGAACGCCCGCAAGGCGAAGGGAGGGCGGAAGATCACGTTCGTCCGCGGGGACATGCGGAAGTGGTCGAAGGCGAAGGCGGCGGAGCTCGTCACGTGCGTCTACGACAGCCTCAATCACCTCCCCAGCAAGTCCGACCTCCAGAAGGTCTTCCGCAACGTCTACAAGACGCTGAAGCCGGGGGGAATTTTCCTGTTCGACCTCAACGACCAGGCGTTTTACGAAACCTACTGGAACGGCCGCGTGGATTTTGCCGAAGGGAACGACCATTCCCTCGTCGTCCGGTTGACCTATTCGGCCAAACAATCGACCGGGCGCGTGGAATCCACGGCGTTTTTCCGCAAAGGCAAGGTCTACGAACGGGTCCAGGAGGTGGTCATGCAGCGGATGTTCACGTCGAGCAACGTGGCCCGGATGTTGGGGACAGCCGGGTTCGTGGACATCAACGCCCGGCGGTTCAACCCGATCCCCCTGCCCCATCAAGGAACGATTAAGACCTTCTGGTCGGCGAAAAAGGACCCCGCCTGATCCCTCGACGCTCCGGAATCCCGTCATGCAAGTCATCGACATCTTCTGGCAAAACCAAGAAATTCAAACCCTCGCCCCCATTTGGCGGCCCGGCCTGGATGTCCTCTTCGTCAGCCTGAACCCGTCCCTCCCCAGCATGGAAGCCGGCCATTATCACCAGGGCAAGCTGGGCAAGCGGTTCTGGAAGCGGCTGCGCTCGGCCGGCCTCCTGGAGAACGCCGAAGACGGCCGGGAGGACGAGGCCCTCCTCGAAAGCGGCTTCGGCATCACGGACCTTGCACCCCGCCCCACGGCCCGGGCCGATGAGGTCACCGAAGAGGAATTCTCCCTGGGCGCGCAGTTTGTCCTGTATCAGATCCAATCGGGAAATCCGCGCGTGGTCTGTTTCATCTACAAGAAGGCGCTCGAAGTCCTGGTGGGCGGGAAGGTCCCCGGCGAGGGCGGCCTCATCGAGTCCGCGGACGAAGCCTGGACCGGCCTGTTCGGCGAAAGCCGCGTCTTCCTCTTCCCCGGCCCCTACGCCAAATCCGAAATCGAGCGGGAGATCCTCGACAAGTTCAAGCGACTCGTCGATGAGGTCCGCGCGGGCCGGGGTTAACCTGGATTTCTCACCAACGCACCCACTGAATTGTGATTGGCCGAGGAATCACCCCCGGTGATACGTTTCCGCTGATGCTGACGGATTCTCCAAGCGGTCGGTTTTCCGGGCCGGTGCGGGGACCGGCCCGTTAGACGCCCGCGCAGAGAATGGGGTGTTTCAGCCGGGCAACTCGCTTGCTTCGGGCAATGTATTGAAAGACAAACAGTTCACCGGCCCATCCGAGGTTCAAGATTCTCTTTGTGAAAAATACGGGTCGAGGTGTTGCAATTGGGAACGGACGGTGAGAATCCGGACGGATTTCGAACAAAAGAAAAGGGCGGCCCCTCGCCGCCCCTTCCTACTCAACAATTAATTTTCTGGCGGGGTTGACGGGACTTGAACCCGCGACCTCTGGCTTGACAGGCCAGCGTTCTAACCATCTGAACTACAACCCCGTCGGAGTCATTTTCCATCTTGGGTGGGCGGAACAGGGCTCGAACCTGTGACCTCCGGCTTGTAAGGCCGGCGCTCTTCCAACTGAGCTATCCGCCCCGTCCCCGCAACCCTCACAATATATGACCACGACGGAAATCCCGTCAAGTTGATTTGTCCTCCCTTCCGCCCCCGGACACGTGCGGCGGGGGTCATCGGGCATGATCCATGGATGGACGCCGAGGGTTCACTCCATTAAACTTGGCCCTTTGCGATTCGGTCCGCTCGCCGTTCGCTCCGGACACCCAATTTGATGACGAAAAAATCGCTTCCATCCAGTCCGCGCGGGTCCGCCGTTTTCTTCTTGATTGCGGTGTTCAGCCTCGTCGCGTATTTCCCGGCGGCCTCCCGGGCGGCCGGACGGGTTCAGATCGCCCTGGGGCCGTCGGTGACGACGGACATGATCGCCCTGCGCCTGCGCGACGCGGGGATCCTGAAGAAATGGGGAGCGGCGGTCGGTGTGGACTTTGAGATGAAGACCACCCTCAACGCCAACCTCCGCATCGCTCAAAACCAAGCGCAGATCGTCCTGATGAGCACCATCGACATCGCCCGGTTGGTGGTGGATGACGGGTTGGAGCTGGTGATCTGGGGAAAGGATTCCACATCGCATGAGGGCTTGTACGCAAAGGCCGGCCGGCCGGGGGAGTCGCCGGGCGATTTCAAGGGCGAGAGGCTCGTCCATCCGGGCTGGAATACGCGCGCCACAAGGATTGGAAAGGTCATCCTGGCCGCGCTCTCCGGGGTGGACGCCGAAACCGATTTCGAGGTCGTGACGGCCCCCTGGCGCATCGGCCCCGAGAAGCTCATCGAGGACGAGGCCGATGTCGCCATCAACGCCATGCCCTTCGTTTTGAAATCCCTGCTCAACAAGAAGCTCCGGGGCGTGGGCAAGAGCTTTGCGCGTGAATGGGCCGACAGGCGGGGAAACGGCCGCCGGCTCGGCGGGTTGTTCTGGAGCGCCTGGCAGGGCTGGCTCGATCAGGAAACACCCAAGGCCCGCGCCCTGTTGGCCGCCTGGGCCGAGGGGATGTCGTACGCCCATCAACAAACACAGGAATGGGCGCAAAGATATCTGCCCGGGTCCCTGCGCGGCGCGACGCCGGAGGACATCGGATACTTTGTTCGCTGGTTCCAGGAAGAGCAGCCCGTCTACAAGACCCCTTACCTTTCCGCCCGGGATGTCGAGGACGAAACGGCCTTTCTGAAACTCGCGGTGAAGCAGAAACTCGTACGGGCGCTGCCGAAAAATTTCCTTTGGCGGGTGATCCGCCCTCGATAACACCGGGACTCAGACCGATGAGGATTGCCCGGGGGATGACCCGGCCTTCGGGAGCAGGCCCTCCGATTGACCTCTCGCGGGCCATCTGGTAGGGTCCGAAACTCAAGATCCCGGCCGTCCTTTTCGCCTGAAATCCCGGTCTCCCGCATGGGTCCTTGAGCCGCCGGGAGTTGATTTCATCGAATGTCTTCGATCTCGATAGAGGAACGGCGCCCATGAAGGACGTGGTCATCGTCGAGGGGGTGAGAACCCCCGGAGGGAAATTCGGCGGAACGCTCAAGGACATGCCGGTTCCCGAGCTCGGGGCCCTGGCGGTCAAGGAAGTGGTCCACCGGACCGGGATTGACCCGAACGCCGTGGACGAGGTGATCTTCGGAAACGGCTGGCAGGCGGGCGTCGGCCCGAACACCGCCCGGCTCGTGACCGTCAAGGGCGGGCTTCCCGAGAAAGTCCCGGCCTTTACGGTCAACAAGCGGTGCGGCTCGAGCCTGAAGACCATCATCCTCGGGGTGCAGGCCATCCGCGCCGGCGACGCCGACACCGTCCTGGTCGGCGGCGTCGAAAACACCAGCCGGGTGCCGTACGTCCTTCAAGACGCCCGGTGGGGGATGCGGCAAGGCCACGGCGAGGCGGTGGACCTCACCCACAAGGACGGGTACGTCTGCGGCCTGGTCGGCGAGATCATGGGCTCAACGGCCGAGACCCTGTCCGTCCAATACGCAATCAGCCGGGATGAGCAGGACGAATTCGCGCTTCAAAGCCACCAGAAGGCCCTTGCCGCCATCGACGGCTCGGTCTTCGATGACGAGGTGGTCTCCGTTCCGCTCAACGGCGGCCGAAAAGGCCCGGACAGCCTGGATGTGGACGAGATTCCCCGCCGGGACATCTCGTTGGAGAAGCTGGAGAGGCTCAGGCCCATCTTCAAAAAAGACGGGACGGTCACCGCCGGCAACGCCTGCGCCCAATGCGACGCGGCCTCGGCCTTGATCCTCATGTCGGCCGAGCGCGCGGCCGAGCTTGGGATGACGCCCATGGCCCGCATCGTCAGCTACGCAAGCGCGGGAGTGGACCCGAAGGTCATGGGAATCGGGCCGGTCCCGGCCGTCCGAACGGCCCTGGAAAAGGCGGGGATGGCGCTCGATTCGATCGACCTCATCGAGTTGAACGAGGCCTTCGCAGCGCAGGCCATCGCCGTGGAGCGCGAGCTGAAGTGGGACCGCGACAAGGTGAACGTCCACGGCGGCGCCATCGCCCTCGGCCATCCGGTGGGCGCCACCGGCGCCAAAATTACGGTGACCCTCCTTCACGCCCTCAAGCGACAAAACAAGACGATCGGGTTGGCGACACTTTGCATCGGAGGCGGTCAGGGAGTGGCGATCCTCTTCGAGCGGCTGAACTGACTGTGAGTCAATCCGGATGATTCCTGACGGAGGAAGCGCCCGATGCCGGTGAAACACCTGTTCGTCGTCGGGGCGGGCCGGATGGGCGCCGGCATCGCCCAACTCGCGGCCCAGCGGGGGATTCAGGTCACGCTCATGGACGTGACCGAAGACCTCGTCCGGGCGGGCGTGGAACGGACGGCCAAGTCCCTCCAGGGGCGGGTGGACAAGGGCAAGCTCCCGGCCGAAGAAAGGGAGGCCGCGCTTTCCCGGATCTCCGCCACCACCCGGCTGTCGGACGCGTCACCGTGTGATTTCGTTCTCGAAGCGATCGTCGAAGACATCGGAGTCAAAAGAAAAGTCTTCGGGGAGCTGGATGAGGCGGTCGCGGACGGGGCCGTCCTGGCCAGCAACACAACGGCGCTTTCGATCAGCGAGATCGCAGCCGGGACCCGGCGCCCGGAGAGGATCATCGGGATGCACTTTTTCAATCCGCCGGTCGTCATGAAACTGGTGGAGATCATCCCCGGCATGGCGACGTCCTCCCGGACGGTCGAGGCCACGCGGGAATTGGCCGCCGATTTGGGAAAAGACCCGGTGGTGACGAACATCGAGTCCCCCGCCGGCATCGTCAGCCGGGTCCTGTCCGGCCTGCTCAATGAAGCGGTCCTGGTCTATGAGTCGGGCGTGGCTTCCGCGGAGGACGTGGACAAGGCCATGAAACTGGGGACCAACATGCCCATGGGACCCCTCGCCCTTTTGGACCTGATCGGCCTGGACGTTCACATGGCCAAGATGGAGACCCTCCACCGCGAGCTCGGAGACGACCGGTACAGGACTCCCTACCTGGTCCGAAAGATGGTCAAGGCCGGACGCCTGGGCGTGAAATCGGGCAAGGGGTTTTACGATTATCCGGGCTCCGCCAGCGGCCCTTGAAAGGCTCAATTTTGGATTCATTGACATTGAATGATATCAATAGGTTATAATATGGAATTTAATCTTACAGATGAACAACAATCCATTCGCGAAGAGACCCGCGCCTTCGTCGATGAGGTGATCGCCCCATCGGCGGCGGAGAACGCCCGCCTTCACCGCTTTCCCCGTGAAATTGTCCGGGAGCTGGCCGCCCGCGGCTTCATGGGCGGGCCGATTCCCCGCGAGTGGGGCGGGCGCGGATATGATTACATCTCGCATGCGTTGGTCGCCGAGGAGATCGGCCGCGGCTGTTCTTCAATGCGAAGCACCTTTTCCGCTCATCTCTCGCTTTGCGCGCTTCCGATCTATACTTGGGGGACGGAAGATCAAAAGGAGCGCTATCTAAGGAAGATGGCCCGCGGCGAGTGGCTTGGCTGCATGGGCCTGACCGAAGCCGACGCGGGAAGCGACGTGGGCGGGATGCTCTCCGCCGCCGAGGACCGGGGGGACCACTATCTCCTCACCGGCCGGAAGGTGTGGATCAGCAACGGCTGCGAGGCGGACCTGGCGCTCGTCTACGCCAAGACCGACAAGACCCAGGGGACGCGGGGAATCACCGCGTTCCTGGTCGAGATGGCCTGGGAGGGCTGCTCCGCCGAAGAGATTCACGGAAAACTGGGTCTGTGGTCCTCCAATACGGCCGAGTTGATCTTCGATCAGGCCAGGGTCCCGGCGGAAAACGTCCTGGGCGAAGTCGGGTCGGGATTCAAGGTGGCCATGTCCGCCCTGGATTACGGCCGGTTCACGGTGGCATCCGGTTGTGTGGGGTTGGCCCAGGCGTGTCTGGACGCCGTCCGGGATTTCGTGAAAGAGAGCGGACCGGCGCTTCTCCGGGCCCGGCCGGAGGTCCGCGAGACAATAGGCGAGATGGCCCGGGACATCGATGCGGGCCGCCTTCTGGTGATGCGCGTAGGACATCTGAAAAACCGGGGGGCGCGCAACACCCGGGAGACATGCGTCGCCAAGTATTTCACGAGCGAGCTGGCCAATCGGGCGGCCACCCAGGGCACGCGGGTGATTGGGATGGAGGCCAACTCGGAAAAACTCCCCGTCGAGCGGTATCTGCGCGACGCGAAGGTGAACACCTTGTTCGAGGGGACGTCGCAAATCCAGAACCTGATCATCGGGAGCCTAGAGCTTGGGATTCGGGCCATCAGTTAAGCCGGCGCGGCCTCCGGCGCCCGCGCCGGCCGATCCGGACCCCCCGTCTGAAACCGGCCGGCCCGACGGAGAACCCGGCGCGAAAGCCCTGATGATGGAAGCGATCCGAAAGTGAAAAAGACCGTCGCGCTGACGCTATTGAGCTTATCGCTGTTGGCCGGTTGCGGCTATTTCAAGGGAACCGCATCGCGGAAGGGCTCCCCCGCGAGGGAATCGGATTCTCTTTCGCGGACCCGGGAAAAAACCGGTCCCTGCCCGTCTTTCCTGGTGGTCAGCAAGAGCCCTTCCCGGATTGAAGGAGTCTGGCTGACGAACCGCGCCCTTCCGTATAAAATGCGCGTAGGCGGTAAGCCGCGCGTCCTCCCGGGGCTTCGCGACGTATCGGAAATCCTGCTGGTCCTGGACGATTGGCAGATGGGCGCATGTAAATCCAAGCTCAAATCCAACTCGCGGGAGCAGGCCAAACTCGATCGGAAACTTGCCCGGGTGAACGATTACCTTCGGGCCTTCACCCTGGTGCTGAGCACCCCCTACACCACGTCGGCCGAGGCGGAGGAGGAGATTCGGAAATGGGTGAAAGAGGTTCGGGACCTCCTCTTGAGAGAGTTGATGCGCGGCGCCCGCTGAATTCCAGGGAAGTTGAAATCAACCGGGACCCCCCTCGTGAGACCGGTCCGCGGCCGGGCGCGCGACGCAAATGGCTGAAAGTCTTGCCGGCCCTTCTTTTGATGTCGGGCCTCAGCGGGATTTCGGCGCCTTCCGTGGCGTCGGCCCAGTCCGAGGCGCTTCAGAAAGGGTTTCTCCCCATCGTCCAATTGTGGAAGCGTGGAAAGACGGTCTGCGCCAGCAAGGAGCTGCCGGCCTGCGTGGACATCACCAAAGAAGTCATGAGGCGGATCGGGATTCTGCAAAAGAATCTCAAGCACGGGGCGGAAAAGGTCCTGGTGATCGGGGCGCGGGCCCTCATGGCGGCGGGCATCAACGAGGCGAGGGCCGTCGTGGCCTACCAGGTATCGGGGGCGGACACCGCTTGTATCCTCCTGGGAAATGCCCAGATAAATATGGCCAATGCGGACGACGCGCTATCCCTTCTCCCCCCCCGGAGCTGGCGCGCGAACGTCAAAAAGTACGTCAGCCAGATGAGGAAGAGCGCCAACATCGACCGGAGTCGGTTGGGGCGCATCGTCCCGCGCTTCTGCCCGAGCGACAGGATTTTCTGAATTTCCTCCGGCGGCGCCCCGGCGTCCATACGCTTCCGGTTGGCACGGACGGGCGACATGAGAACCGTGGGGCGTCGTGGATCAGGTTGAAAGCGCAATGTGCACCAGTAGCTCGCGCCGGATTCGGCAAGTAACCGCTTCGGCAGTTTTCCTGGGTTCGGCCTTGCGGGGGCCCGGGTGAAGATCCTTCTCAGCAACGACGACGGCGTCCATTCCGCCGGCCTGAAAGCCCTGCACGACGCATTGAGCGATGAACACGAGGTCGTGGTCGTCGCCCCCGATCGGGAACGAAGCGCCGCCGGCCATTCCCTCACCTTGCATCACCCGCTGCGGGTCGTCGAGGTCTCCCAGCGGTGGTTCTCCGTGGACGGGACGCCGACCGATTGCGTCCACCTCGCGCTGAACGGACTGCTCTCCGGACCGAAACCGGAGCTCGTGGTGGCCGGCATCAACATGGGGGCCAACCTGGGGAGCGACATCACCTATTCCGGGACGGTGGCGGCGGCCTTTGAAGGGACGCTCTCGGGCGTTCCCTCGATCGCCGTCTCTCTGGTTTCGCGGGGTCCATTCGAGTTCGCCCCGGCGGCCACGTTCTCAGCGCGCCTCGTCGGCGAGGTCGCCCGCCGCGGCCTGCCCGAGGACACGTTGCTCAACGTCAACGTTCCCGACCTGCCCGGGGACCGGATTCGCGGCGTCCGCGTCACCCGCCAAGGCAAGAGCTTCTACGGAGAAGCAATTGTCGAGAAGGTGGACCCCAGGGGCCGGAAGTATTTCTGGATCGGCGGCGGCGACGCCGAATGGGCCCGGGAGGGCGACACCGATCTCGACGCCGCTCACGAAGGGTTCATCTCCGTCACGCCCTTGCATCTCGATCTGACCAACGAAGCGGCCCATCAGGCGATGAGCGAATGGTCTTTCTAGGCCCGTTCGCCCCGTGCGGGAACCTCCGGAGGGCGGAGGCCGAATCTTGAAACTTCCTTTTTTGTCCGACAACCGCCGCGGAGACGGGCGGGAGGACCCCAAAACCTATGCCAAAGAGCGCGAGCGGATGGTTCGGGACCAGTTGGCTGAGCGCGGGATTACGGACATCCGCGTTCTGGACGCGATGCGCCGCGTTCCGCGCCACCTGATGGTGGAGGAGGCCCTGCGGTTTCGCGCGCATGGAGATCACCCGCTCCCCATCGGCGAAGGGCAGACGATCTCCCAACCGTTCATCGTAGCGCTGACGTGCCAGGCCCTCTCGCTCCGGGGCACCGAGCGGGTCTTGGAAATCGGCACGGGTTCGGGCTACCAGACGGCGATCCTGGCGGAGCTGGCCGAGAAGGTCTACACCATCGAAAGGCTGAAGTCGCTGGGATCGCGCGCCCGCGAGCGGCTGGAAGCCCTGGGGCACCACAACGTGGCCGGGCGGATTGCCGACGGCAGTCTCGGGTGGCCGGAGGAAAGCCCCTTCGACGCCATCGTCGTCGCGGCAAGCTCGCCGGAGGTCCCGGCCCCCCTGAAGGATCAGCTTGCGGAGGGGGGGCGCTTGGTGATCCCGATCGGAGAGGTCGATGAGCAGGCCCTCGTCCGCATCACGAAGGAGCGGGGCGAGTCGAGGCTCGAAAATCTCAGCACCTGCGTGTTCGTGAAGCTCGTGGGAAAACACGGCTGGAAGGCCTGAGGCCGCCGAGGCCGGAGCGGTTGAAGGGGGCCGCCGGTCGGGGCTGGCAAACGGCGGGAAGATTCATTAGATTGTAAGTTTGCGGGGGAAAAGCGACGGATCGGGGCGTAGCGCAGCCTGGTAGCGCGCTTGCTTCGGGAGCAAGAGGTCAGGAGTTCAAATCTCCTCGCCCCGACCATTTTGAAAAAGGGGCCGGCAGGGTTCTCGCCGGCCCCTTTAATTATTTGCGCCCGGTCCTTTCGATCTGTGAGACCCTTCGTCCACGGGTTGACCCTCCGCTCAGGGAGGCCGTTGGCCGTCTATGCAATCCCCGCCCGTGCGGGGACGGCGTCTGTGGATACTCGACGTTTCCTTCCGTCGATTTGCCTCGATTTTCAGCGGTGTGACCCTCATGCGAATCTCCCAGGATTTGGGACCCCCAACCCCAACCAATATTCGTTATATTTTCGTATCACTTGGAGACTCGGGGAGGGGAAATCAAGTGGAATTAAGGGTTTTGAAGAAATTCGCCGAGATTCCGGAGGGACGGATCGATGAGCCGCTCGGGATTCCCCACCGCCGGGTCTCTGCTCGAAGTCCGGCTTCGCCCCCGGGGGCGTCGGGGCCACCCTTTGACGGCCGACGCGGAACCCTCCTCCCCCTTGAGCGAACCTGTGGAGGACACAAAATGAAGTCCGACTGTAGTGGACCCCCTTTATCAAGCGGCATCTAAGAGAGTACCGGGGCCGGTTTGAAGTTGGTGTTCCACCTGGTTGGGCGTCCGGTAGCCCAGGGTGGAATGCAGATAGTG
>PVBE011880247.1_pt1 | contig 16769 bp, 16 predicted proteins | sample 1631181 | NCBI WGS metagenome assembly PVBE01 (sample SAMN08397723, study PRJNA350692) | Marine metagenome, whole genome shotgun sequencing project. | isolation source: water | place: Pacific Ocean | collected 2012-04 | reverse complement strand
TGTTCCTGTGGGCCGTCGACCCCGCCGATATGACTTTCGATAGCGGTGCCAGCGATTTCAGTACACTCGGCGGGTGGGTTTTGGATACGAACCCGTATGGCGCGCCGGTTTCGGACAACAGCGCCTGGGTCGTCTCCGCGCCGGACGTCGCGACGGGCGGCGGCGTGGTTGCCGGCGGCAGCACAACGGTCCAAATCGGTTTCGATTACGTGGTCGGCGGAGGTCTGTTCGGCAGCAGCGTATTCCAGTACCAGTATGCGCTGGTCCTGTGGAATGGCACCAGCGCAACGGTTCAAGCATCGGGCGCGCGCACGGTCGTCCGCTCCGGACTGATCAACACGAGTTTCGGTTTCGGCCCAGCGCTGAACGCAGCGCAAACGGCCCAGATCGACAGCTATCTTGCCTCACTGCCCGCGGCTGCGACGGTACCGTTACCGAACTCCGTGATGCTAATGGCCTCCGCGATAGCGTTCCTGGGATTTTCGCGCCGCGGCATCTCGACATCGAAACCCAAGGAACTATAGGGCGGCGAATTCCCTTTCCATCCGCTCCTAGCGCAAGCTGGCGGCGACGTTCCTGCCGGGTCGGTCCCGTGGGAACCGCCGCGCGGTGCGCGGGCGGGATCACCGACAGAGACTTCGAACTTTAGAATCCGGACCGAAGTTCCCTCCCCCGGCCTCGATACGCGCCCCCGCCCCGCAGGGTGCTTCTTTTCTTCCCGCCGATATGCTTTGCTCCACCGGAATGAAGCCTTCCAAACACCCTATTTTCGCTCTTGTCGCCGCCTGCTTCTGTGCCGGATCTCTGCCAGACGTGGCCGCGGGCGAAGACCAGCTTGCCGCTGCTATCGACACGATCCGCCAAGATCACGGAATCGCGGCCGCCGCGTACTTCATCGTGTCGCCCAATTCGGTCGATGCCCTGCAATCGCTGGGGATCGCTTCGTGGGATACCCGGGAGCCACTCAACGCGGACCACCTGGTGCGGATCGGATCGATTACGAAGACTGTCACCGCGCTCGCGACGATGGTACTGGTCGAACGCGGCAAATTGTCACTGCCAACCCCCGTTGCGGAAATACTGCCGCACCCACCCTACCAAAACCAGTGGTCACAAAAGCACCCGATGAGGATCGCGCATTTACTCGAGCATACCGCTGGTCTGAAGGATCTCTCGAGAAAGGAATTCGCGTTCAACGCCCCGGTACGGCTTGCCGACGCGTTTCGGGTCGACCCGGACTCACGCCGACTCGCATGGCCGCCCGGCATGCATTCGTCCTATTCGAACAGCGGCGCCGGCATTATGAGCGGCATAATCGAAGAAGCCACCGGGCGACAATTCGAGGCGGTTGTCGCCGATGAAATATTCCAACCGCTCGGCATGACGAGCGCGCGTTTCGCGGTCGAACACGGCGATGGCCGCTTGATCTCCGGATACGACCGCGATGGCCGTACGCCGATCCCGTACTGGCATACCTTATATCGCGCGTTCGGCGGTATTAGCATCTCACTCCGCGACATGATCCCGTTCGTACAGTTGTTTCTAAATCGCGGGAAACACGCCGCAACGCATCTCGTCGGCGCAGCCGCGGTCGCGCGTATGCAAACACCGACGACGACGCTCGCGGCACGCGCCGGGCTCGGTTACGGCTACGGCCTAGGTATCTATCAATTCCAGCGCGCCGGCGTGTCCTTTTTCGGACACGGCGGAGATGCCGATGGCTACCTCGCTCATTTTGCCTACGCTCCCGCGCTTCAACGCGGCTACTTTATTGTGATCAATGCGTTCAACAAAGAGGCCCTTCGTAAGATGCGGCAACTTATCGAGGAGGAACTCGTCGGAAGCACGAGCGCGCCGCCCGCATCAAACGCCCCGTTGAGTGAAACGCAGATACAGACGCTCGTTGGAACCTATCGGCCAGCGACACGTCGTTTCGCGCACGAGGGCGACGCCGATTCTATGGAAGTGTTCGCTGAAGGCAGCAAACTCTATACCTCGGCACAACCAGGCAGCCGCGCGCTGCTCGCGGTATCGCCGTGGCATTTTCGTCGCACAAATCAGACGGTGGCGACTATTGCGTTTGTTGCTTGCCGAGATCGCGTTTATCTGCAAGGGGATTTCGGCAACTACGAAAAACGCGTCCCGGGTGCTGCGGCCGCGTGCCCCGAGGACTAGGAACCTGGACGACCGGCTCAGGCGGTCACGACGCAGCGCACTCCGGTACCCCCTAAGCCACAGTATCCACCTGGGTTCTTCGCGAGATATTGCTGATGGTAGTCTTCGGCGAAATAGAACGCGGCCGCGGCAACGATTTCGGTAGTGATTGTCCCGAAACCCGATGCTTTCAACGCCTTCTCGTACTCCCTTTGCGAACGATGGGCGAGGTTCATCTGCTCGTCATCGTAATAGTAGATTCCGGAACGATATTGAGTCCCCGCATCATTGCCCTGGCGCATTCCCTGCGTCGGATCGTGAGCCTCCCAGAACACTCGCAACAAATCGGGGTAAGAAATCAGCGACGGGTCGAACGCGACGCGCACAACCTCATTGTGCCCGGTCTCCCCGCTACAGACTTCATGGTAGCCGGGGTTGGGAGTATAGCCGCCGGCGTACCCGGCAGCAGTCGTGTAGACACCATCGAGCTCCCAATAGCGCCGTTCCGCACCCCAGAAACAGCCCATACCGAATAGCCCATAGGCTAACGACGTTTCGGAGCCGGGTTGCATCGGGGTGCCCAGCACGTAGTGCTTTTCGGCTACCGTAAGCGCTTCGGCCCTCCCCGGCAGCGCGTCAACGGGTGAAGGTATCGATTGGTCCTTGTTTCGTCCGAACATGGTTGTCACCCGAATCGTAAGCTTGTGTGTGAGCGTATACGTATCGTTCGTGGAAGCAAGTCAACCTGGATGAGGTTCGGCTCGCGATCCTCGCGGTTTCGTTGCCCCCAACATGGACCTGAGTTCGCTCTCCACGCGGCCCGGGGCGGTTCCCGATTTACGGGTATAGACCACGGCCCGTTCCTCGTCTACGACAATCAAGCCGGGAGTGCCCTTGACGCCATAGGCGCGGGCGACCTCGTCGGCTTCCAGTAGTAAGTGAAACCCATATCCATGTTCTTTCATATGAGCGACCGGGTCGCCGTCCTCCCAGATATTCAGGGCGTAGAATTCAACGCCCGCCTCGCCAAATTCGCGCCGCAGTTTTTAGAGGTGCGGCATCAGTTGGCGACAATACGGACACCAGGTCGCCCAAAAAAGGATGACGGCCGGCCGCCCTTCACTGTGTTGGTAAAAATTGAGCGCGGTGCCATCGGCGCCACGCAACGTCCAGTCGGGAACCGGATCGCGATCACCAACCGCATCGACGTTCGTTGCAAGGCTCAACACTATCACCGCGGCGATACCTAATACACGCCGACTTCGAGCTATCTTTTGTATCATTTTCCGTTTCCTTTTTCGCGCCCGGTAATCGTTCTCAGTCATTACCTGTAAGACTTACCCTACCGCCCGACAACCGGTACGATACATTTTTGAGCGACAGCTATCGCCGATAGTTCAATCGCGACCGTAGGGGCGACGAAAAGAACCGGGACCGATGATGGATTCCTAAAGTGGCAAATATTCACATACACCTGCTGCGCGGCGCTGTCGCGACCATCCTCGCAGTGACCGCGCCGCTCGGGGTTGAGGCGGAGCCCGCGCGGTCGCCTTCCGATTCATCGACATTTACGATCTTGTTTGAAAACGATTTATTCGGCGACACCGACCAACAATATACCAGCGGCGTTCAGCTCGGTTGGATGTCACCCGATCTAAGCCGCTACGCGGACGCCGAGCGGTTGCCGGATTGGTTATTACCGGTAGTATCACGCCTACCCTGGATCAACGAGCCGAATACACAGCGTAACGTGAGCTTCGCAATCGGACAGAAGATCTTCACCCCGGAAGACACCCAGAGTTCGTCGCTCGTGCGCGACGATCGTCCCTACGCGGGTTGGTTATACGGCGGGCTCGGCTTCACCAGTAAAACGACTTCGCGGATGGACATGTTCGAGTTCCAGTTGGGAGTCGTCGGCCCCGCTGCTCAAGCGGAAGAAGCTCAGAATTTCATACACGATTTACGCGACCTCGCAAAAACGCGGGGTTGGAGCCACCAACTCGAGAACGAACCGGGATTTGTGCTCATTTATGAGCGTAAATGGCGCCCGTTCAAGAGCCCGAATGCGACCGGCCTCGGGTACGACGTCATCACCCACGCCGGAGGAGCACTCGGCAACGTGTTTGTTTATGGTAATGCAGGCGCCGAGGTGCGCACGGGATGGAACCTACCCGGCGACTTCGGCACCTCTTACATTAGGCCCGGCGGGAACACGAACGCTCCCACGGCGAGCGACGACCCGCGACTCCGCGCCGATCTAACGTACGGTGCTTACGTTTTTGCCGCGGTCACCGGACGCCTGGTCGGACATGACATTTTTCTCGACGGCAACACGTTTACCGACAGTCACAGCGTCGACAAAGAAACGCTGGTCGGAGACCTCATCGTCGGCGGCAGTATCGTAGTCCACCGATTCAAATTGTCTTACGCGCAGGTCTTTCGTACCCGCGAATTCGAAGGTCAGCGCGATAAACACAACTTTGGTTCGGTGAGCCTGTCGATGACATTTTGACTCGGAGCCATCCGTCGGGCTTCGATCCCGTACTGTGCATCCTCGAACCTACCTCGCGAGTTCACAGACGGCTAGTCGTCATGGCGCGACTACGTTATGCTCGGTCAAACGTCGCGGGATTATGACACCGGGGAGGAGAAACATGACAGATCGAATCGAAGTTTATTGCGACTCCCATGGGGTCTCGTATTGCGCGACCAAAGAACGCCTAATCAACGCTGGAATCGCAACCGAATTCATGTTTCCTACCGGTTCCGAGGCTTGGCGCGGCAATGGGTCCTGCCGCGAACCCCACGAGCCCTTGTGGTCTATACAAAGGGCGCCTGGCAACCGCTATAAGGTGATGTGGGGGCTCTGCACCGAAGAACAAGCAGACTAGGCACCCGCGGCAAACCTGTTCCTCTCGCGTTTCAGAAGAAAGGCGACGTGCTCCATCCGATCACAGCTTTCATTGCGCTGAGATACCTGGGGGCCAAGCGGAAGACTCGGTTCGCATCGTTCGTATCGACCGTTTCCGTTCTCGGCATTGCGCTTGGTGTCGCGGTCCTGATCATCGTATCGTCCGTGATGAACGGATTTGAAAAAGAAGTTACTCGCCACATACTCGGGATGACATCGCATGCCATGTTGTTCCGCCCCGGCTCTCGCATGGACGATTGGCACGAAGTACTCGAAATCGTCGAAGCCGAACCTGGCGTAGTCGCCGGCGCCCCGTTTATCCGCGCCGGCGCTATGCTGAATCATAAAGGGAACGTTCGCGGCGTATCCATTCAGGGTATCGACATCGACGCCGAGCGCAGGGTTTCGACCTTAGCCGCCGCGATCGACCCGGCGGTACTGGAGGCTTTCTCCAGCGACGCAAACCAGATCCTCCTAGGCGCCGCCCTCGCCGAGGCTCTGGAAGTCGAGGCCGGGAATACGGTGACGCTGGTCGCGCCCCGATGGAACGCAGAAAGCGGTATGGAAATGCCGCAATACTTCCCGCTGAAAGCGCTTGGGACCTTCAGCGTCGGGATGCACGACTTCGACGCGGGCTTCGCTCTACTTCCGCTCGCTGACGCCGCCCGGGTCTTCGGGCTCGGAAACGCTGTATCCGGTATCCGCATACGTTTCAGCGATCCCGACGCCGCCCCGAGCGGCGCTTCCGCAATCGCCGCTCGCGTAGGCGCCGGCGCCGCTTCTGTCAACTGGACGCAATACCACCGAAACTTCTTCTACGCATTGAAATCCCAAAAGCGCATCATGTTCGTCATTCTGTCGCTCATCGTCGCTGTCGCCGCATTTAACATCGTCGCCTCGATGGTGATGGTCGTGAAGGACAAAGACCGAGACATCGCGATCCTCAGAACCCTCGGCTTGGGCCGCCGCTCGATCATGTTGATATTCGTCATTCAGGGCTTACTGATCGGAATTGCGGGGGTGGCACTCGGTGTTGTCGCGGGTGCCTGGGGGGCAACCAAAGCCGACCGGGCCGTCGCCTTTGTCGAAGCGTGGATCGATATCAAGTTCATCAAGCCCGACGTCTATTATATCGATTATCTGCCGGCCGACGTTCGCTTCGGCGACATCGCGGTCATCTCGACGGTTGCTCTAACGATTTGCTTAGTTGCAACACTGTACCCCGCGTGGCGCGCGGCGCACACGGCACCGGCCGTAACGCTCCGCTACGAATAAAGATGGACGGTTTCAAAAAAGCCAATTACGGAACGTCAGCGGTGACCAGTCGTTTTGCCGTGACAATGCAAATTGGGTCAAACGTTCCATGAGTATTTCCGAAAGCTCATGGATCCGCGCGTAAACTCCGGCGTGACAAGCGGGAACAGCCGCGCTGTTAGGCGGACTCGATCGAACGAGTTCGGCCCGAACAGCGGTGTCCGAAAGCATCCGGTGAATCAATTCGTAGAGTTCGATCACGGCGCCAAAGTCGGACTCGGGGTAAGCGTCGAACGCTTTCTGTAAGCGACTCAGCGGGGTACGGTCGAGTTCGGCCAGCAGCCACGCCCGACTGTCGTTACGACGGCTGCTTTCGCCTAGCAGGAACATGAGTCCCGCGAAAGTAGCCACGCGGGTGGTGCGCAGTTTTGCCTGGCGCAGATACCACCCGTCATCGTCCGACCGGGAAAACTTGAACTGCTGCCAAACGGCGTAGGCGTGCAGATAACGTGACAGGTCATTGACTAGATGCGTCCATCCCTCCGCGGCAACCGGATCGGGAGCGTACCAGCGAATGATCCGTTCGCGCAGCGACACGAACTGCTCGCTGCGCCATAACGGCCGCGCATCCAACAAGAGTTGCATGCGGGAACCGAAAACCGACGCCGGTTCTTCGAGGCTACCTCGACCCGCTTCGTCCAATAAAGCGGACACCTTGACGGGTTTACCGTAAATCCCGTCCGCTTTGGGCGCTCGTACGCCAAAACGAGGAAACTCGCGGATGACTTGCTCCATGCCGCGCTCGAGTCGTCGCGGGTCGAATCCGACCGAGTCGTCGACGACGACGATACAATCGACGTCCGAACGTTCCGATGCTTCCAGACGGCCAAGGGATCCGGCTGCAGCAACCGTCAATACCGATCCGCACTCGCCGCCAAAAGAGTGCTCCAAGGCCGTGCCTATGCCGCGGACGGCTTCGAGCGAAAAATGCCGGCTTCGCGCAAGCGCCGGAAAACCACTCAAGTCGGGGTGAGCTTCGGACGATTCAGGCATGAGATGATGAGATTCACGGCGTGATGAACACCCTTACCGAAGGGGCCGCTCTTCGAGCGACCGTACGTTTCGTTTTCCTATTTTACCCGAAGCGCCGGCAGGGCACCGAAATCAAAAATATATTGCAGTGCGTCAATTTCGTTCTATAATAGTAGAAAGCCTAACCGGCATTTACGAGATAACTTATGGATATTAAAGACAAAGTTGCAATTGTCACAGGTGCCGCTAGCGGCATCGGCCAGGCCGCCGCAAAGGAACTGAAGAAACACAAAGCCGGCGCCATCGCCCTAGTCGACATGTCCGAGGCCGTGCATGAAATCGCCGCCGAAATCAATACCAGCAACGGCTCGGAATCGGTCCGCGCCTTTCAGGGCGATACAACGGACGAGGCGTTTCGCAAACAGGTTTTCGATGCGATGCGGCGGGACTACGGCGTGGTGAATATCTGTGTGCCGGCAGCCGGCATTACTCGCGACGCACTGGCTGTGCGCCTAAACAAGGAAAAGGGCAAGGCCAACATCTACCCAATTGAGAATTTCCGCCAGGTCATCGAAGTCAATCTCATCGCGCCGATCTATTGGGCCCTGGAACTCGTCGCGCAGATGGCCGAAGACCGCTTCGCGCGCGGACTGAAGCAATGGGATCCGGCGGAAGGCGTGCAAGGCGTTATCGTATTCATCGGATCCGTATCATCCCAGGGAAACAAAGGCCAAATCTCCTACGCGACAACCAAAGTCGGGCTCGAGGGCGCGGCGTCGACCCTGATGAAAGAAGCCATGTATTACGGCGTTCGGTGCACGGTGATACATCCGGGATTTACCGATACGCCGATGGTCCGGTCGTTAGGCGAGGATTACATCAACACCCACGTCATTCCGGCGACTCAGATAGGGCGTTTGATACGCCCCGAGGAAATCGCGGACGCAATCAGCTTTCTGATTCGGAATTCGGCTGTTAGCGGCCAGTTATGGGCAGACGCCGGCTGGCACCCGATGCCCACCTAGGGAACCTCTGATCAATTCATGGAACGTCGCCTTGCGCCCAAAATCGTCCAGGTCGGCGTTGCGGCGCTTGCCAATAGTCCCTGCTATTACCTGCGCGCCGCGCCTTGACCTGAACAATTTTGGGCGGCAACTCGACTGTCCCAGAATGAATCAGAGGTTCCCTAGGAGTCCGCGCGGCGCTACTTCGCGAAAACCTTTTTCAATAACTCCGTGGTGCGCGCGGCGGGATTCGCCCGGATCTTGCTTTCTTCCTCGCCCACCATTAGAAACACGCCGTCGAGCGCTTTGCCGGTGACGTAGTTACCGAGATCGAGCTTCTCCGTATCGACCAGACCCGACGCGAAACTCGCCTTGTCGACCATATCCTGGTAACGCTTCGTGACCCCGACTCGGCCGATCGCATCGTCGACGATCGGCCGAAAACGTGACTTCAAGGAATCCGTGCTGGTCCGTTGCAGATATTCGGTGGCCGCCTGATCGCCACCGTTGAGGATACCTTTCGCATCATCTATGGTCATCTTGCCAATCGCATCGCCAAAGACACTCGCGGCTTCCGGCACGGCTCGCTCCGCAGCGCGATTCATTCCTTCGACAAACTGGTCCGCCATGGCATCCTGACCGATCGTGCGCAAACCTTTCTCGACCATCGACAAGTGCTCAGGCATGGGAATTTTGACCTTGGCGTTGTCGAGAAAGCCGTCGGGCTTGCCAAGATTCTCGACCGCCGATTGCGCCCCCTTGCTCAACGCTTCTTTCAGACCCTCGGCAATCTGGTCTTGTGAGAGACCCGCGGCCTCAGCCGCTTTCGATAATCCGTCTCCCTCCGTGACCTCGCTGCTCTTGGATTTAAAGAAATCCATAACGCTCGACCAATCGGCGAAAACCGTGGAAGACGCGGCCAGACTCAGGGCGATACTAACGATCGTAGCAACCCACCATTCCTTCGGATTCATGGTCATCTTCGAAACCCCATTTCGGGTTACAATGCCGCGATCATATCATCGACTGGTACATCATTAATCGTCCTGTCGGTCCGCATCGAGGGCCAGGGCCCCACGGAACCACGGAATGGCCCGCTCAGTATTCCCGCAACCGAACATTGCCGCTCGGCGGGGCGCGTCAGTCGCACGCAAGGGTTTTGTCCGGCGGGAATACTGGTCGTCTTTCCCAGGGTAGAAAACCTTCGTGCGATTCAAGGATCGAGGGAACACGCATCGCGTTGGTGAGAAATGCGGGCTAGAATTGCGCTTACCATAATGCCAGTGAAACCAGTGCCGTCACTCGAGGGAAACACATGAATCCAGCGAACGAACGCGTTCTTTGCGTCGACGATCAGACCGAAATCATTGATTTGCTGGAACGGCATTTAAGCGACAGTTTCGATTGTGTGTATGCGACCAGCGGCGCCGAGGCCCTCAATCTGATAGATGCCAAAGGTCCGTTCGCGGCCGTGGTGGCCGATTACTCGATGCCGAACATGGACGGCATCACCTTACTGGCCGAAATACGCAAAAGGGCGCCGGACACGGTACCGATCATGCTCACGGCCTACGGCGACATAGATGTGGCCATAGCGGCCCTGCACCAAGGAAATATCTTTCGCTTTCTGCGCAAGCCGTGGGAGAGCGACGAACTGAAGCGCGCGATCTCCGACGCCCTGGATCTCAATCACTTGATCACGAACGAACGCCGGTTGCGCAACGAACTGGCGAGCGCTAACGCGGAGTTGGATGCAAAAGTGAAGGAGTTGGACGAGACCAACCAACTGCTTGAATACTGGGTGGAATTCAGCCCGGCCGTCCTGTACAGCATGACCGTTGAAGACGATCGTTTGCGTCCGACCTATGTGAGTAAGAACTTTGCTCGGCTAACGGGGTCTGAGCGGACCGCCATGATCGTTGATCCCGAGTTCTGGCCGGGGGCCGTACATCCCGACGACCGCCCGCGTTTCGACGCGGCCTTGGCGCAATTGCTCGCGGGCGGAACATCGGCGCAGACAGTCCACTACCGGCTGCGGCATCAATCCGGGGGCTACCGGGAAATCGTCGACTCCATGCGGGTGATCCGGAACGACGAAGGCCGCCCGCTCGAGGTCGTGGGCGCTTGGCTCGACTTAAGCGAGAATCGAGACTGATCACGAGGTTCTCGGATGCTCGGCGCCGCTAACAAGGCCCACGCGTCCGATTAGAAATGCCCATATTATTCATATGGTTATATTCTTAAATCTATAATTACTCTTCATTAAAAACTTTAGGAAAGTAGTGTAATTATCTGTTATATATAAAAAACTTGATTGTTACTTCAGAATACGGTACAAATAACCTTAGTAACTAGTTAATAGTTATTAATTTTAATTATTCAACGTATTCGAGGCTCTGGTCTATGAACAACCTTGCGAGTAGACAATCCGTCGCCGCCGAATCGGCGGTAATGCCCAATTTAGTCCCACATAAGTCGAAGCCAAGCTGTAACAAAATCAGTAACGGCTTCATCTCACATCCGCAGCAGTTTCCGCTGGAATTCCGGCGAAGACGGGCGTGGGGATGGATGACACGAGACCAGCAAGCGCCTGCCGGCGACATAGGTCTGAGTTTCGTGTCGCGTAAACACGTACCAACGGGTAGCCGTATGGAACTCTCGATTCCCCTACGCGGGGTCGTACAGAAGTTTCAGGGAACGGTGGTCATGGTCCGCGAGATTGCCGATGGTTACGAGATCGGCTTATGGCTGGCGTCGGCGGACGACGCAAGTCGCGCGCGGCTGGTAGAGCAGATCTGCCGCCTGGAATGCTCCCTCCAGGGGAAACACGACGGCCCACAAACGCCGTCGCCGGCCCGGCGTAAACCCAGGACGTATTTGCCGACTGGGTTCCCGCAGCCGCTCACCAACTAGGGCGACGAGTCGAGTCGTTCGCGGGCCTGCGGCCTGCGAACGATGTTTTCGACGGCAATCAGACCGCCGGTGGCCGCCGCTCAGCGTCCGCCGCCGACCCCTCGTCAATAGGGTCTCCCGCCGGGAGATCCGCTGCCGCTTGGTGATCATCAGGCGGGCCAGACGACTCTTTTGCCCGAGTGGGCGGCGTATCGGGAGCCGACAGCAAGCCGGTCCTTAAACTCTCGATTTGCGAAGTAGCCCGTTCCGTGTCGCAGAATTCCTGCGCCCCCGCCGCCATATGTTCGTAGATTGTTCGGTATTGCTCCGTCATTCCGTGCAGCAGGTTGGCGGTGTGCTGAAAATGCTCCGTGACGTTTTCTTGATAGTCGGCAAGCTCCTCTTTTAGTTCTTCGGCCGTCTTACCGCCGCCGGCGCGACGCTGCTGCTTCTGGGCATAGGCATAACCGGCCGCCGCGCATACCGCGCCTACGATTGCCGATACGACAATCAACATTTCAATTCCAAAGGTCAACATTTGCTCTCCTTTCAATGCCAACTTAACCACTCAGCGAGCGTATATTACTTTGGCGGTCGATCCTGCCATCATGAACGCGGGATCCAAGTTCCGATCTCGCTATAATCCATCACACTATTCCGGGTCGGGTATGCGACTCACGCACTTAATTAAGGTCAAAGCTACATGGAATTCCTGGTTGATTATGGGACATTTGCGGCCAAGTTTCTAACCGTCGCAATCGTCATATTGGTTGGCGTCGCGGCGATCGTCGCCTTCTTCTCGGGCCGATCTCAGGTCTCGCACGAAGACCACATCGAGGTAAAGAACTTAAACGACAAATATGCGGCTATGAGTCTCGCGCTAAAGTCCGCCATCTTCCCCGCCAAAGCTTTCAAGCAAGAGGTGAAACGTCAAAAGCGTGAACGCAAAGACCGCGACCGCCACAAACAACCGGAAACCAGTAGGCCGCGAATCTTCGTTTGCCGCTTCGACGGCGACCTGCGCGCCTCCGCGGTATCGTCGCTACAGGAAGAAGTGACCGCGATTCTTTCGGTCGCGACGGATAAAGACGAAGTCGTCGCGGTGATCAGCAGCGCGGGCGGCGTTATCCACGGTTACGGACTTGCGGCTTCGCAATTGCAGAGGATCCGGGATCGCGGCGTACCACTCACGGCGGCCGTCGACAAAATCGCTGCGAGCGGCGGATATATGATGGCGTGTGTCGCCGACAAAATCCTAGCAGCACCGTTCGCGATCATCGGATCGATCGGGGTCATCGCACAGCTACCGAACTTTAACCGCTTGCTAAAAAAGCATGACATCGATTACGAGGAAATCACCGCCGGGAAATACAAACGAACGCTTACGGTCTTCGGCGAAAACACCGACGAAGACCGTAAGAAATTTCAGGAAGAAATCGAAGACGCGCATGCTTTGTTCAAGGAATTCGTCACCGACAACCGCCCAGGCGTAGACATCGTCTCGATCGCGACGGGCGAATACTGGTATGGCAAGCGAGCGCTCGACCGGAATCTAGTTGACGAGATTCGAACCAGCGACGACTACCTTTTCGGCCGCTCCGAAGACTCGGACATTTTTGAAATACGCTACGTTCGCAAACGGTCGATGATGGACAAGCTCTTCGGACACGCGTCGCGGATCTTCGGACTCGCTTGAATTCCGGGCGGCTGCCACCGACGACTCCGGCGGTTCACGCCGATGCACCCTCTGGAAGAATAGTCCATAAATGATATTCGAAGGGGTTGCAGCAATACCATCACGGTTCACTAGATGGTTGACCCGAAATGCGCTTCACGTTGTTCGTAGAACCGCTTGGCGTCACCCCGGATTTGATCCGGGGTCCAGTCAAACAATGTCCGCCTGCGGCGGGCTTTTTCTACTGGATGCCGGATCAAGTCCGGCATGACGAAAGTGATCGATATTTCGGAACAGTTATCTAGACCAAAGCGGGACGGAGCGCGGAAGGTCGAAACAAAGTTGAGCAATAGATGAATTCACGGTTCGAAGACGCGCCCGCGGAAATTCTCGGCCACCCTCGGGGGCTATATATCCTCTTTTTTGCAGAAATGTGGGAACGTTTCAGTTTCTACGGCATGCGCGGTCTACTCATTTTCTATCTGACCCAACATTTTCTCTTCGGCGACAAAGAGGCGGCCGGGATCTATGCCACCTATGGTGCTCTGGTGTATTTGACACCGGTCATTGGTGGACTCGTCGCGGACCGGTTCCTCGGCTTTAGAAAGGCGGTGATTTTCGGCGCGATACTTTTGTGTATCGGACATTTCGGGATGGCGTTCGAAAGCGAACCCGCCGTTAGAGTCGGCGATCTCGTGCAGCGGAACACGGCGTACCTGCAGGGTTTCTACTTCTCGCTGGCCTTCATCATCGTCGGGGTAGGATTCCTGAAACCCAGCATTTCCAATATCGTCGGTCAGCTATACGGCGACGATGACCCCCGCCGCGATGGCGGCTTCACAATTTTCTATATGGGTATCAATCTGGGCGCCGTGCTCGCATCTCTCGTGGCGGGTTATCTCGGTCAGACCTATGGTTGGGCATATGGTTTCGGCCTTGCCGGGATCGGCATGCTGGCCGGCCTGATCACATTCGTTAAAGGCCAACATCACCTGGAGGGCGTGGGCGACCCTTCGGACCCTTCGAAGTTGACGGAGCCTTTCTTTGCCGGCATCAATAAGGAAAACTCGATCTATCTTTGCGGCCTCGTGGGTGTGTTGGTCGCCTGGCAGCTAATGCAGCACCGCGACGGTGTCGGTGGCTTGCTTATGGTCACCGCCGCCGTCGCCGTCGGCGGCATCATTTGGTACTCCTTTGCCCACTGCTCCGTGATAGAACGGGACCGGATGCTCGTCATTCTTTACCTGACCGCCGTGTCCGTGGTTTTTTGGTCTTTTTTCGAGCAGGCGGGCAGCTCTGTCAGCTTATTTACCGAGCGCAACATCGAGAAGAAAATACTCGGGGTAACGCTGACCTCGGCTCAGTTCCATTTCTTCAACCCCGCCTTCATCATATTCTTGGCACCATTTTTTTCTTGGCTGTGGGTCTCGCTGTTCAAGCGTGGTTTGGAACCGAGCACGCCCGCTAAATTTGGTCTGGCCGTGTTCCAGATGGGACTGGGATTCTCCGTGTTGGTGTACGGGATCTCTACGGCTAACGCGGCGGGCATGGTCTCCGGATACTGGATTGCGTTGGCCTATTTTCTGCAAACGACCGGGGAGCTTTGCTTGTCTCCCGTCGGCCTCTCGATGGTAACCCGGCTTTCAGTATCTCGGGTAGTGGGGCTGATGATGGGTGTCTGGTTTCTTTCCGCCTCTTTTTCACAATACGTCGGCGGTATCATCGCCGCTGCCGCCAGCGTGGATTCGGCCGACGGCTTGAACGTTGACCGCATCGCCGCGCTGGCCGTGTACGGCGACATATTCGGCTTGCTGGCAAAAATCGCAATTTGTGTAGGGCTGGTCGTTATGGTGCTGGCACCCTTCGTACGTCGCTTCATGCACGATACGGTAACGACGGGCTCATAGGTCGCATCTCGGCGCCTCAATCGAACCGCAGACATTGCTACGTGAAAAAGAAAGAAACCACCAAGAACACCAAGAACACCAAGAACATAAAGAACACCAAGAACACAAAGAACACGGAGGGGATGTTTTTGTACCGTAAGTTCAAACCCTTGTCTCCGTGTTCTTAGTGGTTGATCTCGATTGCACGGGGTATTGCGAGCTTAACGGCTAACCTATGACGACGGGCCGGTTTGACGGTTACTGAGATCGAGCCACCGCTTTCCTTCTCCCCTGCAGACCAGACGCCGATGCATTGGGAAACCCTGTTGGGGAATCGCCAAGGTACCAAAGTTTCATTCCTGACCACCGTTTCCTATCTTTTCGTGAAACGCTCCGTTCCATTGGAAACCATACCTTTGATTTCCAAAAACGGCGATACGTTGTCCGATCACGCGCTATAGAGACGCCCGCCCAAACCGCTTTCTTCGGGCAATTTGCGAACCCGAATTTGAAATTGCTCGGCTTTACTACTATTATTTAATCTAATCTATTAGATAATTAATATATCATATTGTTTTATAATGATTTCTTTATTTTCATCAAGCCCAATTCATCCCGAGGAGCCGATCGTATCGGCGGAAAAACAGCTACCGCACGTACGTCGGAAACGGACGCTCAAGGGCCTCCAACTCCAACTGTCCGGGGGACACCTGTATTTTAAGACTCTGGATGATTTCTCATTCGCGATCGAATGCCGCACAACCGTCCCGAGCGCCCGCTTCGACAAGCTTCTCGATCACTCGGCCGCGGAACTCTGGCAGGAAGCCGAAAGCGTCAAGGCCGTCGAAAAAAACCTCGTCAACATTCTCGAAGACGCATTGTGCGATGGGAACCCTTGCGGATCTGCCATCCGTGACCTCGGACTACAGCTATTTTCCAAAGACCACGATTGGCGTGTGCTGATGGAAGCGCTGAACCAATTGAACGACGATTACGACGGGTATAAACGCCTCGCCTTGATCAAATACATGCAATACCTTGGCTCGCGCCAGGAAATCCTGCGACTTATTTTCGCGATGAAGAACAAGGGTGCGCCGCAGGATCAAACACTCCAAGACGACGACGGTGACGGCTTTGGATCACGTGAGACGGTTTTGTTCGACGTGAGTCAACTTCGAGACGGGGGATCCCGACCGCAAGCATTGCAGCGATTGCCGCAAGGAGAGGCCGTGCGTATTCACGCCCTGCCGGGCCACGCCGTCGAGATCAAACTGGGCCGACACGCTTTCACTTTGGTCAACGATAACGGGTGGGCGTTGTGCGATGCGTCCGGGAATCGGAAGGCATTGTCGGATCGTCAGAACACGATCGGCCGTGGCAGCGAAAACGATATCACCTTAGGCAGCGAATTCCGTAACGTTTCGCGCCGTCATCTCATCGCCGAACCGGCCGATGATCAAGTTATCTTGCTTACGGACATCTCCTCTCACGGTACGTTCGCGCCGGCATTGCAGACCGAACGCCGCGTTGGCTAGCCTGGTTCCTGCGACTGTTCTCCCTCTGAGGCCGAATTCACCATCTCTAGTTTGAGCAGTAGCAGCTCGATCGCCATGTCCGGGACCTCGACGTTACGGGTTGATTCCGGAGGCGCCAGCCAGCTATCCACGAGCTGCCGATCGACGAGAACTAGTTCGGCCAACTCGCGCCGCTCCAGTGAATGGTCGATCATCAGGTCGATCAGTTTTTCACGATTGTTCATATCACCCGCCTATTTGCTTGAAACCCGCGGTAAACCCGATCCGATGCCACCTGCACTTTTTCGACGTTGTGCGCGGCCGCTTCGTAACCCGAGAATACTAGAACCCAACAAGATCCGTAAGTTGTAGAGGAGTCTACGCTCCGTGCTGACAACGCCAAACCGGATACGTCGCGGGGAGCGCAGACGATCGCTCCCGCCATCG
>PVBE011867280.1_pt1 | contig 16770 bp, 19 predicted proteins | sample 1631181 | NCBI WGS metagenome assembly PVBE01 (sample SAMN08397723, study PRJNA350692) | Marine metagenome, whole genome shotgun sequencing project. | isolation source: water | place: Pacific Ocean | collected 2012-04 | reverse complement strand
TGATAAGGTTAACGGTACCTATGAACTGAAATGTGGCAATATTGCCATAGACTCAGGATCTAACATTGGTATTAATGCCGACAATGAAGTTAGGACTATCGCTAACTCCATTAACAGCCGCTGTACATTCAATTTTCTAGACATGTTGGCTGGTGGGTTCTTGAAGGAATCCATTCACGGTAACCGTGTGATTAGTATGGATAAAGAAGGTGGCACCTTCGCTATAGAAAGCGCAGGAGACCTTCGATTTAACGTCAAAGGTTGTCAGTATGACAACGTTGGTAGAAACCATTTTACAGAAGTCCAGGGCAAAGTAAAAACAGTTGCTCATGGCAAAAATATTGAGTGTATCGAGGGTGGAGCACCCTCAGGTATGGACGTTTCCAAATCTGACGGAGTAGGTTGGGAACTGAATACCAAGAGTACGAATACGTTAATAAACACAAAAGACTATACAATGGCAGCATCTGGTAAGGGAATGATGTCTGCTGCAGGGTCTGAGTTTAAAATCACTTGTAATAATGGTATCTACCTTAATTGACATTCTGACGTGAATGTCCTATAGTAAGAACACCAGAACAGATGTCAAATATGGCATTATCCACAAAGCAAGCGACAGTTTTAGTTGAGTTTATCAACGAAGAGCTATCTGAGTACGTGGAGAAAAAGGTAAAGCAAATCGACCTAACTAAGGAAGGTGAAGCTTTCAAATGTTATGAAGAGACACGTACTGCTCTTATAGAGATCAGGGAATACGCAGAAGAGGTCATCGAGTGTGCCAGAAGTAATACTGGCATATGGAGTACCCCAAATGCTGTGTCTATACCGTATACTAAGCATAAGTCCGATATTACAGACCCGTGGAATCAGAGTACCTAGCTAAGTGTATCGTCAACATACCTGCACGCAAGTTCACCCTACTCAGTGATTCTGCTGAGGTTAGGGAAGTCCAATGCGATGACGGTGAACAATTTGAAAGAGTCCTGGAAGTGATCAGATCTTCCTGTAAGACCGATGAAGTACAGTATGTTTATTAATTATGTCACATACAGCAACATACGCTGAAATTAAACAGATTCTTCGTGAATCTAAAAGGATAACTAATACTGTCCTATTGAAGGTAGCTAAACTTGCCATAGCAGAGACCCTAGGTGAACGTGCCGATGAGATCGAGACGGAAATCGTTTGGGATAGTAAGTTAGGTGATGACCTAATGCTTGACTCTCTTGATATGGTTGAGTTAGTGATGTTTTTAGAGGAGTGTTTTAGCATTGAAATACCTGATGAAGACGCTGTGGACATCGTTACTATTGGTGATGCCTTGGAAGTCATCAAGAAAAATCGTAAGAAGTCACCGAAGCAACGTAAGAAAATTGACAAGAGGAAATACAAGAAGAAGACACAACCTGTAGATCCTAGTCATAGTCCTAAATTTGCCAAACTCGCTGATGCTGCTGCTGAGAAGCAAGCAAGGCTTGATGCTGAGATAGACAAGGCACTAGAGGATGAAACATAAAAAAGTCTATTACAACTATGTAATGGGTGGTAACGAAGAATCTTTTTACGATCGTAAAGAGACAGACTTCTTCCCCCCTGACTACTTTGAAGAGCCTACTCCTGCTCTCAAAGGATATGACATGAGATATCGTCATGCCAAGTGTCCTGCTTGGAAAGATTATCACAAGAATACTTGGATAATGAAGCAGACATTCCCTTTAGGTATGACGTTTAAGTCAGAAGATAAATATTTGTCCACAAACCTAGCTCAGGATATATTTGATCAATTCTTTATGCTCGGAGATGGGTGGCTCGATGGTGAGTACCCTGAAGTCCAGTTTAAACAAGGATATTGTTTTTGGACAGAGGATAAGGACGTGTGGATAGAACAGTTTCCAGTTCCTGAGATGACAAGATTAGGTCTAGATGTTGTACCTGGGGCATTCCCAATATCAGTATGGCAGAGACCAATCAACCTAGGGTTCAAAATCACATCGTATGACAAAAACATCTGGCTCGAAAAAGGAGCTCCCCTCTGCTACGTTCGATTCTCTAGTCAAAGAACTAGAGATGTCAAATTCAGCCTTGAAAAACGACCAATCCCTGAAAAAGTCCTTAAGCGACAGTTGCAGAGCCTCTGGCTCAAAGACTGGCACAACGGATTCTCGTGGGATCTGATTAAGCAAAGGTTGAAGAGGGAAGAAAAACAAGAAAAATGCCCAATGGATTTCCTATGGAAGAGATAATGCACCTTCAAGGTGAGTATAGAGTCATTGACGGAATAGGGTGTTGTAAGGTATACTTTTTAAATGGAACACCATTCACGTTTGACGAAGACGTGATACCTGTTGACATTAAGGAAAGATTAAATGCTGAAGAAAAACCGCACTTTACTAACGAAGACATATATAGAGGTAGTTCGTATCTTCTGGAGGAGGGGTTCGAGTTAGAACCATTAATCGAAGAAATGAATGAAGCTATTGATGCTGAACATCAGGATTAACGCCACCAAACCCTAGAGCTAAGATGACGCTAAACACCGTAGACCACCTCGCTAAAGAGGTCAAGCAACTCAAACAGGAGGTAAAGAAATTGAAAGATTTCCTTACAACACCTGAATCTGACGCGCTTGTTTGTTATGAAGACGATGAACAAGTGAACTGTGTAGAATTTAATTATGTACCATACCTTGAACACGCTCATGACGAGTTATCCCAATACAATAAAATACCAAAACGATACTAGATGGAGGAAGGTCAAAGAAAAGACATCCGCAAAACAGCTAAACGACTTATTAAGAGAGCAAAGAAGCATCCTGAATACTATTCAGAGCAGGATGTCTTTTACGCTAAACGTGTTCGGAAGGAACTGAAGAAGAAAGAAGACTGATGTTAGTTCCTCTGTTTCCCTCACCAGTAATACACCACGAGTGTCATGGCATGAAGCCTGAGCTCTTAGAGTGGATTAAATCTTATCATCAGACGGGTGAGCACGACGGGAACAGTTCGAGCTGCGGTTGGCATTCAAAGTACGATCTACATGAAGATAAAGAATTCTTATTACACTTCTTGTGGATACACGCTCAGATTACTCACGCTATCCTTGAGATTACCCCTGCACGAATAGAAATTGCTTCTATGTGGGCTAATATCAATGGACCTACCGAATTTAATATGTCGCACCTACATGCTGGTGTGGACTTTTCAGGTTGTCTGTGGTTGCAGACTCCTGAAAATTGTGGTGTCTTGACGTTTGAGAATGATAATGCTCTCACAAGATATAACTGGAAGGTTCCAGATGATATAAAGGATGAGTATCATTTACATGACACCACATGGTTCAATCCTCAAGCTGGATCTATGTTAATATTTCCTGCTGATCTCAGACATAGAGTTGAGAGAAACTGTAGCGATGAGGATCGCATAAGTATAGGATTCAATTTGAAATGCAGTTAAGTAATGGTGAAGTGAAGATCATTGATGATCTAGTGACTACACAACAACAAATAGAATTATACGTTGAAGCATGTTCTCTACCATATGCTCTGCTTGGTAGTAATAAGTATGACGTACAAAATTTAAAGACACAGAAGCCTGTATCATATCTGGATGAGGAGTGGTGTCATAAGAAATTCTTTAAGAATGGGATCGGTGATTACCTATCAGAGTTCTGTCCACCTAAGATAGATGTAGCCTATATTAATATGGGTCTCCATGCTGAGAGTCCTGATGTTCATGTAGATAGCTCTGTCAAAGGAGATAAGACACTACTATACTATATGAATAGAGAGTGGAAACATGAGTGGGGTGGTGAGACTATATTCTTAGACGATAAATCTAAGGAGATAGAGTATGTTACACCATTTGTACCAGGTAGAGTAGTAGTATTTGATTCTACTATTCCACACTCAGCAAGACAACAGTCATTTGCTGGTCCTCTCTATCGATTTACATTAGCTATTAAGTTCAAATGCTAGAAGAGTTTGTTGAATGGTTTGAAGGAAGTTATAACAATTGGAAGCAAGCATCCAGTTGGCCATCTCACTATGCTCATATACTATTAGATCATGAGAGAATAGAAGGCAATACATTCAAGTCATGCCAACGCTACAAGTATAATAATGAGGAGTATAGAGATAAGGAGGTAGAGATTGTAGAAAGAGATGAAGAGATTGTGGTATTGAACCCAGTGGTTGATATCCATTTCATTAAGGATGGTGATAAGTATGTAGGAAGGAATTTTAAATCACCTCTAGTCAACGGTGGATACCTCAGATCTGAGTGTATTTTAGAGAAAGATAAGTATACTGTGATCGATAGAGGGTATGATGATAAGGGTGAACAAGTGTGGGGAAGTAAGTATGGTCCTTTTGTGTTCGACAAAGAGTATAAATAAGTTGAGAACTTAATGTAGAGTACGTGTGGCAACTCGTAAGATATCAGATCTAACTCTACTGACGACAGTATCACCATCAGATACCCTTCTGTTGCTTGATAATTCTGACCCAGTAGATACTAATAAAAAGAGCGAAGTAGGTTCCATATTCAAGGCTGTGCCTGGTGGAACACAAAACCAACCTGGTCTTTCTTTTGATCAGAAAACTGCGACTGGATTATATTCGACTGCTCAGGGTGAACTGGGCATCTCTTTAGGAGACTCAAAACTCTTAATAGAGAAGCAGTCAACCTCATTGTTACTGTCTGCTAGAGACAGTGCCGACTCCAACTTAGACTTGACATTACAAGCTCTAGGTACTGGTGTTATAAGATTTAACTCTACTATTGCTATTACTGATACGGTATTCACTATACCTAACAGTTCTGATAATTCAAAGATTGTCAAGTTCTCTGCTACACAAATACCAACAGGATCAACTAGGACATATGTTCTTCCTGACCCAGGATCTGATGTTGACACTCTGGTTACATTAAATTCTACTCAGACTCTTACTAACAAGACACTTACGTCTCCGTCATTTACAGGTAGCTTGAATGCTGCTAACATGACCCTTAGTGGGAATCTTCAAGTAGATAACAATACAACACTTGGTAGTAGCAACATTGATACAGTAACAGTTGCTGCTGTCTCTACGTTTAATGGTAATGCCACATTTAACGGAACACTAACGCTCAATAGTCTTACTACTACGACTGCTGATATACAGTTAAATCAGACCAGTGGTTCAGCGTTATATAAAGGCATAAAGTTTTGGGATACATCACAGAATACCAATGCTGGTAACTGGGCTGCTGACATGTTTGTCTCGTCCGACCAAGCATCTAGGTATCTTGATCTTAAATATTATGATACTGATACAACATATACATCCACAAACTATCAGTACGGATTGAGGGTAGCATCTATAGGATATACTCTTCCTTCTGCTACTGTTAACCTTGTTAATGGTGCCGTAGACAGTTTCACAATAACTGCTACTGGTTCTTTCCTTAGTCAAACAGTCACAGCTACAATTACTGGTGATGGTACTAATGCTACTGTCACTCCTGTAATAGTTAATGGTTCTTTAACATCAATTACCATTGACGCAGGAGGTCAAGACTATACTACTGCTACTATTACCTTCGTAACTGAAGGTGGTGCTTTACAGTATAGGACGTATGATGTCGCTGGAGAGAGTGAGACTAAGCAAGAAGTTATTCATACAGGTAACCTTAGTTTGATTAGTGCTATTGGATCTGTTAACAACCTAGTTACGACTGGTTCGGTTAACTTTGATGATGGTACATTTATACTTGATAATACTAATGATAGAATAGGTATTGATAGAACTCCAACTGCTTATAAGCTTGAAGTGGAAGGAGATATATATTTCACAGGCAGCCAATTTATTGGTGGTGATAGTTCATCCTTTGTTGTTCAGAAGAGATTAGCCGCAACTCCTCTGAAATTCAACAAGTATGATGGTAGCACTGAAATGCAGATTGATTCCAGCGGTAATGTCGGAATCAATAAAGATCCTAGCAAGCGACTTGACATCGCTGGTGACAGTAATGTAGACGGTGACTTCTATGTCACTGAGACCGATTCAGTCAGTCAGACTGGTGGTGCTATATATGCTAAACGTCTCAAGCTTACAGACCTCGAAGGCAACCTTCAAACAATTACTGCTGATTCTATTTCTGCTACCAGTAGAAATAAAGTTTACTTCCACGCATATTCTTAATTCTCATGGCTAATGGTGTACTAGCGTCGTTCCAATCCGCTACAACAAAATACTCACACGACTTTGTAGATCCAACGACAAATCCGAACGGTCTAGTACGTGCAGACTTTCCAATGTATACATGTCCTGGTGCTACTATAGCAAGTGGTTCCTTACGGATAATGAACACATCAGGTGCTGCTGTAACTGTTGATGTTGCTGTACAAGACTATACATGTGAAATACAATTCGCTGCCCCTGGATCACAGAGTCCAGTGGTTGCTAACTTCTCTGAGTTTTCATTCGTTCCCAATCAGGACGTAACCAGTTCTGCTATTATTGTTAATGGTCATAACGGTACTGCTTTTGTAGTAGGTGAGACTATAACAGTTTCTTGGTCTGGTTCAGTTGGTCCTACTCAGACAGGTAAGGTAGTATATTGGGATGCTGCTAACTTAAAATTATGGTGGAAGGATCCAGTAGGAGAATGGCCAACAACTGTTGCTGCTAGTATGACAGTCACAGGAGCTGGTGGTGGTTCTGCTACTATAACTGATTCTTATGTTGGTACATGGGGAAGATGTGTTGCTTATGACAGATTAGCAGGACAACTACTGGTACAGAACGACAGCTTAGTTAATAATGTCAAGTCTAGCAAGTATGCATTATTAAATGAGCAGAGAGTATCTGGTATTAATGGTGCTGGTCAGTTATCAGTATCATCTAGAGCATACGCTTGGTTACCATCCTTGAGTACGGTGACCTTATATAATTCAGGTAATGTAGTAGGAGGAGTAGCACAGACTGCTGAGTGGAAGGAGACTTCTGGTTCTGCTGCTGAGGTTGTTATTTCTGCTGTATCATATTCTAATGATCAAAACAAAATTCTCAAGAATTATTCTGTCCCTAACAATAGTGAAGTGAGTTTGACAGGTCTGGTACTAGAGCAGTGGCAGAATTTATATGTTAACGCATCTGCTGGTGCGTCATTTAATTTTATAGGATTTGAAGAGGCAACTACTATTACATCGGCGTAACTAATGGCACTTACCAGATTAAAGAACGTCTTCACATCGAAGACAGGACGCTGTATCTACGTCAACCCTGACGACTTTGATGCTTCGGATTCATTTGACAACAGGGGTAACAGTCCTAATAGACCATTCAAGTCTATTCAGAGGGCATTGGTGGAGTCAGCTCGATTCTCTTATAGAACTGGTCAGTTCAACGATGCTTTTGAAGCATATACTATAGTATTATCACCATCAGATTACGTATTAGATAATAGACCTGGAACAAATACAACAGCACAAGCTTACATAGATGATGATATACCCATTCTGAACTCTAGTTCAGACTTAGATTTACAAAACCCAGACGGTACACCAAACCCTGACAACATACTGTATAAGTTTAACAGTGCTGAGGGTGGTATCGTTGTACCTAGAGGTACAAGTATTGTTGGTATGGATCTTAGAAAGACTAAGCTCCGTCCTCTTTATGTTCCTGATCCTGCTAGTGGAGCGATTGGTCGTTCTGCTATCTTTAGGGTAACAGGTGGATGCTATTTCTGGCAGTTCTCATTCTTCGATGGTCCTAACACTGGTGTGTATAAGGATCCTGCTCAGCCATCAGCATCATCACCACCTACATTCTCTCACCATAAACTATGTTGTTTCGAGTACTGTGATGGTAGAAATACTCTCAGTTCTATTAACGATACAACTGGTAATGCTCTAACAATCACTGACTTAGACTTATACTATCAGAAGGTTGCTAAGGCATTTGATGACATCCCTGATACTACTGGTGTGGTATCTGCTGATGAATTCCAGAAGAGAGTAGAAGAAAATAGAATTGTTGGTCCTAACACTTCTGGTCCTATTACAATCAGTAGTATTGTAACTGACTATATTAACCAAGGTGTTTACACGACCACTGCTGAAGTTACTACGACTACACCACATGGATTCTCTAATGGAACTCCTGTCCAGATCGAAGGTGTCTCAGGCACTGTTGCTGGTAGATTTAACGGCTCATATTTTATTACCGAAGTACCTACGACAACCACCTTCAGGTACATAATCAAGGATCCTAACTCTGCTGCACCTGCTAACAACCCAACTGCTACAGGTTCAACAGTACGAGTTGAGATTGATAACGTAGACTCTGCTTCACCTTACATCTTTAACTGCTCACTACGTAGTACCTGGGGTACTTGTGGTATGCATGCTGATGGTGGCAAATCCACTGGTTTCAAATCAATGGTTGTTGCTCAGTTCACTGGTGTATCACTGCAGAAAGATGACAACGCATTCATCAAATGGGATGGTTCTACTTACATAGCTGGTAACCATACTGATGGTGACAGTATATACAAACCATCTTATAGAAACTTCCATGTTAAGTGTTCCAACGATGCTGTTATTCAAGCTGTATCAGTATTTGCTGTTGGTTTCGCTGATCACTTTGTGGCCCTCAGTGGAGGAGACCAAAGTATCACCAACTCAAACAGTAACTTTGGTAGTACCGCACTAAGAGCAAAAGGATACAAGACCCTACCATTTACACAAGATAAAGCTGGTAAGGTCACTCATGTCATACCACCTAAGAAACTAGCACGTACATATAATACTGTTAGTGGGTACACATTTGCTTCTGTACTCAACAACAAGGAGATGGTTGCCACTCCTAATAATAATAGTCATGGCATTGCTGTTAATGACTTCATTCGTGTTGATGCTATTGACTCTACTGAATCATATCAGGTAGTTAGTGTAGCAACAGATGGTAAACTAACTCTTAATAGAGGATTTAGAGGCAGTGCTAATGCTACTGCAACAGTATACCTAGGTAGTATCGATGAGATACCTGTTGGTTATATTGCTCTTGATGTTCAGAAGATCAAGCACAATGCTTCACAACAGAACCAGACATGGACATCTAGTACTACAGTTACTGCTGATACATCCTGTGTATACAATGGTAAAGCCTATTGGACTTCTACTGGTGGTACTACTGGTTCTACAGCACCAACTTGGGATACAGCACCACTCGCAAGGAGTGATGGTGGAGTTACATGGTCATACATTGGTGAAGTAAACACAAGACTATATCTCTATGGTTATAGTTCAGAAGCAACCAAGCCACCCTACAAACTACAGGGTTATAACTTAGGTGCTCGTATCAATGACATATTATATGTCTCATTGATTAATGGTTCTACACCACAAATATATCAGGCAGCAGTAACACCAACAGGTAGTACATCAGTTGCTGACAATCATTTCACTAACATAACAACACAAGGTTATGTACCTGGTGATCCTAATCACCCACTACAATTTGACGACCAGTTAAGTACATGGTACGTCAGGATAACTGCTGCTACATCTAATAGTGCTACTACTGGTATTCATTATCATCTAGGTAATGAAGCATTCTATAGTACATCATTATTCACTGGTGCTTCATACATGAAGCGTGTACCTGATAACAGGTCATCTAGAGATAGGACATATCGTGTAAGATATGTTGTAGACAGTTCAGTTCTAGCAAGAGATCCAATCAACGGTTATATTCTACAACCTAGAAATATAGCATTGGGTCAGAGTTATGAGAAAGCATATTATATCTACGATATTGAGAAGGTTGTACCATTAATATCTGGTTCACAGAATGGTATATACTATCTAACTGTGTTGAATGGTAAGATTGTACCTACTGATGGTAATCTTAATCAGTTCGCATTCTCTCAGAATATTAACAACCTATATCCTCAGTTAGATAAGGATAACCCAACAGAAGATCCAGCAGCTGCTGTATCTGTTGCTTCTAATACTATTGTTGGTTTAGTTACCACAACTGATGGTGCTTCATCAGAAGATTTATCTAGATCTATTACTAAAGAGATCTTAGATGATTATATTAACGAAGCAAAGAATAACTACACTAACTATTCATCTGCTGACGTAGCTGTTGCTAACTATATTACTCTTGAAGCAAGAGATGGTGATGCTGAAGAGTTAGATCTATCTCTAAGAATGATACCACTGAATGCTACTGGTGGTACTGACCTAGAAGTCAGACGACCTAGTATTCTAAGATCTGGTAACCACACATTTGAATACGTTGGTTTTGGTCCAGGTAACTATTCAACTGGTCTACCATCAGTACAGAATAGAGTTCTTACCGAGAATGAAATACTATTAGCACAGTCACAGAAGGAAGAAGGCGGTATCGCATTCTACTCTGGTCTTAACAGTAATGGTGACCTATTCATTGGTAACACTAGAATTAGTTCTGTTACTGGTGAAGAAGAATCACTAGACACTCCAGTACTATCTGTTGTTGGTGAGACTGCTAACTTACGTCCTACATTTGATGAGATCATTGTTAGGGATAAGATAACCATTGAATCCAACACTCTAACCACAGAATTTAAAGGTAAGTTCTTAGTACAGGGTGAGACTACAGTAAATGATAGAATAACCTGTGCTGACATCACAGTTGGTAAGACAGGTGAGGCAAGTAAGAATATTGATATTGTTGCTAGTACTCCTGGTTCAGGATCTGCTAATGATGGTGACTGGAAATTATTAGAACTACCTACACGTGGTGCATACACAGGATGGTACTGGAATGGTACTAACTGGGTTAAGCATGGATTAACAGATACTGGTAATCTTAATGTAAGTGGTGGTAGTGGATCTGGTGATGCTACTGGTGATTTACAACTTAAGAATGGATTGGGTCTTGACATACAATCCACTGGTACATTAAATGTTAACTCAGGTGCTACTACATTAGGTGGTACACTGGGAGTAACTCAAGATGCTACATTCTCAGCTGATATACATGTCAATGGTGGTGATATAACAACCAACCAGACCTCAGCAAGACTATTCAATACTGGTGTTACTGACCTAGACATAGGTGGACAGTCAACTTCACTCACACTTGGTGCTACCACTGGTACACTGAATATAAGGAACTCAACAGTTAATGTTGATGGTGACCTTGAGGTTGATGGTGGTGATATTAAGGTTGGATCTACATGGTTCATCAATGATAATAGTGGTACAACCACATTAAAGAACATTGATGCTCTTGATGCTACTACTGAGGCTACCATCGAAGCAGCGATGGATACATTCTCTAACTTGACTTCTGCCCCATCTCTTGCTACAGTAGGTACTATTGGAACAGGTACATGGCAAGCAAGTATTATTAACAGAGCATATGGTGGTACAGGTATCAATACCTCAACACTATCTAATGGTCAGTTATTAATTGGTTCATCTTCAGGATTTGCTAAGGCAACAATAACTGAGGGTAGTGGAATATCTGTTACTAATGCTGCTAACAGTATTACAATTGGAAACACAGGTGTTAGGTCATTTGCTGTCTCTGGTTCATCACAAATAAGTGTCAATGCTTCTACAGGAACATTAACACTAACTATAAGTAGCGACTCCAATGCTTATGGTAAGCGTACAGTAAGTACGTCAGCACCTAGCGGTGGATCTAATGGAGATGTCTGGTACAGATATTAATGAGCATACCATTTTCGGAATCGATAGCAGATAGACTTCTGGTATCACAAAATTCAGGATCAGGCAAGGGTGCCGCCACTCGTGTTAAAGACGGTGGTTCTTGGCGTTGGTCTGATATGGTGTATGCGAAGCACAATGGTAGTTACCAACGTGTCAAAGAAGCATACGTCAAGACAGCAGGTACATGGCAAACATGGCATCATTCAGAGAATGTATTTACATTCTATCTTGAGTTGCCATTGAATAATAATACCAGGTGGGGTAGTGGTTCACTTCCTGCCAATTGGACACATGGCTATGGTAATCAGGGTAACAACCAATACCAATATGCCTTTAACTTATCACATTGGTTAGTGGGTGGTGCTTATATCTCACCAACACTAGGCAGAGCATATCAATCTGGTGATGTTGTACGTGGTCACATTAAAGTTAATGGGACTATGGAAGCAAGGACATGGAATGATAGTGGTATTGGTGGTAATGGTAATTCAACCAATGCTACTTACGGAGCACTTCAGATACCTGACACAGTAGGTAACTCCACTCATACTAGAATATACTTAGAAGTTACCAGTAATGGTAAGATCGCAGGATATGGTGGTAATGGTGGTGCTGTAGCTGGTGGTGGTGCTAATGGTGGTGATGCCTTATACTTACGTAGAGAGGCATGGATTGAGAATAATGGTAAGATCTGGTCTGGTGGTGGCGGTGGTGGTTCAGGTTCTAATGGTTATTGTGTAGGCACATACTATTACAACTATAACTGCGGTAAGAACTGTTACAGACAAGGATCAGGTAATAATTATAATACTGCCTATGGTGGTGGTGGAGGTGGCGGTGCTACTTCTCCTGCAGGATCAGGTGGTAAGAATGGTAATAACTCCTATGCCCAGTCTGGTAGTGCCAATGGTGGTGGATCAGGTGGTGGTTCCGATGGATGTAATTCATCTGGAGGAGGCAGTGGAGGAAACCCAGGACAAAATGGGAATGGGTCTTCATATAATGGTGGACAGACAGGTCGCTATATATGGGGAAGTAATTATGTTAAACAGTGGATTGCAACTGGAGACCGTAGAGGACGTACCTAATGGCAGAAGAAGTAAAGCAGGAACCTCAATTTAAAGTATTCGGTGCCGATAAGGTAAAGTTTACTGTTAAATCTGTGGATAGCGTTGAGAAACTAATCAACGTCAGTATTTCTTGCGACGAATTAAAAGAGCAACCAGAGGATATCTGGATAGATGCTACAACACTAGAAGCAGGTGTACCAACACGTATGCAGATTGCTGATCGAGTGTTTGGTATTGTTGCTCAACAGAAAATCAGAGAGTCTGATTGTTCAGGTAACTTGAGTGATGCTAATAACATCAAGAATCAAGAGCAGACAGTCACAGCGACTGAGTTAGAAGTACATAAGGAGGCTATGCATAAGCAGAGAGCCAACCATTATGACCCACTGCTAACACAGACACAGATCACAACTATCTTCCATGAAGATGACTTTGATTTCCAATTTGAAAATCTTATGAAGGAATTGAACGAGTAATGTATGATATTACCACGAACAAATCATATGACATAGCAGCATATGGTTTTGGAACTAAGATAGAACAGCATGGGTTTGAGATACTATCATGTGTATCAGCTCGTGAGGGCAAGAAGATATTTGGTAATGACCCTGATATAACTGAGGTTGTACCAGAGTTTGACATACTTGCTGATTGGATTACTAAGAACCCAAGTGGTAAGGTTGCTGCTAATGAGGATTTAATCAGAAAATATGGATTACATAACGCTACTGTACATCACAGATCTATATTATTCACATCTAAGTGGAAGTCTGATGCTCTGACTATGCCTGATCATAGTCTATTGTATTATCCTGGTTCATACTCACAGTATAAATTACCAGGTGTTGTTAGACTTACATCACAAGAGAAGGATGGTTCAAGTGTATGTGTAGGTCCATTAGATGCTAAGAACTATGCTCGGTATGTATATAAAATAGATGAGAGTACAACATTTAAACCTAAGACTGTTGGTAGTATAATAGTACCAACAGAAGACTGTTTCGTACAAGGATTTAAACTCAATCAGCACATGGCATTCAAATGTAGTGTTGATGAGTGGCAGTCATTAAATATAACCAAGGCAATGTATTTGCTAGAGTTCACAACCAATGAAGTCAACGCAGTAGAATGTGGTAGACAATGGTTACAACAATTTGAGGACGGATTAATTGAATTTGTATCAAGACCCTGAAGTAATGCTAAGTAAAGATTACAGACTGAGACTCTCAATCATTGCCTGTAGTGTGAGATTGAAGAGGGAAGTATCCTTAGAGGATATGACTTGGGCTACTAAATTAGTACAACACAACAACCATGCCAGAGGAATCTGGGAACGAACTGTTTTATGACAACATGTGATAAGGTTATCCAAGACTTCGGTCACGAGATAACCGTCCTATATTATAACAACGCAAAAAAAGGATTTAAGTTCATAGGTGATGACCCTGAAGGTAAGGTCATACCTGTGAGAGAAGAGGTAAGAGATAGAGTATATAATAAACTAGGTATCACTGGATACGATAAGAATGTACCAGCAAAAGCGTGGTTAGATAAGTTTTATTTACATAACAGATGCTTACTGTTCACATCAGGTGTGTGGATGAGTGAGACTGCTGGAATACCTCATGCTCTCATGTATAAACCAGGAGCATACTGTAACTTTAAGATGGCAGGTATGACCAGACTAACAGCACTGACAGATGATGCCAGTGCTATTTGTGTTGGACCTGATCCACATGGTGACATCATAGGCTATTACAGGAGAATGGTACATGATGTACAGTTACAGATGGACTTCGTACCACACTCTGAGTTAACAGTGGTTGTGCCAACGCAGAATATGTGGTACAATGGTACAACCGTTAATGCTGGAGCACCATTCAGAATTACTAACCCAGGTAAACTGAAGTTGCTAAAACCAGGATATGTGATAGAATTCTGGCTAGACGGTGTTGACATCGAACAATCTATTACTGATTATGTACAAATGTGGGTAGATCAGAAGATCATACTAAAAGAGAGACATGGGAAGAATAAACCATAAACATCTCTCAAGGGACGAGTTTGAGTTCCTACTAGACACTATGATGGAGCATGAGCCTGACCATCCTGTAACAGAATGGTTAAAAAGAGCATGGTGTATTAATGATTGTGATTCTAATATTAGAACAGGATCAGAACTAGGCCATAAAATGATGCAGTATCACTTAACTGAATTTGATGAGGAGGATGATGAATTCTATGAACAGTACTGGGGTGATGATGAGGAGGAGGAATTAGAATGGGACGAATAAATCCTAAAGAATACATGCAAGATGGTTGGGACAGCGCACCTGGTGTTGTTCATCCATACAAACGTGGATCACTTCATAATAAGGTGGGCATGTGGATCATGTGGACATACTATGTGATATTCACATGTATGGTGATCAGATTGATCTGGGTACTCAATACATGAAGGACACCATATTATTTGGTGACTGTAGAGAGACACTGAGTGCTTTCTTACCAAAGACTGCGAGGATGTGTGTCACATCACCACCTTACTATGGTCTACGTGACTATGGTGGGGAGGACAATCAGATAGGTCAAGAACAAACTCCAGAGGAGTTCATACAAAATTTAGTAGAAGTATTCCGAGGTGTGCGTGATGTGCTTACAGATGATGGAACTCTTTGGGTTAATATTGGCGATAGTTACTATAACTACAGACCAGGTAGAGGACAAGGACTGGCAAAACAAACAGTATCAGCTACTAAGCAAGACCTACCAGATGTGTGTCCTCGTAGAGGAAATAGACTCGACGGACTCAAAGAAAAAGATTTAATTGGTATCCCTTGGATGCTAGCATTTGCTCTACGTGCTGATGGATGGTATCTAAGACAGGATATAATATGGCACAAACCTAACCCTATGCCTGAGTCAGTCAAGGATAGGTGTACTAAATCACATGAGTACATATTTCTATTGAGTAAGAGTCAGAAATATTATTACAACAACGAAGCAATTAAAGAACCAGCAAAGGACTGGGGAACAAGAGATAGAACTAAGGGTAAGTATCACAATGAGGGTACAGGACTACAACCACACTCAGGGCTAAGTAAGAGCTACCCAACTAAGAATAAACGTAGTGTATGGAGTGTAACTAATAAGCCTTACAAGGGTGCTCACTTCGCATGTTATCCACCAGATTTGATTGAACCATGTATCAAGGCAGGTAGTGAGGAGGGTGATATAATACTAGATCCTTTCATGGGCAGTGGCACCACAGGCATGGTTGCTCAAAACCTAGGCCGTCACTACTATGGTTGTGAATTACACGAGGATTATGGTAAATTGATACAAAAGAGGATACCAACGCAACTACCCTTATGAGTGGACGGTTGATAAACTGTCACAAGGGTTCACCATCTTGGTACTTATGGCTATATTATAGTTGAGTACCAAACAAACGAGGACAAATGCCCAAGTCACGTACGATCAACCGTTACACAAGAGCAGGACGTGAAGGCAAATGTATTGAATGTCCTGACTGTCAAAATCAAGCAGTAGTATGGCACTTTGCTTGGGACGCACTCGGATGTACTGAGTGTGGTGGTATATACCCTAAGTATGAATGGCAACTAGCAGCATGTGAGGTAACAAAATGAAATTAACCATTTCAAAGCAAGGTTTAGTAAACAATGAGGAGTCATGGAACGATGATCTATCCCCCCAACAACTCGTACGAACTGCTGTACATGCTGTACTTAAGCAGTTGGATCAAGAGGTTCTCGAAGAGTGGGAACTAGATGATGGTTCTATTGAAATAGAATCACATCACAACAACGTGATCTACAGAGGCACAGCAAATCCTAATGCTACTAACTCTGAGTTCGATGGTTTCCCACCATACTACAACAAGGTCAATGAATCTGTTGAACTAGAGAACGTTACTGATGACTGGTATGATGAGGAGGGTAACTTAATCCCATGAAAGCAGGTA
>PVBE011359448.1_pt1 | contig 16771 bp, 15 predicted proteins | sample 1631181 | NCBI WGS metagenome assembly PVBE01 (sample SAMN08397723, study PRJNA350692) | Marine metagenome, whole genome shotgun sequencing project. | isolation source: water | place: Pacific Ocean | collected 2012-04 | reverse complement strand
GGCATGTCTTGTTTTTGCTGCGCTTGTTGCAATTCGCTTTGGAATACAAACTTCGCAACAGCAACCATTTGAACCAAATTTGGTTGCCGTTGTAGATGTTGAAGTACTCAGTGTTGAGGAAGAAGGACTTCTTTTAGAAGACCTTGACCTAACCGAATTCGATTACCTTTCCGGCACTCGCGAATTAGCATTTGCTGATGTTGCCGAAAGCATGAATAGCTTACGTAACGATTTAGAGCTATGGCAATATGGTTTACTTGTGGAGTAACACGATGAAACGTACAGCAATTGTTGGATTTTTGTTTATAACATTAATGGCTTTTGGGATGGCAGCACCGAGTGACACTTCTTGTTGTGGTCCAACCTGCTTGATGCCAGCATTTATGACTTGTTTACAATCGGCTCCGGAAATGGATTTTGAGAAGCCTCAAGGACCAACAGGAATGCTTCGTCCTAAACATAAACCAAAAGTAAAGTCAGAAGATGACAGTAATCAGTTCGGTAAAGAACGAAAGATGCCGCCGAATATGGTGGAGCACGTTATGGCAGTTGCAAACGAAATTGACCCCGATCTTGCGTCGCAACTTTCAACGATGTGCGAAAATGATCCAGAAGCATTCAGAAAAATTATCCGTAGACAAGGCCGGAGACTTGGTTCGCTCGTGCGATTGCGCGAAGATGATCCAGAACTGTTTGAAGTAAAAGTGACGGAATTGAAAACGGATGCAGAAATTCACGGCACAGCAGAAGATATTCGTGGCCTAGATTCCGGAGCCCCAGAATTCCAAGCAAAAAAAGCTGCATTGCAAGGTCTTGTTCGAGTAAGGACAGCGTTGTCGTTACGAGCACAAACACTATACATTGGTCGTTTAGAAAATCATCTCGCCGCACTTAGGCAGCAGCTCGACGATACAACAACTCGATTTGACGAGATTGTTGATGAAAGACTTGAACAATTACTTAATACAGTACAGAACGTAGAGCAAGCCGAGTAATTCATCTACCATGTGCACATGGCGCGAAGTAGGTCAGCAACAATACCATTAGTAGCCGTGGTTCTTGTTGTGGCGTTTTTTGTCATAGGATTTTTTTGGGCAATTTCAGACAATAGTGAGGGTCGACGTTTTGAACGAACAAATGTTGCAGCAGCGTTGATGCCGCCATCTTGGTGGTACCACTCTGAAGAACAACTTCAACGAGAAGAATACATAAGGGAAAGTGGTGGGTCTCAGACATTTTTTGGTACAGATCAACTCGGGAGAGATTTATTTGCAAGATGTATTGTTGGTGGCGTTATTAGTATTTGTGTTGGTATTTTTGCAGCGTGCATTGCGGTCTTCGTTGGAACAATGTGGGGCACAATTGCAGCGGTTCGTGGAGGAAAAGTAGATGCGACAATGATGCGAACGGTAGATATTTTGTATGGGTTGCCATCCATAATGCTTGTCGTGCTCATCACTGTTGCAGCAAACAGCATTATGAATAATGTCATCTCTCTCTCGATAGCGATACAAGAGTTTGTAAATGTTCTTGCCCTTCTTACAGCCATTGGTGTTGTGAGTTGGTTAACTGTTTCCAGAGTTATTCGTGGTCAAGTTCGAAGTATTGCCTCAAGACCAGCAATGGATGCATGCCGCGTTATCGGTGTAGGTCCTGTTCGTATGTATACACACCATTTATTACCTTCTTTATTGGGAACAATCGTGGTGTATGCAACGTTAACGGTTCCAACAGCGATTCTTTCCGAGGCATTTTTGAGTTTCTTAGGAATTGGGATTCGTGAACCATTGCCAAGTTGGGGGAATCTTGCAGCAGATGGACTTGGGCAGTTAAACCCAGTTAATTCAAGATGGTGGCTCTTGTTTTGGCCATGTCTTTGCATTGCGATAACTCTTATTCTGATGAATTGGGCAGGGCAATCGTTGCGAAGACGGGTTGATCCAAGGAGCTCAGTCTAACGATGCAACAACCTATTTTACAAATTAATGACTTAGTAATTTCCTTTGGCACACAACCCGCAGTAGAGGGTGTCTCGTTTTTTATTGAACGAGGAAAAACACTTGCAATTGTTGGCGAATCGGGATCAGGCAAGAGCGTGACTGCAATGGCGATTCTTGGTTTGCTTCCACCCACTTCACAAGTTCGTGGCGAGATTGTATTTGAAGGTATTAACTTGTTGTGCGCAACAACAAAACACCTTCGTTCTGTTCGCGGAAACAAGGTTGCCATGATTTTTCAGGAGCCTATGTCGTCACTCAATCCTGTATTTTCAATTGGTGAACAAATCGAAGAAGCAGCGTCACTTCATAGAAAGGTTTCTAGAAAAACAGCAAAGACATTAACAAGGGATGTAATGGAAGAAGTGGGGCTTGATCGAGAAAGGTTCCACGCTTATCCCCACGAGTTTTCTGGTGGAATGCGGCAGCGAGTCATGATTGCAATGGCACTTGTTTGCGAGCCCGATTTACTAATCGCAGACGAACCAACAACTGCTCTTGACGCTACCACTTCGAGGCAAATTATGAAACTGCTTTTCCAGAGCAAAGAGCGCCGCAATATGAGTATGCTCTTCATCTCACACGACCTACATTTGGTCTCTTCCATTGCAGACACCGTCTGCGTGATGAGACAAGGGAAAATTGTCGAAAGGGGGGCAATTGCAGACGTTCTCCAAAAACCAAAGCACGCGTATACTCAAGAACTCCTTGACTGCGTACCGACCATTAGGGCTTAGCAGCATAAAAAAGTATTGAAAGTTGGTCCTGCAGAGTAGTGTCTCGCAACTGTTAAGAAAAACGTCCGAGAACTGAAAGGAAACGTGGCACGTATGAATTGTAGATACAGCGCCATTTGGCTTGTGGAATGAGCATTGGGCAGCTTTGTATAAGAACCTCGATCCTCTCTCCACAAGTTACTTGGCGAAGGGGCGGTCGCCTTGGAAGGCAACCGAAACAACGCAAGCTGGAGCGCTTACATGGTACGCATAAACAATCAATCGTTTAATCAAGTCGTCGAACACTTAATGCACAAACGCACAACTCAGGCAAGAGACCAGGTGTGGTCTTTTATCAACGCAATGCCCGCACTTTATTTTGTGCAATGTGGCCGAAAATCTTGCCCAGTCCCTTGGATAATATTCGAGGAAGATGTTCCAACTGCAATGGTGTTTACTAATTCAGAGCAAGCGTTGCAAGCAGCAAAGTCAATAATTGAAGAGGGTGAAAACGTTCGCGTGGTTGGACTTCCAACAAATGCAGCTTCGATGTACATGACGGCAATAGCGGCACAAGGCGTTGGAGTTGTTTGTTTTAATCATGGACCACATCGATTTGACGCATCGATGGATGAGGTATTGTTATCATTGGGTTCAATGTCAAGGTTCTAAAGCTACGGCTGCAATTCTCTTCCTGTTTCAATATCCATAACAGACCAATCAAATTGTTTTGCCAACCGAACAATAGGCAACCATGCAATTTCCTCTTCAACAATATGTAGAAGCATTTGTTGAACAGGATCTTCATCTGGTGGCAATTCAATTCGGATTCCTGGACCCCAAAGTGTCTCTCCACCATCGGCTTCTGCCATAGTATTAAAGTGCGATAGCGATTCAACTATATCTGCGCGTGAGCCAAGAGGTGTTCGTTGGCCATTATTATCAGCGGTTCTTGATTGAATGACAAATTGTTTACTCATAAATCAAACTTCATCTTCCTGAAGTAGGCAGGATACAGTATCAATGAGTTTATCTAAACCTACGGGCTTCATAAGATAGGCAGCAACACCAAGAGTTGTAGCGTACGCCATATGCCGTTTCCCCTCATTCGCTGTCACCATAACGACAACAGGAGCTGGCTCCATACTCAACAATTCCTCTAGAACAAGAAAGCCGGATCGTTTAGGTAACATCATGTCCAAAATGACTGCGTCTGGGTGTGTTGCTGTTGCCTGAGAAACAGCATCGGTACCATCCTCAGCAACGAATGTCTTTGCGCCTTCTGCTCGCATTGCCAATTCGAACGATTCTAAAATATCAGGATCGTCGTCAACAATTAAAATTGTATAGCCTTCAAGTCGTTTCATTAATATTGAATAGTAACATCCGTTAACTTTGAGAGTTCATTTTCGGTCATCCAAGGCAGTGATTCGAGCTGTTGTATCAATTTTTTGGGCATTGGCTTGCCGTCAAGTTCAAATTTTGGTCGACTTTTCCATCTCCGATGGAGCCACAAGTACTGTTCGGGGGCTTGTCGAATCATTATCTCGATTGCCCGGTTGTATCGAGCAGTGATATAAAACAATGGATCGTCTTGGTCAATCCAGTCGTTTGGTTCTATAAAATCTGTGACTGAAACCTCATATTGAAACCCGTCACCAACCCGTTTGGCATGAATGGCAGCAATGGGAATGTTGTACCGCATTGCAAGCAGTCCGATTGATTTATACGTTGAAGCAAGCCTCCCAAAAAAAGGAACGAACATTCCGCGATCTCCCGCATTTTGGTCTGCGATAAAACCCACATTCGTGTTTTCTGAGATGAGTTCTTGAAGAACAGGTACGCCGCCCCATTTGGTAACAACTTGAAGACCATATTTTTCTCGTACACCAAGAACCCAATCATTTATTAAAGGATTATCAAGCGGTCTTGCAAGTGCGGCTATTGGGTATCCAAGAACTGACAAAGCATATCCAAGCAACTCCCAATTGCCACAATGTCCTGTAATAAAAATAGTTGGTTTTTTTTGAGTAAGGCGTTCTGCGATGTGTTCAAGACCATCAAATGTAATATGTTTGTGGTACGTTGATGGTGTAATTAAAGAAGGCATTTTGATACTCTCAGCTACAAAAAGTTGAAACATATGTTCCATAGATTGTCGAGCAAGTCTGAAAGCATCATCTTCGGATAATTCAGGAAAACTGTTCCGAATGTTCTTGATAGCTCTTGCGCGTCTTGTTGCACCAAGTTGAAAAAACAAATCCCCAATACATTTGCCCGAGTACATATTGAGACTCATGGGGCTACACATTACCAAACTAGCAATAACTCGCAGAGGCACATACTCAAGCCAATGTGCAAAGGTAGGTTGTTGATGTGTCATATGGCTCAATGTGTAAGCCAGTGCAGTCTATTGCACTCGCTGGCCGGTGAGAATAAAGAGCCGGTTTGCATTTAATACAGGAACCTTAGCTGCTTGGGCTTCTTCGAGAAGACTGTTGTACTCTTTATACTCTTTCTTTTGTCTCGCATATTCGTCGTACATAGCAATCGATGCATTTTTCCCGGGTTCATGGATAAGTTTACTTGGAGCTATTCCGAGTACTAAGAAATCAAGATCGCCAGGCAGGGCGCCAGCATCTTCTACGACAGTTCCTCCCCATCTTTTGATAATGTCAACAATGAACCGGTTGCTTGAGTCAGGGTAGCCGTCGCCATCGCCATCAAAGTTTCCATGCACAAGGAACGAATATTCATAGTCAGGGTCATACACAGGATTGACAATAATGTTGTCCTTCACAATAGGATGCCCAGCGGATGATTGAATAATCTTTGCAGTCGAAGTTGTTTCGCCGACCTTTACAACCTCGATACTGGCTTTTCCTTGTGGGTATATACCATCACTATTTGGATGAAGTTGAGACGCTGAATCATAAATTTCGAACTTCATGCCAAGTGAAATACGGTCCAAAGAACCGCGATTGATAAATACCTCATTACCCGTACCAACGCCAATTACTTCGCCATCAACGAGAAGTGCGGGATCTGCCGAAGCCATGCGACCGATATCAAAAGTTTCGCGCCATTGGGCTAAGGTATTTTCAAGTTTTACGTTCTCTAGTCTAAGTGCATCCGTTTTTTCCGTGAGCGTTTGGATCCGATTTAAATTTTGCTCGAGAACATCATCTAAGCGTTTTTCTCTTGTTGCAAAAAAATCCCTTGCTTCTGTGCTCAAGGTTTTGGACTGATCTTGCACACCCTTCCATTGTGCTTTGACTTGCTGTACCTCATCATCTTTGTCTTGTGCTTGCTTTTGAAGTTGGCTCTCTAATGACGCGATAGTTTCATGAGCACTAGCTAAATCAGATTTTCTTGCATCGAGTGATTGTTGCTTTGATTGCACTTTTACTTGTAGATCTTTGACTACCATTGAGATTGGATTGCTCGCCGAAACACCCGTGCCAAATAACGATGTGAGTTGAGAGTTTGTTACATCTGGGTTTCCGCTGAGCATCTTGTTTCGTTCTTCAAGATTGCTTTTAAGATACCAACACACTGATTGGTTGGAATCATTTGCACTGCTAACAATCGAAAGAAATGCATCATTGCCTCGTTCAATAGTAGTGGCATACTCATTGAGGGTTGCTTCCGCTTTGACCTTTTCTTCTTCCAAATCCCTGTTGTTGGAATAAAAGACAATGCTGAGAACAAGTAAGAAGACAGTTGCAAGTACAAAAACAACTAAAGAAACGATGACGCCAGTTCCAGCGCCGCTACGAATAGCCATAAGAAAAATCTCCAATCAACACACTCGGGATATGCAGTGAGTGCGATACATTCAGCGGGGCTACACGGAACCCCTTTTGTGCGAGGGATAGTGTCTTGAGTTCGAGCCCCTACGTCAAGTTCAATCTTTGTATGATTTGCGATTCTGGTCTAAAAAAGAAGATTTTATCAATGAATTTGTAAAAAAAAACAATTTTTCAATTCAAATCTCACAAATAGAGTCTTTAAACCCACCTCATTTATACAGAAATGAACAGCGCTCTTTGTAACGATAAAACTGGTGGTATCATGGGTCGTTTGAGCGATGAAATTGAAGATTAGCATCTCGCAGAAGAAAGGCAAAACCAGATGATAGTTACACCCCAAAACGTGCATTCAATTTTAAGTAAATACCAACTTGCCGATGGCTATGATCTCGTTGTAGATTTAGATAAATCGCATGGAGTTTGGGTACACGATTCTGCGAGTGGTAAAGATTTTCTTGATGCCTTTACTTGCTTCGCATCGTGGCCATTGGGTTTTAATCATCCTGAACTTATGAAAACTTCGTTTAGTGAAGAGATACTAAAAGTTTCACGAAACAAAATTGCTAATTCCGACTTATACACAACGGAATTGGCTGAGTTCGTTGAAGCATTTGGTTCAAAAGTAACCCCTGAAGATTTTCCTCATCATTTTTGGGTTTCAGGTGGTGCACTTGCTGTAGAAAATGCATTAAAAACGGCATTTGATTGGAAGGCAAGAAAATTAGGGAGAACTAATTTTTCAGATGATGTGAATGATTTGGTTATTTTACATTTCGATCAAGCGTTCCATGGTCGCTCCGGGTACACCATGAGTTTAACAAATACGCTTCCTGACAAAATTGGCCTCTTCCCTAAATTCAATTGGCCTCGCGTGTCTAACCCATTCTGTGAGTTTGACAACGAAGGTAATGTTGTCAACGATATTGAAGCAGCAGAAGCGAAAACGTATGCAGAAATCGAACGCGCATTTGAAGAACACTCAAATCGCATCGCTGCAATCATTATCGAGCCAATGCAAGGTGAAGGCGGCGATAATCATTTTCGTAACGAATTTCTTGAAAAATTGCGGCAGTACGCCGATGAGCGCGAGTCGCTCCTTATTTTCGATGAAGTACAAACAGGTTTCTATGGGTCTGGTAAACCGTGGTTTTGGCAACACACAACAGTGCGTCCTGACATTGTGAGTTTTGGAAAAAAAACACAAGTTTGTGGTATTTATGCAAGCAAGCGCGTTGATGAAATTGTTGACAATGTGTTTAAACTTTCAAGTAGAATCAACTCGACTTGGGGTGGTAACTTGGTTGACATGGTGCGTTGTACGCAATTTATTAAAATTATTGAACAAAATAACATCGCTGAACTTGTTACAAAAGTAGGCAACCATATAATCACTGGTTTACGTTCAATTGCAAATGACACGGGAGTGTTTACGAGCGTTCGTGGCAAGGGATCTCTCATTGCATTTACAATGCCAAGCCAAGAGCATCGAACAGCAATTCTTCAGTCACTTTGGAAAGCAGGGGTTATTGCTCTTCCATGTGGAATTCAATCGGTTCGTTTCCGCCTTCCTTTGGTTATGACTATCGAAGAAGCCGATGAACTGCTCAATAGAGCACAAACTGCTGTGAGCAGTTTGGCATCTGTGGTGTAACATTGCAAAGCGCTGCTGCAATTAGCGAACACCTTGATACCCGTACCGCGGCGATTGAGGTTGCTGCGCTGTTGGGACACGCGATGGAGTGCCCCGCAGACTTGGTCATGGTATTCGCTAGTTTTCACCATCGCGAAGCGCTAGAAGATGCAATTACAGACATACGACAGACTCTTTCACCAAAAACAATTATTGGAGTAACAACCGAATCGGTAGTTGGATGTGATTTAGAATTAGAAGGCGTGGCGGGTCTTTCGGCTATCGCGTTTCATATGCCAGGCGTCTCGATTCAACCATGGACGACAACCCCTAAGAACCCAGTTCCGATTTCAAATCCAGTTGCCATTCCTGATTGGATTGGTTTAAGAGAAGATACAAAGGCAGTGTTTTTCTTTGCGGATCCATTTTCAACACCAATTACTCGGTTGTTGCCTGCATTAGTAAACTGCAGTGGCAGGGATAATCCAATTCCAATCATTGGTGGAATGGCTTCGGGTGCATCCCAAGCGAGATATAACCGTCTCTTTCTAGACGGTCAAGCACTGCGAAGTGGAGGTATTGGATTAACACTCTCTGGTCCGCTTGAACTCGACTGTGTGGTGAGCCAAGGATGTAGACCTATTGGAGAACATTACAGGGTGACAAAAGTTGATGGCAATGTCGTTCTTGAACTCGGAGGAAAGCCGGCTCTTGAGGTGCTGCAAGAACTTGCACAGTGTGTAGATTCAGAGGAGCGAGATTTTCTTCGCAGTGGCCTATTGCTTGGTAGTGTCATTGACGAAAATCGTTCACATTTTGGAAGAGGAGATTTTCTTGTTCGTTCGATTTTGGGTATTGACCGAAAACGTAATGGCATTGCGGCAGGAGAATTTTACCGCCTAGGCAAAACAGTTCAATTTCACGTTCGCGACGCACAAACCGCCGTTGAGGATTTGCAATTACTATTAGATGCGCAGCAACTCGCAACACAGCCCTTTGCTGGTCTTTTGGTTACTTGCAATGGTCGCGGTCGGAGTCTATTTCATGAAGAAGACCACGATTTAACAATCATCCGTGAACGATTGGGCGAAGTTCCAATCGCAGGTTTTTTTGCGGCTGGTGAAATTGGTCCCATAAGTGGCCATTCATTTTTGCACGGACATACGGCATGTTTGACTTTATTTCGATCAGAAATAAAAAAACAATCAACGAATTAAATCAAGTTTTAACAATTGACCTTCTTGAATAAGTGTTACGGACTTAAATGTATAGTTTATGCCAACACGATCAGAAAAATAATAAACAATTTTATTATCGCTTTCATTCGTTAAGACATCACCATTTCCCGTTCCTCTCAGTATCCTTTGAAATGTTTTCGCAATATCATCACGATTGTTCTCAAAAAAATTATTAAACTTCTCTATGCCATCATTTTCTTTTTCGTAACTTTGCCTCGCACCCTTGCTCAAAATTTGATTATAAAGAAGAGTCCAATCACGATCACGTAGGCATGTGAGAGTCTGCGTAAAAATATGTTCCGGCAGTATTGCTCTGAGTGTGGTTTTACCCGTTATTTCGTCTTTCTCAACAAGTGTTATTGTCTTGAGATATGCATCAAAAGCTGTGCTTTTTTTACTACTACTCGGCGAAAAGTTCATAATTGTACCGTCTCTTCGAGTTGATTGAAAGGGTAAATCACCACCCATTGATTCCTGCCAACTTGGTCTTGTTCGGTATTCAGTTTTCTGTACTTCGCAACTTGCAGATCCAAGTAAAAGACCTAAAAATATCATCCGTGTTTTCATTAGTGACCAGCAACAGCGGGACTTGCATCAAGGTCAAACAAAAATGGAGCAACCCAGAGTTGACTTGTGCCTGTTTGTCGTTTGCTTGTCCACATAAGTAATTTTCCAGTTGTGTCAAAGACAGGAAGACCGTCAAAGCCGTCGGCATGTGTTATTCTTCGCCTTCGAACCCCGTAGCGGGTGGTGCCATCCGTTTGGCCACTATCTGCATCACAAACAAAGAGTTCATAGTTGCGATGGCTTACTTCACTCGTTGCATAAATCAAAAAACGGTTATTTGGATGCCAGAACGGCCCCCAGTTAACATGTTCATTGTCTGTAAGTTGATATTCTTTTTCGATTCCTACAATGGAGCCGTTTTCATCAAATTTTAATTCGGCAACATAAAGTTGTAACAGATCATTTCCTCTACGGTCAGAGCGATACACAATTCGTTTGCCATCTGGCGAAAAGAATGGGCCACCATCGTATCCCGCGTCACCAACGATGAGACGATCTGTTCCTGTCTGAAGATCGGTAATGTATATATCACCTGCTCCAGAAGCGAGTGAACAGTAAACTAAATGTCGGGCATCAGGGCTCCAAGAACCTTCTGCGAGATAGTGTTTGTCATCAGTCACTAATTCAGTAGTTTCTCCCTTTTCAATATTGTGTGAAACAATGTTCATCTTTGGGGGAAATGCCCACCGGTATCGACCTGAACCACGTTGGTATCCGGGAATGTCACCATCGACAATCGGAGTAGTTGTCGTTGCATACATTACGAGTTTTTCATCTTCTGGGTGGAACCATCCGCACGTGTTTGCAGAGCCTTTGTTACTAAGGCGAATAACATTTGAGAGTCCCGTGATTGCGCCTTCATTGTTAAACGTTAAGTCACCTAAGTACATTCCATAATCATTGTCTGGCTCTTGACCATCTTCTGGATGTTCAATTGCTTGAAAGATGATACGTTTTCCGGCAGGGTCGAAATAGGATTCACCCGCTTTTAAGAAAACAGCGGGATCGGTGAGTAATACTGGGGTTCCAATAGTGCCGGTTTCATCTGGATGAAGTGGGGTGATTTGTCCAATTAGAAACAAGAGCAATAGTGCCGTACAATGTGTCATTGAGTAATTCCTTTTGAGCGAAAGAACTGTACATCATACGCCTCCAAAGCATTTTCCGCACGAAGTACCTGTGCTTTACCACGACGATTACTTAGTTGTTTTGGATAAGCCCTCTGGACTCTTGAGTGTTAAGGGAATTGGAATAGACAAAATTGATTGTTTGGCGGTGCGTGTTGCCTCAGCAATTGAAGGGGCAAGAATTGTTCACCGTCTTGATATGGATACCTCTGGGGTTATCATCATGGCACGAGATTCTGACACCCACCGTGAATTGAGCAGGCAGTTTCAAGATCGAGAGGTTGAGAAAACATATATTGCAGTCGTTGGCGGCAACATTAATTCAGACGCTGGTTTGATAGATATTCCACTTCGAAAAGATTTCGACAACCCTCCTTGTCAATGTGTTGACTACGAACAAGGTAAATCATCTCAGACAAATTGGAGGGTTTTAGAGCGCTTTGATGATCGTACACGCCTTGAATTAAAGCCAATAACAGGTCGTTCACATCAACTACGTGTTCATTTGAAAGAGCTAGGACACGCAATTCTCGGCGATGATTTATATGCGAGTAACGATTTGCAAAAACTTTCCCCACGGTTGCTGTTACACGCTCAGCAACTCATAGTTATGCATCCAGTTTCTCAGGAACGGATTACATTCAATGCAGAGTGCCCATTCTAAAAATAATTTCACGAAATGTTTCCACCGAAAGGGTTTAGAGTGTTAAGCAGCTGCCGCAGAGTCACAATGTTCAACAGAAAAAACGGCATGAAACAGATGTTCCATGCCGCTTGAAAATCAACAAACAACAGTATTAACTATTTGTTCCAGAAGTTTCTGGTTCTGGTTCTTCGGTTTTCTCAGGATGCGTTACGCTGAAGAACAAATGGTCATCATTCTCTTTGTATGTCATAGTTATATGATCGCCAGAAGTGTAGTCGCCGCTGAGCAATGATTCAGCAAGAGGATCTTCGATGTACGAGCTAAGCGCTCTTCGTAGCGGTCTCGCCCCAAAGTCAGGGTTGTATCCTTTTTCAATAAGAAAATCCTTTGCGGCTTGATCAAGCTCCATAGTCATCCCCTTTTCTTGAAGTCGGGATGTGATTTTGGAGAGTTCAATGTCAATGATAGAGTAGAGATCATCTTTCGTGAGTGGGTGGAATACGATGACATCATCGAGACGGTTGATAAACTCAGGTCGGAAGAACTTTTCAGTTTCTGTGAGAAGTTGTTTTTTAAGTTTATCGTAATCGATAATTTCTGGTTTCTTGCCGAAACCGAAGGACTGACCACCCTTGATGAGATCGGAGCCAATATTTGAAGTCAAGATAATGATGGCATTTCTAAAGTCAACGTGTCGACCGAAGGAGTCCGTTAATCGACCTTCTTCCATAATTTGTAACAACATATTAAACACATCGCCATGTGCTTTTTCAACTTCATCGAAGAGAACGACGGCGTATGGTTTACGACGAATCTTCTCAGTTAGTTGACCACCTTCTTCGTATCCTACGTATCCAGGAGGGGCGCCGACTAATCGTGAGACTGTATGTTTTTCCATGTACTCGGACATATCAAGATGTACTAGCGAGTCTGCGTCGCCGAACATAAATTCAGCGAGTGCTTTTGCAAGCAACGTTTTGCCTACACCCGTAGGACCAAGGAATAAAAATGAACCCATTGGACGGTTTGGGTCTTTGAGACCACTGCGGGATTTACGAATTGCTTTTGCGACTTGTGTAATACCATCGTGTTGGTTAATTACAGTTCTATGCAACTCATCTTCGAGTTGCAAAAGTCGTTGTGATTCTGCTTCTTCAAGTCGCGTGAGTGGTACACCTGTCATGCTAGAAACTACTTCAGCGATGATGTTTTCATCAACTTCTGCAGTGATCTCGTTCATTTGCTCGCGCCATTCTTTTTGCAGTTCATCTTTCTTTGCGCGAAGTTTTTCTGCTTCGTCGCGTAGCGATGCTGCTGCCTCGTAATCAGCACCCTTAACCGCTTCATCCTTTTTGACCTTTAGAAGTTCAAGTTGTTCTTCGTAGTCAGCCATTGAAGGAGGCTTTGTCATGGATTTGAGTCGAATACGAGCACCTGCCTCATCGATAACGTCGATGGATTTGTCTGGCTGTACGCGATCGGCTATATATCGATTGGAAAGCTCAACCGCAGCAACAATTGCATCGTCACTGTATCGAACGCGGTGATGTTGTTCGTATCGTTCTCGAAGCCCCTTCAAAATATCAATCGTGTCTTCTTTATTTGGTGGGTTTACAACAATCGATTGGAAACGACGCTCAAGAGCGTTGTCTTTTTCGATGTATTTTCGATATTCATCAAACGTTGTTGCGCCAATGCACTGCATTTCTCCACGAGAAAGAGCTGGCTTGAGAACATTTGATGCATCGATTGCACCTTCTGCGCCACCTGCCCCAACAAGCGTGTGCAACTCATCGATAAAGAGCAGAATATTTTTTGCTCGCTTAACTTCGTTCATGACCGCTTTGATTCGTTCTTCAAACTGACCACGGTATTTTGTGCCTGCAACCATCATTGCAAGATCGAGCACGATAACGCGTCGTCCGTGGAGGAGATCAGGAACTTCATTTTCAATAATTCGCTGTGCAAGCCCTTCGATGATGGCAGTCTTACCGACACCAGCTTCACCAATGAGTACAGGATTATTCTTTGTCCGGCGGCAAAGAATTTGAACGAGCCGTTCGATTTCTTTGTGACGTCCTATGACTGGGTCAAGTTCTTCTTTTTGAGCAAGTTCTGTCAAATCACGACCAAAACTGTCAAGTGCTGGAGTTTTACTTTTACCTCGTCTGGGTGCTGGACTAGGCGCATCACCTTGAGGTTCCATGCCTTCGTCGTCCATTTCTTCAATTTGATTTACACCAGCACCAAGAAGGTTCAATACTTCTTCGCGGACATCTTCGAGCTTCAGACCAAGGTTCATGAGCACTTGTGCTGCTACCCCGTCTTGCTCTCGAAGTAAGCCAAGTAAAAGGTGCTCAGTACCAACATAATTATGGTTGAGCGACCTTGCTTCTTCAATCGCATATTCAATCACCTTTTTTGCACGAGGTGTTTGGGGCAATTTTCCCATTGTGACCATATCAGGGCCGCTTTTGACGAGTTTTTCAACCTCAAGTCGAACTTTCCGAAGGTCAATATCCAAGTGTTTTAGGACATTTGCCCCAACGCCAGACCCTTCCTTGACGAGACCAAGCAGGATGTGCTCGGTTCCAATATATTCATGGTTAAAGCGTTGGGCTTCTTGGTTTGCTAGAGCCATAACTTTTCTAGCGCGATCTGTTAAACGTTCAAACATAGTTCAATTCTCCAGGTCCACATGATATGCGGGATATGCTTCCTAGGGGCACAAAAACGTGTTCCTACTATAGAACAATCGGTGCAAGCCGCGTTCCATTTGAGAACTTCTTGAGAATATGCAAGAAAAGGTCAGATAATGCAAAAAAAGAGCTCGCTTCGTTTTAATTCAGGCATATTTGTCAATGTGTTTACGGCAGTACGCCAAACTGGCACGACAAATGGGTGTTCGCCTTCTCGTCACACCGTGAAGTTGGAATAATTCCTTCGAAGAAGTTATTTGACTATGAATCACACTCATTTTGGGTCAGCCCAAAAACAGACGAAGGGAGTCGCCCAGTTAAGTATTTTTGATAATGTGTCCGCCTCGGAGATGGACAACAACATCCCCACGATGGGCAATTTCAACATTGTGCGTGACCGTGACGATGGTAAGCCCTTGTTGGTGGAGTTCGCTCAGAACATCGAGGATTCCGTTCCCCGTTTCTTCGTCTAGATTACCAGTGGGTTCATCAGCAAGGAGGACGGATGGATTGTTAACGAGTGCTCTTGCGATTGCGACTCGTTGCCTCTCGCCACCGGAAAGTTCCCGAGGACGATGAGCGAGTCTTGGGATGAGGCCAAATTGATCAAGCAAACTTTCCGCCCTAGTTTTCGCCTCTCTCTTTGTCTTGTGCGAACCTCCAATCATCGTAGGAAGAATAGTATTTTCAAGAACGGTTAATTCTGGTAGTAGATGATAAAACTGGAAAACAAAACCAACATCATTATTTCGATAGTTATTAATTTGACGATTCGATTTTTTCCAAACGGAATCACCATTAAAAAACACCTCACCCCCATCTTTATCGGGGCGATCGAGCCCACCAAGTAAATGCAACAATGTAGATTTTCCAGACCCGCTAGAACCAAGAATAGTGGTCCATTGTGCGGCATGAATATGCAAAGAGGCTCCATGCAATACTGGTACGCTTGCTCGACCAAGCTTATATGTCTTTTTGAGGTTGACACCCTCAAGGAGGGCCGAAGGTATATCACTCATGTCGCAACGCCTTTACCGGATCAGTGTCAGCCGCTTTTGCCGCAGGAATGAGTGCGCCAAGCAAACAAAACAAAATTGCTCCACAGACAGTAAATATACTTGATCCCCAATCGAGTTCATTTGGTATTTGAGAAAAATAATACACCGATGCATCCCAAACAACTAACCCACCCATTTCACGAATGAACAAAATCAAACCACCAATTCCAATCAATGTTATACATCCTAGTACGCCTAAAACGATAGGCAACATTTGTCCAAGTCGACTTTTAATGATTGTGTAGACACCGACGCCTGCGGCTAACACAAAACAGAAAATTGCAATCGAGATTGGGGGATTACCCATTGATGCATGAATAGAGTTGATGTTATGAGTAATAATCCAGCCAACAAATAGTCCAAGGAATGAACCAACAATACCAATGACTGCGCTGTATTGAAGAAAAATCCAAACAATGCTTGCTCGAGATGAACCAATAGACCGCAAAATCCCAATATCTCTGGTCTTTTCGAACACGATTGACCAAAAGATTGAAAGGATGAGTGCCGCAACAACAAGGTACACAATCGAGAACAACGTTCGCATTAGTTCTCGCTCTTTTTCAATCGCCCCAGTAAAACTCGCTTGCTGTTCTTCCCACGTATTGATGGTTAATCCAGGATCATTCCTTGAAGGTGGATATACAAGTGCATCCACAGGAGTAGAGTCAAAAAAGGAATCATAAATACTATTCACGATTTCCCGAAGTTCATCTATAGGCAATCCAGCAACACCACGAACAAGGACACTGGTCGTTCTTGAAGGATCAACACCAATGATTTCAGTTGGGTCATCAAGGTCAACTATTTCAGCTTCATCAAGATGTAGTAACGTTTGTGCTACCTCAATTGGAATGAAGATTCGCGACTCGTCAATCATAAATACACCAGATTGAAATTCATTGACGAATGGCATGATGATTGATTCTGGCTCAATGATTCCGCCCTCAGCATCAATAGGAAGCATTGTCAATGTTCCTTCAAAGCGAGGCATCCACCAATAGTCGTTTCGATTTACGAGGTACGAACCATTCCGTTGGCGTATATTGCCATCGGATACGTGAAGTCCCAAAATGATTCCGTGCCGCCCATTTCTTGAAAGTGAGAGACCCTGTGTTTGCAATTCATCAGGTGTATTTAGGCGAGCATCGAAAGAAAGAATCGATTCCCACTGGCTATCGTCAAGAAACGCACGTACATCTTCCCAGAGATTAATTTCCATAAAGTTGAGTGCGCGGGATGCAGAATTCACAAGTTCAATAAATGCAGTCCATTTCGAAG
>PVBE010111830.1_pt1 | contig 16771 bp, 4 predicted proteins | sample 1631181 | NCBI WGS metagenome assembly PVBE01 (sample SAMN08397723, study PRJNA350692) | Marine metagenome, whole genome shotgun sequencing project. | isolation source: water | place: Pacific Ocean | collected 2012-04 | reverse complement strand
TTTTTTTGGGACACAAACAAGGACACAAAAAACTGGACACAAATTTTAACGCTTGCTATCAGAGGATTACAAAGTAAGGTTCAGCCCCTGGTGGGGGGGCACAACAATGACCCAAAGCCCCAGATAATTCATGGGTTTTGCTTTCTACCCGAATATTTCCCGACTTTTGTTGGTTTTAGATCACACCTCAAGCCTGATATGTCAATAGTTGCTCCAAGCATGGTTAAATGGTTTTCTACCGGATTTAATTTTTACGACCTTATCTGTCTGCTTGTTTGTGATCATTGTAAAATTCGCCCTACCGAAATAAACAACCCACCTTTCATTGTTCGTACCTGTTAGTTATACCGTTAAATTCCAAGTAAAAGATCAATTATTTTTTTGAGTCATTCAAATCACCCAAAAGTTATTTCCGAGATTTCCCCTGGCCTTTAAATGGCCGGAAAATCTCAGAATAACTTCTCATTGTACACATTCTACCTTTTTGTTGTTTAAGTTCGCATCGGGTGTAGGTGGATGATCTCGCACATGTTCTGCAATGCAGACCTGAGACTCCGCAGACACCCTTCTTTTTTTATGTTCGATCCTTGATGTAGGAGCATCGAGGTCCTCCGGTTGAAACCTCCTCACCATTTTCAGGTTCTCGGGAGAACGTTCCTCGATAGCTGCAGTCTGTTTCTGTTGATTGGTCTGATCCACCTTGGCATCGTATGGTTTCTCTGATGACAGTATTCCGTGGACGATACGCAGCATTTTATGCATGATCACAACAATTGCCTGTTTATGGGACATCCCTTTACTGCGGTGGCGATGATAGATGGCCTTGAGGTGCGGATCGTGCATCACTGCGTTATGGGCGGGCATATACATGATGGCCCTGAGTGAGGCGCGGCCTTTTTTACTCAGCCTGGAAGCAGAGCGGTCTCCGCTTGCCTTTACCACCGGGTGCATTGCGAAGTAGGAGCATAGATGTGCCGGTGTGGCGAACCGCTTGATGTCCTCTATCTCTATCATGAGTGCTGCTGCGGTGTAGGAGGCCACGCCTATCATGCTCTTGAGCAGTTCCACCTCATCGCCTTTGCAGTTCTGAGCAAGAAAATTCTTGTGTGACCGGATAAGGCGTTGCTTCTCCTGTATCTGAGAAGATAGGGATGAGATCAGGAACTCCATGGCCGTATTATTCCTTGAAGCCACACTGTTCTTTGCTTTTGCCTTGAGTTTTTCGGCTCTGTCAAGGGTCACCCCATTTATCTTAGCTAAAGTATTCACTCGGGCCTTGGCCAGCTTCGCAGCAGTAGGGTACTGTGTCAACAGCTCCAATGCCCATTTTGGAACTCCGCTCTTGCAATAGCGCATCATCTCCGGAAAAGCACTGTAGAGCACCATCTTCAGTTCGTTGACCAGTTGGTTGTTCTGTTTTTTGAGCATCAGGATGTGCTTGTGCAAACTGCGGAATGACGCATAATATCCGTTCTGCTCCGTGTAGTCCACCTTGGCCGGGTGACAGATCAGGTATTCTGCAATGTACTTTGCACTCAGCGAATCGGTCACGTTACGGCTCAGTTCTGCTTCGGCATTGTGCTTCACTCCCAAGGGGTTGAGGCGAGCTACTTTTACTGGCAACTCATCACTGCACGAGATGATCGTTGCGTACCAGTTGTTCTCAAAGCCCCCTGTACTTTCTACCGCACAGAAAACTTGCTCTATTGCGTGTGTTCTGATACTCTTTTCAAGCATCTGTTTCAGCGCATCATGCCCCTTTCGTGTGTCATCCAGCCGGAAGACCTGTTCCAACGGCTCCATTTTCGGGCCGAGCAGACACAGATCCGCATAGCCCTTACTTACATCTATTCCTAAGTATGCTACCATTTGTTCTGATTTTAATGATGAATAAAAATGAAAAACCAAGCCTCGTCCATCCTTATAATTATGCGACATCAAAGTGTCAGGTTATACCTCAGACTCTACTCGACAATGGGGAGAAACTAACAGCCGGTATCCATGTACCAAGGTTCAATCCTCCTCACGTTGCCAAGATACCCGATTCTCAAAAAGACAAACATATAAGGGTTTCCAACTTTCCAAACTCTTCAAATCGATGGTAAGGGATGGATTTTCCGACCAAATTATGAGAATATGAAGAGCCACTTGATATTCCAGAATCATCGGAACTATTGAAGTACACAACAACTAAAACCAAGGCTACCAGAATCAACCAATTCTTATTTATTCCAATGCTGTTTCTTGCTTTCTGGGCTGCTTCATAACGCTCTGTAGAAGCCTCAGATACTGGAATTCGCCATAGCCTTGGTTTTGGTTCCGTTTTGTAGGCGTGTGGAATCTCGCCAGCTTCCAACATGTTTTTTAAAGTCTTCTTATCGCCATATGAAATGATGTCTTTTACGAAAAGGACTTTATTCGCTGTTGGAGTGACAAATAGGGCTTCCCTGTTTCGACTAATTCGTTATCCAGAATCTTAATGATTGTTGAATTGTCCATAAGGTAATTTTTGTTTTGTCAGCCAAGCAAATTCTTCATGCAATTTCACTGAACAAAATTTCCATTTATTTCTGTTAGATAAAATTTACCTTCAAAGTCAACGTATATCTCCAAAAAATGATTGAAAAAGTATGTGCCTATTAATAGGCTTACAATCCTGTCCCCGCTACAAATCAATTAACCTTGACAGCGAATACCTTCAAGGTTAATTGAATATTGTCAATGTAACCTCCTGTGCACAACTAAACCCAATCATCGCAAAATTGGAAGAAACTTAGGTTTAAAACTATATTCCGAGTCCAACAATTCTTTCTATATCATCCTTTAAAAAGTTCGAACTTTGTCCTGCTGGCTCCACTGTACGCTGACGGAGTGCAGCAACGGTTTTGGAAATAGAAAAACCGCTTGAAATCATTCGGCACAAGAGCAAACCTCATGCCCAGCATTATGATAAACAATGCCAGTGCAAGGAATACCTTGGTAATGATGTTTGCCTACATGGTTAGGGATGCAAAGTATGTGATGTTTTGAATCAAGGCATGAAAAACATCATCAATTCATCACTCGACTTCTTCAATCTTGAGTTACACAATTTATTCCAGCATTAACCTACCAATCACAACTTCACCATCACTTTCCAATTCGAGATGATAAATTCCTGCAGCGAGTTGAGACAGGTTTATGTTTTCCGACTCCCGTTCTATATTACTTGAGCTGACAAGTTTCCCGGTGACATCATAAACCGACAAAATTGCTTTCGTTTTACCTGAAATTCTCCAGTGCAGTTCAAAGTTTCCATCACTAGGATTGGGACGTACTTTTACATAAACCTCATCCCCGGATTCAAAACTCTCAACGGTTCCTGGAGTACCCCAACGTGTTTGAGGTGAAGTTGTAAAAATGTTCAATCCAGTCCAATCCGAATTGGGCATCCCTGAAGTATCGCACCAGGCACGAACAACCCATTCATACTGAGTTGCCGGTATCAAACCAAAAACATCTTTTATGGTGGTGTTGGCCCCTCCCACCAAAATGGTAGTCCAGGTTCCTGCACCTGATCTTCTCCCACGAATTTCATAGCCCACAGAACCGCTAACCTTTGTCCAATTTAATCTTGCAGAATTCGAAGTCACCGGACTGGTGAATGAAGTATCTGGTGCAAAACATCCCGTGCTAAAAGTGTCTGCAACAGACCAATCAGCCATTTCGGTTTCAGCAACATCACAGACAGTTCGTATCTGCCAAAGGTAACTGGTGTTGTTCATCAATCCGAAAACATCCTTGAATTCCGGAGCTCCATTGGCAATGTTGATCACCTGCCAACCCGATCCGCCAACTACTCTTCCCCGGATAATGTAATGATCGGCTTGCGGCAGTCCGGTCCAAAGCAACCTTGCTGAATTGGTGGTGACTTTATCGTGCCAAAGCGCTTGTACCTGCGGGCAAGCGCAGGTGTCTTCCACAATAACGGTATCCATACGCACACATCCAGAAGAGTCGGTGATGGAAACAGTGTATTCGCCTCCGACCAGATCAACAAGACTGTTTGAGGTAGCTCCATTGCTCCATAAAATCGAGTATGGATCGTTGCCTCCAGAAGGATTTACCTGGGCTGTTCCGCTGGAATCGAGACAAGATGGGGTTCCACTAGCATTGGCTTCAATGACTGTGGGTTGATTAATCACAGCCCCTGTTGAATCAACACATCCATTGTCATCGATGATCCATGATTGAAGCAACCCGGCAGGGGCATTGTTGGTTGTTGATACAGAATCTTCTGTGGACCAATAATAAGAATAGGGTGCCTGTCCACCTGTCACTGAAACAGTTGCCGATCCATCCGAGGCTCCATAACATGAAACATGTTGGCTAACGTTTATTGTTCCCACCAATTCATCAACCCCACCGATAACAACACTTGCAGTCACCGAGCAAGAAAGATCATAGACTGTTACGCTATGATTTCCCCTGGCCAGCCAGTAAGCCGTATCGCCTTGTTCATAATTATCCCAAAAATAGACGTAGGGCGGGTTTCCACCTGAGACTGAAATGGAAGCAACTCCATTTTCCCAGGTGAAACAGGATACACCAGCTACCTGCGATGCGGAGGCGAAAAGAACGGGAGGATCGGTCAATGTCACGTTTGCTGAAATGGTACATCCAGAAGAATCAGTGACGGTGAGCGAATACGTTCCAGCGCTGAGATTACTTGCCGATTCGCCCGAACCACCTGCACTCCATCCGTAGTTGTAGGGTGGGATCCCTCCTGAAATGGAAGCTGAAACTGATCCGTCTGATGATCCGGTACAAGCAGGATCTGTTACACCGGTGAAAGCCAGGACAAGCATATCCGGTTCAGTAATTTCTATTTCAAGTCCGTTGGAAGAACATCCATTGGCATCTGAAACCGATACAGAATGCCCCCCGGCCGAAAGTGCACTATTGGTTTGGGAAGTTTCACCATCACTCCATGCAAAGGAATAAGGTGCTGTTCCCCCAGATAGAATTACTGTGGCCGAACCATCATTGCCGCCCGAACAAGTCACTTGATTATTGACGGCAACTGAATCTGAAAGTTGGTCAGGTTCGGTAATCGTGATATCCACGAAACCGAGACAACCTTTATTATCAAACACCAAGCAAGTCATTACACCTGCCGGCAGGTTAGAAGCCAGGGCATTTGTTTGTGCGAAAGGGTCACTCCAAAAGTAGCTGTATGGCGCTTCTCCCCCCGAAACAGTGACGCTCGCCCAACCATCGGTTCCGCCTGAACAAGTCACATTGCTTTGAGCAAATAAGGTAACAACAACCGGTGCAGGTTCAGAAATCGAGAATGCATTTGAAAAGGTGCAACCATTGCCATCGGTGATCGTGACAGTGAATGTGCCAGCTGGCAAGTTCTGTGGAGATTGTTGAGAAGAACCATCACTCCAGGAAAAAGTATAAGGCGATTTTCCACCTGAAACTGCCAGGTCAATCGAGCCGCTGGAATCTCCGGCACATAAAACGTTAGTAACAGCAGAACCACTATCTGAAAGTGCATCGGGTTCCATTACATCAAATGTGAGGCTTACCAATTGGCACCCACCCGTATCCGTGCAATCCATAAAATACTGGCCGGGTTCAAGATTGCTTAGGTTTTGATCGGAGGAGGTAAATCCGGAAGGGCCTGTCCACGAAAAAGTGTAGGGTGGAGCTCCTCCGGCAGGGAGCACATCAATAGTTCCATCGTTGCTTCCCGGACAGGAAAGTGCGTTTGCATCACCAGTAGCTGTCAACGAATCAGGTTCTATAACAATGATTTGTTGCGAAGTATCCGGTAAGGCACATTTTCCTTCAAAAGCCATCATCGAAAGCAACATGCAGCATATTGCAAATCCGGGTGATAATATTCTTTTAAAACTTTTCATACTTGAAAAATTAATTTAGTCATTCGATTGTTTCTTTTTTTCCTCCTCCTGTTCCTTCACCTGTTCCCACGCCATCACTTCAAATTCCAACAATTCTGAAACCTCCTCTGGATTTTCAACTGGCATGGAGAGTTCAAACATGCGAGTGAGCTTTTCTTGCTTGTACAGAGCCATTACCTTTTTGCCATCCGCAATGGCCAAGTCAAAGCTGTCCACACCCATGTAATACTGAGCTCGCGCATACAACAGGAACCCATCATTGGGATAGACCTCCAACAAAGCATTTAGTTTTGGAAGTGCACGGTTGGTCATTGAACCTGGTTCGTCATCCATTGTTGCCTCGAGGTATTCGAAATAAAACAGGTTATGGAAATCGGCATCGGTAGTTAACTTCTTCACTTTAAAGTCAATCTTGTGCAACGCGGCTGTTCCTTCAGGAAAGGCTGGATCATATTGTGAATCAAGCCCATAAGGCTCCAATCTCCAGTTAAGTTTCGAAGCATTCAAACGCAACATCACCGACCAACTCCCTTCCGCCCATTCGTCCTGCTTCTTTTCTCCAATTTCGAATAATAACACACAATTGTGTGGTCCGGGAAAACTGATTTTATCTGGCATTTTTGGTTCATAAAAAACCTGTAGTGGTGGTAACTCATCCGCCTCCAGCCATTTCGAATTTCCTTCCAAATCCCAGTGATGGGCACCGGCAATTTCAACTACGTGGGTTATACTTACATTCCTCGATTTTACCTCCTGCGATTGATCCGTTTCGGCCCCAATACAACTCAGTACAATCTGCCCGCGAGGCACCATTGCACCATCGAAAATGAAAGGTGCAGGATCGTTGGTCAACGGATAAATTTCGTAGGCAAAGGATGGTCCGGATAATCGCCAATTCAGGTTGATAGAGAAATTCACCCGCAAAGCTTCCTGTGCTGAAATTTCCAGTATCATAAGGTTTACCAACAAGAGGAACCCGAAATATTTGAACTTTTGTACGCTCATCTATGGGTGCTTTTGGTGTAGTCTTATTTGCGGATTATCGGTGGCGTCCATAATCGGGTTAGATGGCGCATTGCCTGCAATATCCCACATGGCAGTTGCTGTTTGTGACATCAATGAACCATTCAATCCATGACCGGCAAAAAGTGTATATACCCTATTGTGAGGACAGGCGCGATTGCTTCGCCCTACCATGGTAAGGTTGTAGTGTCTCATGTGGACACAGTGCCCTATTTCATGTCCTGTGGTTCTCATGATTAAACGCTGGCGAGCGGTTGTGCCCGCAGCACCTCCGGTAGCAGTTGTAAGATTCATGCTTTGGAAACAACATCTACGAGTTGCGAGCACTCTCACGGTCAATACCCAAAAAGGATTTGCATTATACTGGTTTGTACTCACAAAGGCTGTAGCCATGTCATTTGGATCGGAGTTTGTATCGCCTCCAACTCCCGAATTAGCATTTTGCGTTCCATCATCCCCTGCTGCCGCAGTTCCCAAACTCCGATCTGCAACTTCAACCGTAACATCCCAATCATTCGGATCAACACAAAATGCATTGGGTGTTCCCTGACCGGCAACTGTAATTATCTGCACATCATCTGATCCGGCCTGAGGATTGGTATTTCTGATTCCGTCAGGCCCGGTATCGATGGTTCGTGATGCCGGATTATAAACATCATCAAGCGGTGCCGCACCTCCCACACCAACTATCGCTGCTGCGGCATTATTGAGTTGGGGTTGCAGATAACCATTAGGTCCTCCATCAACATAGCCTGAAACAATATCTGCGGAACCACCTGCCGGCCGACTTTGCAAAATCATGTCAGCACCTTCTTCAATCTGGCCTTCAACTATGTCATTTGCATTTGCTGGACTGCTGTTCAACACGTTGTCCGCACCTTCACCAATTTCACCCTTGATGAGGTCATTGCCGGCAAGGTTGGCGGCACTTTGCAACAAGTTATCTGCACCGGCTACAATGTTTCCTGCCACCACGGCATCATTGGCATGCACTGGGGTTTGCAATCCGTCCCCATTTGGTTCGATGCGCAGTTGTGAGTGGTCATCGTTTACGCCACCACTGGTTACGCTTCCCTGCTCAATCTTGTTGTCTGCACCTTCAATGATTTTTCCCCGCAACACATCGTTAGCGTTGATCGCACCTACTGTTGCGTGATTAAGTTTTCCAGTTGGGCTGACAACAGCACCCCTGACACGATCATCTGCTGGCGGAGTGAGGGTGTGCAGTTTTCCATCGGCAGTGTTTGAAACGATTCGATTCAGCGTTCCATCAAACCGGTCTCCGGCAGTAACCGGAGGATCGATCCAACCATTCGGGCCTGGGCCAATGGCCTGCTGGCCAGCCAGGCCTTGTCCTCTTGGAATAACCTGGAAATCAGCTCGTAAAGCTGCATTGGCCGCATTTACAACCTGGGTTTCGCACACCCCATTTGGACCTGTGTTGATCCCGGACAATGCCATTCCGATGGATCCGTTCAGTGGAAATGGTGAGGTAAAAACAGCGCACTGGCGGGTTGCACCGGCTATGCCGCTCCTATTAGAATTGATTTGACGGGTTGCTTGCCCGCTCCATTCATTATTGTTGATACGATGAGGCGTCACTGCAATGTTTACGGTTCCGGCAGCAACTCCAGCTGCGCCAGACGTCAAAACATAACCGCAACCCAAGTCGGTGGCAGCCACGTTCACGTCAACCACATTGCTGAAGATGAATAAATCCTTAACGTGAGGTGAAGTCCTGTTGTGTTGATGTGAGGCTGCCGTGTTCTGCGCATTGCCAAAATGAAAGCCTCGATATTCTTCAAAAGCAATCAAGCCATCGCCAGAGATTCCGTTGGCCGGTGAATCGATTGCCACAGGATTTTGAATTTCACGATCCCAAAGTGCTGAAGCCATGGCTGCAATTCCCGGAACAGCAATGGTCATTGGATTCTGAGTATTCAATACCGGAGCTGCTCTCAACGCATCATTCACGTTGGCCGCTTCGTAAAAATCGGGCAGTAAATCACGGTCGGTGTCGAGTGGGAATCGCAGCTCGCAAGTTGCTACTACTGTCGTGCCTCGCCTGATCTCTGCATCCACAATTCCATATCCTCCAAAATCGAAACAATAGAATGGTGAAACGGCATTCTTTCCTCCGAACACTGTTGTTACATCGTTTTGAGTTTGTGTGGCGTTTTGGTCAAACGCATAATCTGTTCCACCATCGTTTCTGAAATTCATACTTACACCCGGGAAGTTGGTCACCGATCTGAAATTATAACGTACCGATGTAGCAATGTCGGTTGCTCCGCTTCCAAGACTTACAGGTGAAGTGATCAACTCCATGTGCTGTCGCCAACTATTGGCTGCTTTGATTATCTCAAGTCCTCCTCCGGTGCTATACCCTGGTTGAAAGTTGGGCAGGTCATTCACCAACTGGCCACCTATGTCGATGTCGAGCATTAGTTCCGCGACAGTTAACCTGACAGTATCAGCACAAATCTCAACACTGTTACGTAGATAACTGATCTTCACCTGAACATTTTTCACTACGGTTGATCGAGTAAAACCTTCGATCCAATACTTCGGACCAATTGGTCCAAAAGTGGTGGAATTCCAGGTTTTGGAAGTTGTGGTGTTGTCGAGCACCAATTTGTTGTTTTTGGTGGCCTCTTCCCAAATTTTAATTCGCGATGCTCCATTCACAATTTCCAGTTTTATCTCACCATCCAAACCTGCTACACGAGCATCTGTTTCGATACGTTTGAGATCATTTTCACCGGGCACATTGGTTTGATCTTTGTCCGCAGCATAGTTGTAAACGCCAGCGCTTGGTCCGAAATCATCATTGTCGTTGTTGAGGCATAAGATTCCACCTTTGGTGTGTTCTTGTTGTTCACTTATTCCGGTGAGTTTCAAGTCAACTTCAATTGCAGTATTCCGAATTTCATCAAAGCATAGCCAACCAGGATTGGTCTTAGTGGTATCGGGATTGATTTCCACTTTGATGTAGTGCAAACCGGGATGGTTGCTGTAGCGAACTGATTCCAGGAAAATATCCAGCGTTCTTCCTGTCCCGATATCTCCAGGACGATAAGCCTTATTCTGATGAACATAGTTTCCACCTGAGCCTACCTGGGCTTTTAATCTGCTTTGATCGCCATCTTTATTCCAAATTCGGGCAAAGCCTGAACCGAAGTGATAATAATAAGGATCGTCATCCGTACCACTTCCAGATCGGCCCACACCGGTTGGATTCGAGGAAGTATAGCTAAAGCGGATTCTACACTTGTTCAAATCAATAGGAGCAGGAATAGTAAGTTTCATTGGAGCAAACTTGGCGCTCTTGTTATCACCTGCCTGGCCTGCAAACGAATCGAATCCATCACCCCAATCGGGTAATCCGTCATTGTCTGTATCACCACTGTTGTTGCAATGAATCTTGCCGGGATAATCCTTGTTCAGCCTCGTGTTTTCAATGTGGTCTTCCTTGCTCGGATTAGCCGCTATAATCGCATTGTTGTTGTCGCTGTCAATATCCAAATCAAGATCGAGGACCGTTGTGATTACAGCATCGCCACAAATAAAACCGGGTACTACCCCACTACCGTTTGGATCAATTTCAACTTTGATTTCACAATCACCCCAGCCTCCGCTTCGGTTGATAGCCTCAACATAAAGTGTCTTAGTTCTACTTGAACCGAAACCTAATTGAGCCGGTGTGTATTCAGCTCCTGTATTGACCCAATCGCCATTTGCTGAAACTTCAGCTTTCATTCGATTTGCAGAGCCATTTTTCTTCCAAATCCTCAATTTGTTGGAAGAACCTTTTCCAAATAAATAAGGATCAGCAGGCGTACCGGCACCGGTGCGCGTCACCGAATTTGGATTGGCTGCTGAATACGTGAATTTGATTTTCACCTTGCTCATGTCTGTTGGTTCATGGATCACCAATTTTAATGGAACAAATTCAGCACTGCTGTTGCCACTGGCCTGTCCCCATTTGTCGAAACCATCGGCCCAATCAGGCACACGGTCTTCATCTTCATCGCCATTGTTGACACAAAGGAGTTTGCCTGGCCGGTCAGGGTCTCCCACATAATCCTCCAATGCAGCTTCTTTGGCATTTGCGTTTGGGCCACTTTTGCCGCTGTCGTTATCACTGTCAATATCAAGATCAACGTTGTGAATTTTTACCCGCACAGCATCGGTGCACACAAAACCCATTGGGCCGGTTGGTCCGTCAGGATCAACCAATGCGGTGATTCGTTTGTTGTCACCGTGTCGCAATCCTTCAACAAACAGGTTCAAGGTTCTGCCTGTTCCGATATCGGATGGCTGATAGGAACTTCCATCTTTCACATAATCGCCACTGGCATTTACCTCGGCCTTCTTTCGATCAGCGCTTCCGTCCTTTTTCCAGATTCTCAAGTAGCCTCCGCCATTGGTGAAAAGGTAGGGGTCTTCCGGTGTGCCGGTGCCGGTCCGACCAACATTGTCGGGATCTTCTTCGGGATAGGTAAATTTCACACGACACTTGGCCAAATCAATCGGAGCCGGGATATTCAACTGCAGCGCAGTGAAAGTGCCTCCTTTATTAGCTCCTGAATTTCCCCATTTGTCAAAACCGTCAGCCCAGTTGAAGGCATGGTCTCGATTTACATTTCCTGTGTTTACGCAGATTTTTTTGCCCGGGGCAGCCAACTCAATTCCATCTTCCGTGGCATCTGCAGCCTCTATATTTCCATCGTTATCGCTGTCAATATCCAAATCAATTTTCAACACTTTAACCTCCACTGAATGTGTTACCTCTCCACCTGAGAGCGAACCGTCTCCGTCAGAATCGCACCCTGCCTGGACAGTGAAGCAGCCACTCGGATTTGTGGTGTCGGGACATAATTCTACGCAGTTTGGGGTGCTGGCAAAACTTCCTGAATCAGGATTGGCCACATTACCGGTGACTTTCCATAACAATCTTTCTTTCTCCGGAAGTGTTTGCGGAAGGCCGATTGCGGAAATGTCAATCTTGGCTTTGCCCGTTGAATCGGCACAAATCATTAATAAAGTATCATTGGGTACTTGAGCCTTATTTGAGCCGTTATTTTTTTCAGCAACCACCAAAGTATCGAGTTTGCTAACGTAAACCGTTGCGCTTGCTACGCTGGTTTTCCCATTCTTATCGGTAACCTTCACGGTATAAGTTGTGGTTGAACATGGCATTGCTGTTGGGTTGGCTGCGGTTGTGTCGCTTAAAGTTGTGTCCTGAGGATACCAACTGTAAGTGTATGGTGGCACGCCACCATGGACTGTTGGATTTCCGCCTATTGTGACTCCACTTCCTTTACAAACAATGGTGTCAGGCCCGGCATTGGCCACCAGCGCCACACAACCATTGGAATCGGTGACTATAACTGTATATGTTCCCGCAGGAATGTTCATTAAATCTTCGGTTGTCGCGCCATTCGACCATAAGAAAGTATAAGGTGGTGTTCCACCTGAAACGGTCAGATCAATTTCACCCGTTTCACTTCCATGACAGGTAACATTGTGAACGGTTTGCGAAACAAATAAGCAGGAATCTGGTTCGGTGATCGTATCGGTTTTCGAAACGGTGCATCCGTTGGCATCGGTGACAGTAACTGTGTAAATCCCTGCTGGTAGGCCCGCGAGGTTCATGCTTGGATCCGGTGTGTACCCAATATCACTACTCCACACAAAGGATTGATAAGGCTCGGTTCCACCTGTGACTGTGATGCTGATCCAACCGCTGCTATCGCCTTTGCAAAGCACATCACCACTTTCGCAAGTCACGGCCAGGGTTGAATCGGGTCCGGTTACAGTATCGGTTGCAGTAACCGTACATCCGGCAGTATCTGCTACGGTCAGGTTATAAATTCCTGCTGCCAGGTTCATAATACTGGCTTGTGTGGCCGTGAATCCGTTCGGGCCACCCCAGTTGTAGGAATAAGGTGCTGTTCCACCAGAAACCGAGGCACTCAGGCTTGCTGTTGTATCTCCGTAACAAAGCACGGAATCAACTCCGCTGATGGTTACCTCCAACGAGTCGGGCGCATATATATCTATGGAATCCGAAGCAGTACAGCCGTTGTCATCGGTTACGGTGATCGAGTAATTTCCAGCCCTCACTCCAGAAATGCTTTGAGTTGTTGCCGCATTCGACCAGGAATAGGTATATGGGCTTGTTCCGCCACTTGCATTAGCGGTTAAAGTGGTTGTATCATCATAACAATCCAGGGAATCAGGACCGGAAATCGAAACGGTATGTTGCGGTGGTTCATAGACATAATGTGAATCCACCACCTGGCATGAGTTGTTATCGGTAACCGTGATGTAGTACCAACCGACCTTCAAGTTGCTGATGATTCCTGAAGTTTCACCATTCGACCATGCAACAGAATACGGAATTGTTCCACCCAAAATAGTGGCAGTCAGCAATCCGGTTGAATCACCATAACACCAAAGGCTATCGAGGCCTACAATGCTTACCGTCAAAGAATCTGGTTGATTGATCGTGTCGCATGCTGAAAGTGAACAGCCATTGTCATCCGTAACGGTGACACAGAAAACTCCAGCAGATAGATTTGAAATAGTGGCAGTTGTATCGCCATTCGACCAAGTAAAGTTGTAAGGTGAAGTTCCGCCTGAAGCTGAGGCTGTTAAAGTTCCGGTAGTGTCACCATAACATTCAACAGAATCGGTTCCCGAAATGGTGAGTGCGACAGAATCAGAAGCATAAATTGTGAAAGAGTCTGTGGCTGTACAGCCGTTGTCATCTGTTGCAGTAATGGTATAAGTGCCAGCCATTAAACCACTTTCGGACGCACTGCTTCCGCCACTCGACCAGGCATAAGTGTAAGGTGAAGTACCTCCAGACGCAGAAGCGGTCAGTGTTGTAGTGTCTCCGTTGCAAGAGAGGGTATCTGTACCGGAAATTAAAACAGATAATTGAGTAGGTTCGTAAATATCATGTGAAGCTGAAACAGTACAACCGTTTCCATCTGTAATCGTGATCGTGTACGTGCCAGGACCCAGATTAGAAATGATGGAAGTGGTTTCACCATTCGACCAGGAAACGGAATATGGAATTGTTCCACCCAAAATGGTTGCTGTCAACAATCCTGTTGATTGGCCATAGCACCAAATGCTATCGAGACCTACCACGCTCACGGTTAATGAATCTGGTTGATTGACGGTGTCGCAAGCAGAAGCGGTGCAACCATTATCGTCAGAAAGTGTTACGCAATAAATGCCCGAAGCAAGATTGGAAATTGTGGCACCGGTTTCGCCATTCGACCAACTATAATAATAGGGTGAAGTTCCGCCACTTCCTGAAGCAGTCAATGTTCCGGTTGAATCACCATAACAATCAACAGAATCAGTTCCAGAAATGGAAACAGAATTCTCCTTTGGAACATAAACTGTATGGGTCACGGCTTTAGTACATCCGTTATCGTCCGTCACTGTGACAGTATAAGATCCAACACCCACACCTGTTATTGTTGCGACAGATTCTCCGTTTGACCAGGAGTACGAATAAGGAGATGTGCCACCGCTTGCTGAAGCTGTTAAGGATGTTGTATCGCCATAACAATTGAGTGAATCGGAACCTGAAATGCTGGCAGACAATTGGGTGGGTTCATAGATTACATGGGCAGCTGCAACGGTACAACTGTTGCCATCTGTAACGGTGATGGTATAAGTTCCGGCCGATAGATTTGTGATGATTGAACTGGTTTCCCCATTCGACCACGCGACCGAATAAGGCAATGTTCCACCTAAAATTGTAGCAGCAAGAATGCCAGTGGAATCACCATAACACCAAAGGCTATCCAATCCTGAAATGTTTACAGTTAATTGTCCGGGTTCGTAAATCGTGTCGCATTTTGAAGCTGTACAGCTGTTCCCATCCGTTACTGTTACACAGTAAACTCCGGCTGCTAGGTTCGAGATGGCTGCTGAAGAACTACCATTGGACCAATTGTAAGTGTAGGGTGAAGTTCCTCCACTTGCCGATGCGGTTAATGTTCCTGTTGAATCACCATAGCAAGGCACAGAATCAGTACCAGAAATTGATAAATTAACTGGATCGGGTTGGTAGATGCTGTCGGTATCGGTGGTCGTACATCCATTGGCGTCAGTAACGGTCACACAATAATATACGCTTCCAGCCAAGCCTGAAATGCTGGCTGTTGTTTCTCCATTTGACCAAATGTATTGAAAAGGGGGAGTTCCACCAGAAACTGAGTTGGACATATTTCCCGTTGTATCTCCATAACAGTTAACGGTTGAAGGGCCCGATGTGGTAACGACCAGTTGAGCTGGTTCATAAATGGTATAGCTGGTGTCAGCCGTACAACTGTTGGCATCGGTTATGGTTACAGAATAAGTTCCTGCCGGTAAATTTGAAATCGAGGTGGAAGTTTCTCCGTTGGACCAATTGTAGTTGTAAGGTGAGGTGCCTCCGGAAGCAGTGGCTGCTATAGTTCCGCTTGAATCGCCATAGCAGTTCAAGGTATCTGTTCCTGAAATATCTACCAATAAAGGATCAGGTTGATAAATGCTGTCGGTATCAGTGGCGGTACAGCCATTGGCGTCACTAACCGTCACACAATAGTAAACGCCTCCTGCAAGGCTGGAGATTGATGCTGATGAACCTCCATTTGACCAAACATAACTGTATGGCGGTGTTCCACCCGAAACTGAGGAAGACAAGCTTCCAGTCATGTCACCATAACAATTCACGGTTGTAGGTCCAGAGGTTGTAACCACTAATTGTGAAGGTTCATAAATGGTGTGGCTTGTATCAGCTCCACAACCATTTGCATCAGTAACACAGACCGAATAAGTTCCGGCTGCCAGACTCGAAATTGACGAACTGCTACCGCCATGAGACCAGAAAAAGCTGATTGGGGAAACCCCTCCCGTAGCACTTGCAGACAAAGAGCCAGTTGAATCGCCATAGCAATTCACGGTATCGGTTCCGGAAATCGTAACGTCAATGAAATAGCAACTGCCATCATCAATTGTAGCTGAACCATCATAGTTGCAAGCGTTCGGATCAGTACAACCATAACAAGTATAATCGCATAAGGTAGTATCGTTGCATCCAGCAGCTGAGTCATAGTTACATGCCAACAATTCAAGGCAACCGGCATAGACACAGCTGCCATCATCTGTTGTCGCGGAAGGGTTGTAGTTACACGCTAGCGCATCCATACAACCAGGAGTCGCGTAATAACAAGTATCGGGGCAACCAGCAAGCGGATCGTAATTCGTAGCGGTTGAATCCATGCACCCTTCGTAAGTACAACTTCCATCATCTATTGTTGCTGAAGGATTGTAGTTACAAGCCAGCACGTCCATGCAACCAGGAGTTGCGTAATAACATGTATCGGGGCAACCGGCAAGGGGATCGTAATTTGTGGCGGTTGAATCCATACATCCAGGATATGTACAACTTCCATCTTCAAAGTTTGCAGATGGGTTGTAATTACAAGCGAAAGGGTCAGTGCAACCCAAAGTATCGTAATAACACACATCTGGACAACCGGCCAATGAATCGTAGTTGTTTGCAAAAGGATCCATACATCCAGAATATGTGCAATTTCCATCATCCAAGTTTGCAGATGGGTTGTAATTACAAGCGAAGGGATCAGTACAACCCAGAGTATCGTAATAGCAAATATCAGGACAGCCTGCTAGAGGATCGTAGTTGTTTGCAAAAGGATCCATGCATCCAGCGTAAGTACAATTGCCATCATCCATTGTGGCAGATGGATTGTAGTTACAAGCGAAGGGATCAGTACAACCCAGAGTATCGTAATAGCAAATATCAG
>PVBE012409758.1_pt1 | contig 16772 bp, 12 predicted proteins | sample 1631181 | NCBI WGS metagenome assembly PVBE01 (sample SAMN08397723, study PRJNA350692) | Marine metagenome, whole genome shotgun sequencing project. | isolation source: water | place: Pacific Ocean | collected 2012-04 | reverse complement strand
TCCGGGAGTTGAACAGGAACTTCACGGCCAGCGCACGCATCTGCCGATCATCGTCCGTGGTCGTCGCCTCGAGGATCTCGACCCAGTCACCGATGCGGCGGCGGCCGATCTCACTCACAGCCAGGTACCGGACATCGTTGCGATCGTCGAGCAGCAGATCCATGAGAAACGGTTCCGCCATCACCTTCGCCATGGTTCGGGTCATTTGCACGGCCGATTTCCGGACATCCGCATAACGGTTTTTGAGCAACTGCTGCTGCTGCTCCGGAGTCGGCGCAAAGCGCTTCTTGCTGAGCTGCCGGGAGGCTGTGTCGCGGACCTTGCGAGAGGCATCGTCGAGCAGACCGAACACCAGTCCGACATCCATTGTGGCAGCCAACGAACTGCAGTACTTGCGCAACGCCTCGTAGCGGTAGAGGCCGTTGTCATGCTGCATCAGTTCGCGCAGGGCCGATTCGCGGGTTTTCACATCGAGCCGGTGCAGCTGCTGAATAACTTTCACCGCGGTCGTGCTGTGAATCCTCGGGTCGTCGAGGCGCGGCCGCAGGACATCCTGGTACAACGGCGCCAGATTCTTTTGCCTGGACAGGCGGAACAACGCGCAGGATGCTTCCGTCGATACCTCAAAGTCTTCGTCCGCAGCCAGGGTTTGCAGAACCGGTTCCGCGTCCTTGAGGCCGCCCCTGCCGAGGATCAGCGCCAGCTGCAGCCTGATGATGCGGTCTTCGTCGTTGGTCAGGTGCTGGACCAACGGCACAAAAAGCTCCGACTTCACGGCGCTGCGGCAGGACTTCAACGCCAGCACCCGGACATCGCGGTCGACGTCGTTGACCCGCTCGATCAACATTTCCGGCGGGACGAACAATTTGAAGACCCAATGATACGTCACCATATTCTTGCGCACCGTGACGTCGTCGTCATTGTAGGCAGCGATGATAAATTCCTGCGACGGCTTGGAGAAGACCCGGGCCCGGCGCCGGCCGAGGCCGTAGACGAAGAAGTCGGGGATCGCAGACGTCGCGGTACGCCGGATATGCACGCTCGGGTCGCCAAACAACCGGATGACCGGGTCGAGGTTGCTGAGCTGCCATACCCCCGCAAAGTTCCTGGGCCGGCGCTCGGTCAGCGCGACCAGAGCTGACTGCCGCACCGCCTCCGACTCGTCCCCCAGGCAGTTCACGACGCCATCGCGCGCGGCCGGACTGTGATACTTGCCAAGCACCGTGACCGCGCGCAGCCGGACATCCGCCGAATCACTGCGGATCTGTTCGAGACACTCCCGGACCGTTTCGTTTTCGGATTTCTTGTCGGGGCCGACAGCTTCCCCATCAGTCAGGCTGCGTTCCCCGATGAACCGGCGCAACGTTTCGACCTGCTCGGTGACATCTTCGCCCCGGGACTGGGCAGCGGCGATCTTGGCATACCCCTCCTTGACGTGATTGTCGAGGCTCTTCCCCGCCTCTGCCGCTTGCCCGGGCACCGCTGCGGGCGGCGCCGGCACCGGCGCCGCGATTGCCACGGCCACGGCCAGGCTGCAGAACACGGCACCGGCGCAACGAACGCATGGATAGATGTCGGACCACATGTGCATACGCATTAGACGGGGCCGTCTGATTCCAGTTCCTTCCGCCAGAACGCCAGCTGCCCATGCACCTGGGCCGGCGCCGTGCCGCCGATGGTGTCGCGCGACTCGACACTGCGCGCTGCCGTGAACAGTTCGAGGCAGGCCGCTTGCGCTTCCGGAATCGTCTCGCGCATCTGCTCGAGCGACGCCGTATCCAGGCCGACGCCATTGTCCCGGCACCAGGCGACATACTGCCCGACCCGATGGTGGGCGGTACGGAACGGCATGCCCTGGCCGACCAGCCATTCGGCCAGGTCCGTCGCCATGAGCCCCGGATCGGCGGCGGCGGCGGCCATTTTTTCGGGCTTGACCGTGGCGCTGCGCATCATCGGCGCAAAGGCAGTGAGCACCAGTTTGACCGTATCGATCGCGTCGAACAGCGGCTCTTTGTCCTCCTGCATATCCCGGTTGTAGCACAGCGGCAGGCCTTTCATCAGGGTCAGCAGAGACACCAGTACACCGCTGACCCGGGCGGCCTTGCCCCTGGTGAGCTCGGCGATGTCGGGGTTCTTCTTCTGCGGCATCAGGCTCGAGCCGGTACAGAAGGCGTCGTCCAGCTCGATGTAACCGCACGCCTGCGAGGCCCACAGAATGACGTCCTCGGAGAGGCGCGACAGATGGCTCATCAGAATTGCCAGGTCAGCGCCCAGCTCGATCGCGAAATCCCTGGAAGCCACCGCGTCCATGCTGTTGCGCATGACCCGGTCAAAGCCGAGCTCGTCCGCCACCTGCTGGCGGTCGAGGGGCAGCGTACTGCCGGCCAATGCCCCGGCGCCCAGCGGCAGCTCGTTGAGCCGTACCCGGCAGTCGTGCAGCCGGCTGTGGTCCCGCTCCAACATCTCGACATAGGCCAGCAGATGATGGGCAAAGAGCACCGGCTGCGCGTTCTGCAGGTGCGTCAGCCCCGGCAGGATGGCACTGTCATTGGCGCTGCCGAGCTCGACCAGTGCCTTCTGCAAATCGCGCACCCGGCTGCTGATGTCGTTGATCTCGTCGCGCAGATAGAGCCGGATATCGGTGGCGACCTGATCGTTCCGGCTGCGGCCGGCGTGGATGTGGGCGCCGCTGTCGCCGAGCCGCTCGATCAACCGGCTTTCAATATTCATATGGATGTCTTCGAGGGCCGGATCGAATTCGAAATCTCCGGCATCGATCTGCGCGCGGATCTGCAACAGCTCGGCAACGATCGACTCGGCGTCCGCCATCGGCACAATACCGGTCGCCGCCAGCATCTTGACATGCGCGACGCTGCCGGCGATGTCATGGGCATATAGACGTTGGTCAAACGAAATCGACTCGCTCAGTGCAGCGACAACCTCGTCCGGGTCACTGGAAAACCGTCCGCTCCACAATGCCATTTTCGTCCGTCTCCTACCTGCGGCAACGCCGCGCGAGGTGTCAAGTTCAGGTATCGGGTGTCAGGGGCCAGGCATCAGCGCCTGTCCAGCGCCACGAAATTCGCTCCAATGGGTTCTGCCGTAATTACCAATATAAGAGTGCTAAAGCCCCACCGCATCTCCCGACGATGGAAAACCGGCAACTTTCACCATGGCCGTGGTCAACCAGATTTTCCGTGGCACAGCACCGAGGCCTCGTGGAATCAACCGGGGAATGGCAGATTGCTGATGGGCGCGCTATCTTACCCTTTCTTCCCACTTGGCTTTGCCACTCATCACAGTCCCTTGGCCCCACTTCAGAGTTTTCATGCAACCCTCCGCTTCCACCGTCGAGCGGCCGGCCGGGCAGGCCGCCGGCATATCCTGGGTGCTGCTCAAGTTCCTGCTGGGCCGCATCAACCGGTTGCTCAAATGGCCGTTCTACAAGCTCTACGAGCACCGGCTGGGTACGGCAGCTTTGCGCTGGGTGCGGCCGGAGCACATCGGCATCATCCTCGACGGCAACCGTCGGTTCGCGCGGCAGTGGGGGCTGAGCAGCATCATCGACGGCCATTCCATGGGTGCCGACAAGCTCGATGAAGTGCTCAACTGGTGTTTCGAATACAACGTTCCCTGCGCCACGATCTGGATCTTGTCACTCGACAACTTCGATCGCGACCCGGAGGAAGTCAAAGGACTGCTCGAGCTGATCGAGAGCCGCACGCGCAAGATGCTGCAGGACCCGCGCATCCGCGAAAACAAGATCCGGCTCCGATACATGGGCCGCCTCGATCTGCTGCCGGACGGCCTGCGCGAGGCGATCGCCGATATCGAGGAGGCGACGAAGGATCACGACCAGTTTCTGCTCAATGTCGCGATCGCCTACGGCGGCCGCGAGGAGATCACCGATGCGTTCCGCCAGTACCTCACCGATCAGCAGGCCAGCGGCAAGGTGCTCGAAGACATCCTGCCGACGCTCGACGCCGACAGCATCAAGCCATTCCTCTATACCAGCGGCCTGCCGGATCCGGATCTGATCATCCGCACCAGCGGCGAAGTACGGCTCTCGGGGTTTCTGCTGTGGCAGAGCGCTTACGCCGAATATTACTTCTGCGACACCTTCTGGCCGGAGTTCCGCAAGATCGACTTCCTCCGCGCCCTGCGCTCTTACCACCTGCGCCAGCGGCGATTCGGCCGCTAACCGGGCGTCGCAGGGATTCATGGCCGGCGGGCATTCTCATGCCGATCGCGAAATCCACGATGAAGAAAATGGCGGTTGCCGGCGGCGAAATGGGGCGTCCGGCAGGAATGGTGTGTACCGTCCGCCGGCAGGGTTATTGGCGATCGAAGATGCCGCGGATGGCGCCGGCCAGGTCGACCATGCGATAGGGCTTGCGCAGGAAGCCCTTGGCACCGGCCTCGAGCACGTCGCGGGCGTCCTCTTCCTCGACGTAGCCGCTGGACAGCAGCACGTTGACCTTCGGGTCGATTTCCTTCAACGCGAAAAAGGCGTCGTGCCCGTTCATTTCCGGCATCACCATGTCCAGCAGGATGAGGTCGATCTCGCCGCGGTTGGCCCCGTAGATTTCCACACAGTCCTTACCGTTCGCCGCCAGCACGACGGTGTACCCGAGGGTCTGCAGCATCTCGATGACGACGTCCCAGATGATCCCCTCGTCGTCGACCAGCAGAATTGTCTCCGTCCCCTGCAGCATCTCGTCGTCCACGGCCTGTTCGCCATACATCTCGACCCGATTGCGGCGGAATGGGAACAACAGGGCCAGTGACTGCAGCTCGTTTTCATTTTTGACACACAGCATGTCGCCGCCGTGCAACCGGACGGTGCCATATATCGAAATGAAATTGTCGGCCAGATCCAGGTTCGGCGAAATCACCTGTTTCTCGAAAAAACTGACCAACTCCTGATTATCGAACTCGCGCTCCTGCCGACTGACCAGCAGCAGCGTGTACTCGCCACCCTCGAGCACCGACTTGCAGGACTTGAAGAACTCGTCAGTAAAAACCTCGGCGCGCACGGTGATATGCAGCTTGTCCGTTTCCTCAGGTGCGTCGGTATGGAACACCGTGGGCAGTTCGAAGAAAATCTGCTGCAGCAGATGCAGCCGTCCCCAGGCAAAGGTGTCACGGTCCTGGACATTGGTGAAGTCGAGGACGAACTCGGTCTGGCCGATCTTCTTCAGCCGTCGTGACACACCGGTGACCAGGGACTGCAGATCAACCGACTCGAAATCGCGGCGGTGAACGTCCAGCGCCCGCTCCAGGCTCTTGAGCAGTTCGAAGGCGACGCGTAAAGCGATGTCGCCTTCCTGCAGGTAAATCTTGCCGGTCGGGCTTTCATCGAGCTCGAGCTCGAGCAGCGCGTGGTAGCTCGAAAGCCGACTAAGCATGTGGTTGAGGCCGTTGTGAATGCCGAAAGTGGTCGCGACCAGGCTTTCCAGCTGTTCTTCGTCGGAAATCATGTCGCTCAGAATGCTGTCGAGTTTTTCCATCGTCTGTCCCTGTTCAATTCCATACGATGCAGAATGCACGCCGAAATCAGCGTCGCCGGATGTAAATGCTCTGCAAAATCCCAATGCAGCCCATAGTCAACAGCATGAACGACCCGCCAGAGCTGACAAAAGGCAGCGGGATGCCGATGATCGGCGCCATGCCGACAGTCATGCCGATGTTGATGTAGACATGACAACAGAACATCACCGCGATGCCGCACGCCACATTGCGCCCGAACTCGTCACACGCTTGTGATGCAATATAGACGCTTAGAAGCAAAAGCAGTACCTCCAGCACAATTACTGCCGTACTGCCGACAAATCCGGTCTCCTCGGCGATCACCGAAAAAATGAAGTCTGTATGTGAGACGTTGCGCGGCAGATAGCCAAGTGTATTCTGCGTGCCGTTCATGAAACCCTTGCCCGACAAGCCGCCGCTGCCCACTGCCAGCAACGACTGCCGGGCGTTCCAGCCGCTGCGCGTCGTGTCACTTGACGGGTTGAGGAAAATCCGGATGCGGTCGCGCTGGTGCTCGGCCAGCACCTGATGAAAGATGATCGGCGACAACAGCGCGACGATCAACCCGGCGTAAACCAGCCAGCGCGCCGGCAAGCCGGCGACGAAGACAATCCCGACCACAATCGGCAGCAGGACCAAGGCGCTGCCGTAGTCCGGCTGCAAGGCGATCAGCGCTATCGGCAACGCCAGCAGCAGGGCGAACGGAAAAAGATGCCGCCAACGGCCAAGGTGCATCGATTGCCGTGATGCCAGCCACGCCACCGGCAGGATGACGCCGAGCTTGGCGAACTCCGCAGGCTGCAGCGTCTTGCCGCCGGGCAGCACGATCCAGCTGCGCGCCCCGTGGATTTCCCGGCCGATCAGCAGCACCGCGATCAGCAGGGCGATCGTCCCCACATAGATCAGATGCGAACCACGCCCGAGCCACTCGTAGTCGAGCGCCGCCAGCACGAGCATCCCGGCCAGGCCGATCACCACCCACATCGCCTGGTTCTGCCAGGCCAGCGCAAAACCGCCGCCGTGCTGCCGGCCGATGGCGAAGATAAAGGCGATGCCGATGCTGCACAGGCAGCCGACAACCGCCAGCAGCAGCCAGCTCATCCGGCGCAGCGCCCTGCAGGCCTCGCCGGTGTGCTGCCACCACGTGTGCGGTTGTCTAAGGGTCGCGGCGCGCAATGGTCGGGTCCGTCATGGGGGATTGCCGGTGAGATTACGAGTGGGGGCTACACACTGAGCACGACCTGGTTGAGGACGGCCTGCACGAGCCCGATAAGGGCGCCGAGAATGCCGCCAAAGATGGTGATGTGCCGAAACTCGCGGCGGGAAAAGCCGAGGATCAGTTCTTCGAGCTGCGCGATGTCCATGGCGTTGATCTTCTCCTCGAGTTGCTGCCGGATATTCAGCGCGCCGCCGTGCCCTATCGCTTCGTTCGCCATCTCCTCGATGCCTTCAAGGATTTTGTCGACGATTTTCGCCTTGATCAGGTCGAGCATGCCGGCGAAGGGCCCGAGAAACCCCGCCATCTCGTTGACCTTGTCCTCGACCGCGCGGCGGGCGCGGGTACCGGTGATGAACTCGTGGATCTCGGAGCTCGACAGCAGTTTGGTCTCGAACGTCTGGGCAATGTTCGCAGCGATCTTTTCGCGATTGCGCGGGATCACCCCGGGCGTCAGCGGCAGGGTCAGGCTGCCGATCATGATCGGGCGATACGGGCGGAACAACATTTTGATGGCGATCTGGTTGGTCAGGGCGCCGATGATTGCACCGACGATCGGGAACAAGATAAAGGTCATCGGCAGTGGGCTACTGGTTCCAGGCGTTCAGGTCTCGCGCCAGATTGATGTCCGCCTGGGTCAGGCCGCCTTCGCTGTTGGTCATCACCTCGACCGACACTTTCTTCTCCCCGCTGATAAACGAGAAGTCGGGATGATGGTTCTGCGCCACAATCGTCGCGGCCAGGTGCGGCAGGAAAGCATTGATCTCTTTGAAGTTGGCAAAAATGAAATCCTTCTTCATGAAAATGCGGTCGCGGCGCCAGCCGTCCAGCGTCGCCAGCTCGGCGTCGATCCGTTCGTCGTTCAGTGCGGCCTTGTCTTCCATGTCAAGCTCCTCCCCGGCACCTCATGCCCTGAGATTGTTTACAATCGCTCGGCCGCCGTCGATATGCAAAACCGATCCCGTCGTAAAATCCGAGCCCTCGACAAAAAACTTCACGGCCGCCACGGCGTCGTCCGGACTGCCGAGACGTTTCAGCGGGGTCATTTCGGCGAGCCGTTTCAAGCCGGCCCCGGGCGCATCCGGCGGCGGCAGAATTGTGCCGGGGCATACGCAATTGACCCGAACACGCGGCGCCAGTTCCTGGGCCAGGGCTTTGCTTAGCGCGATGACGCCGGCTTTCGAGACGCAATACGGCAGGTAGTCGGTATAGGCCCGTTCACCGGCCCAGTCACCGAAGGTCACGATGACGCCGCCTTCGTTCATCCGCGGCGCCACGGCCCGGGCCAGCAGAAAGGTCGCCTTGAGATTGGCATCCACATGGAAATCCCAATCGTCCTCGCTGACCGCCGTCCAGGGGGTGCGGCGAAACACTGCGGCAGCTGCCACAACCACGTCGAGCCGACCGAAGCGGTCGTTGACGCCGGCCGCCAGCGCCTCGACTTCCGCCGCGACCGTGAGGTCGGCGCCGAAGCTTGCGGATTCCGCACCGGCGGCCTGCAGCTCGTCGACAACGGCGGCGGCCTCGGCAGCGCTGGTGCGATAGTGCACGGCCACCTGGTCGCCAGCCTGAACCAGTCCCAGGGCGATCGCTCTACCGACGCGTTTCGCAGCGCCCGTGATGAGTATTGTCCGGCTCATCGGCTACTCCGTTTGCCGCCTGGAATATATAGCTTTGCGACCAGGTTCACAGCCCGTGCCACTGCCGAATTGCATGACGCACACCATTTCGTAGTGGTCAGTTGCCGTCATGAAATCCGCCAGGCCACGCGGCAGCAGGGAACATGGGTACGGGGAGTTGTCTCACGAATTTTTCCAACGCATCGATCTCGATATTCACGCCCGGCGTGCCAGCAGAATGCCATGGATACAGTATTCCTTGAGCGAGCATTTGTTGTTGTTCGCAGTCGCGGAGAAAAATCGTGATGTGTTCCGGCGCTCAGGCAACGGTGAAATGTTGGCGCTGATTCAATCTATAGTACATCGAGAACGTCCTGCCTGAGATTCTTCGCATGCTCATGAAACTTCTGTACGGAATCCAGAAGTCCCGCGCTCTCGCCGGCGATGAATCGGCTCTCCAGCTCGTTGTATCTGCTCCTCACCGCCCAGTACGGTTTGACGAGCTTCACGATCGCGGGGTTTCGTTTCCAGGGCTCGTCGTGCCACGGCTCCTCCCGCCATGGCATGTGTACGTACATGTCTCCCATCATCTTTCTACACGCGTTGAGGTACGAACGACTCTTCGAGAAAGTTTCGTCCCGCGACACCAGGTGCTTGAGCCCCCAAGCCGCCTTGCGTGCCAGGGATCGGGCCGGCTCGCCTTGTCCCGCCGCAATCTTCGCTTCGGCCGCCGCCTTCAGTTTACGGATGCCCTCCATCTCCAGCTTCCAGCGCCGAGCAATTGAGAAGTCCGGAGTCATCACATGGAGCGTTTCCTTCGCTTGCGCTATGAGAAGCTCGCTGCGAACCTTCTCGAATTCCTGCGCGCTCGCCTGCACGTAGAAGCGCCCCTCGCCGGCCGCCAGCTTCGCCACGGGAAACTCGGAAGCACCCTTCTCCGCTACTTGCTTCAGGCCGTAGAGGTCGTATATCTCCTCCGCCTTGGACAGAACCTTCACCATTCCGTCCAGTTCCTTCTCAACGTCATTGTTCACCACGCCCAGATACCTGACGCCGCGCGACTCGTCCTCCAAGACGCCGATGGTCAGGCCGCGCTCGCTCGACTGGTTCGCCTTGACCTCGAACGAGCCCGAGGAATCCACCCACCGCGCCGACAGCAGCAGATGACCGATCGGAACCAGCCGCTCTCCGAGTCGGGAGATCTCATCCAGGATACCCTCCGCTTCCGGATTGCCATACGCGTCGACGGGAAACGCGGCCCACTTCCACAAGGGCGTGCCCCAGTTGTAGTAAATGATTCCTTTCGCCCCATTGGCAACGGAGAGATAGGTCATGAGCCTGAGCTCCGCCGGTGTCGGGCAGGCGTAGGTGCCTTGCGCTCCTTCGGGGAGTTCCTCGCCGACCGCGCCGAAAGACTGAATGATCATCCAGTGCGGGCGCTTGCTGAACTGGCTGGCCGCCCTGGACATCTCGCCGACGTGCCACGGATTGCGTCTGCCGAAATGGATCCTGTAATCGTCGGGCAGATGAAGCGCGACGTACGGTTCCCATAATCTGTAATGGTGCAATCCGGCGTTGATCGGGAAGAAGGTGGGATGCTTCGGGTCGTTCTCCTCGAAGATCTGCTTGACGCCGGCGATTTGCCATTCCGCTCCGGCGCTCGGCTCGTCGTCGATGGAATAGCCCAGCAGCGCCGGACTGTCGCCTAGCGCCTCAACGATCTTCCTGATTGCTGGCTCAACGAAGGCCGGGCCGTGCTTTTCAAGGTCGACGCCGAAACCGTTGACATGAGCCCCCAAGCGCAGCCCCGTCGCCGCGGCCGCCTTCAGCCGGGGGCGCATCGCTTCGATGAATTTCTCCACGGCCGGCATCTGCTCCATCTTGGGCCCGTACGATCTCCAGTGTCCTCGGTAACGATAGTAGCCGGCGGTGTGAGTGCTGGGGACGACATTGAGGTGGTTGCGGACCATCAGTCCGTAGTTGCCCTCAAACCCGCCGCAACTCATCTGTGTCACACCGAGAGGATAATTCACCATGTCCTGGGCATTCCAAACCCCGAACGCGAACATCTCTTCGAGGAGCCGATACCGGGGAACGCGATAGCGCGTGAGCCTCTTGATTCGTTCCTCCTCGGCAACCTTCTCCTCCTCGTTGAAACCGCGAAGTCGAATCCAATCTATCTCCAACCCCATTGGCCTGGATCCGTAGAAATCTATGTTCATGCCCACCAGCACCCGCGACGTCATATCCTGCGGAACGGAACTGTCGGGCGCCAAGCGGAACGTGCTCACCCGCCAGTCGTCGGCGACGCTCGGCCAAAAGCGGGCCGTCATCAGAGCTCCGTCCTTCCTTTTCATCACGGCCCACAGATTAACCGTATTTGTGCCGAGATCCTCGGTCTTGCGAGCTCGAATCTCGATGATCGGGTACTCCTTAATGTCATGGTTCCACGCTCCACCCTTGCCGGATGGGAAACGCGCTATGCCGCCCTGACCCCATGCCAGGAAGCCGCGATTCGCCACGCCCCCCTTCTCGAACCTTCCGCCCAGGGTGAGCACACCTTCCTTGAACGAAAGGATCAAGGCCTCCGGATCCTCCTGCAAAGTCGCGTTGGCCGGATCTCCCCCATCGAGACAGATGACTGTCGCCCCCGCCACCTTCGGCCCGCTGAAATCCTCCTGCCACGCCGTCTTGAAATCCGTTACAGGCCCGGCCGCTTGAGCAGCCTCCTGGCCGGGAGCTGCCGAGACCAGAGCTAACACCAGCATTCCCAGAGGCGCCAGCGTCAATCGAATTGGCATACTCCTCTCCTAACCGTGTTCAGTTATCTCGATTCGCCTCGTAACAACCAATCCCAGCAATGGTTATGACATGGACGGTTGACGGGATTTGAAATTATGATAACGAGGACTCCAGTAGAATTCAACATCGTCCACGAACCAAAGCAACACCGTGCGAGCTTCAAAGTGGAGGCAATTAGTGGCTTGCCTGACGAGTAGGGTTCGTGGCCAGTCTTTCATCAATTGTACCAGCTGACCAAAAGAATCCACCATGGTTGTATGCAAACAAGAATAATTTTCGTCTGCCTCGGAAATATCTGCCGGTCACCTGCCGCCGAAGGCGTCATGCAGCATAAAGTCGACGCTGCAGGCCTGCAGGACCGCGTCAAGCTCGACTCCGCCGGCACCATCGCCTATCACGCCGGTGACCGCGCCGACAGCAGGATGCGCCGCACGGCCAGGCGCCGCGGCTACAATCTTACCAGCATCTCCCGCTGCCTGACGCAGAAGGACCTCGGGACATTCGATTACATCGTCACCATGGACGACACCAACTACGACGACATCGCCAGCCTCATCGAACGCCACGGCCAAACTGGAGAACTCGTCAAGTTCACTGATTTCTGCCGGCACCACGACGTTTCCGAAGTGCCCGATCCGTACTACGGCGGCGACGACGGCTTCGAGCTTGTGCTTGATATCCTCGAGGACGGCTGCGACGGCCTGCTCAACAAGGTCCGGGAACTGCACTGAGAAGGTCAAGAGAGGCCCGACGCGATTCTGTACCGCGGAATTCCGGGCCCGGCGGGAATGCAACTCTTCCGTTTGCCTGCTTCGCGCCATTGCCTGAACACCGAACAGTGAACCTACACGGCGCACAGCAGCAACGGTACGAACAGCACGCCGTCGACGACATAATCGTAGTACCATTGCCGTGCCCTGGCGATCGGGAAACACACGGCAGCCGCGGCCAGGTAGCCTACGGTGCCCAGCGCCACGTGGAGCTGCCAGGCAGTCGCTGCGGCGGTCAGCAGGAACACCGCGGCCAGCGCCGCCACCGTGCCCGGGCCGCCGCACAGCACCGCCAGGGTGACGACCCTGCGGTCGCGGTCGCCGCGCAAGTCGCGCAGGTCACAGACGATGACATTTGCCAGCAAAATTCCCGAGACCCAAACTGTCGCGGCACCGAATCCGGCCGGCAACCCTGGCAGCAGCAGCAGCGGCGTGCCCATCAAGGCAACCGTGATGGCGAGCGCCGGGAAAAAGGTCTTCACCACCGGCACATCCTTGATCCGCACCGGCAGCAACGGCAGGCGCACAGAGTAGCCGACACAGGCAGCGGTACCGGCACCAATCACGGCGGCAACCTGCCAGGCACCGAGCAGCAGCGGTCCGGCAACCAGCAACAGCGCCGCGGCCGCCATCAGCGCGCGCCGGCTGTCGGCGAATGCCGCGTCGCGTTGGACACGGCCGGGGATGTTGGTCAGATCAGCGGGATCGGCGACGGCGCGATCGAGGTTGTAGACCAGCAGGCCGCCGGCGAACCACAGCAACGGCAGCAGTGGGTGCAGCGATACACCGAGAAGGTGCCAGACCGTCCAGCCGAATACCGTAATACCGGTCGCCGGAACGAAGTTGAGTGCTGCCGCCGCGGTGCAAGGGGCCGTCGCCACAGCGGGCGGCGCGGCGAGAAGGTACGGCTGCCCGGCATGCCTGTCGGCGGTGCTCACTGTTTGGAGTCCGCCGCCAGCCCATGGTTTTCGGTGAGCAGATCAATGGCAAGGTTTTGCAGGCGCTTGCGGTGCTTCTGCCGATGCCGCATGATCAGCAGCACATCGACAACGGCAACCAGGCACAACGCCAGGGCCAGCAGCACGCACTTGATCCAGTAGAGAACGAACTGCGCGGTCGGCAGGTCACCGAACTGGGCATACATGATGCCGCCAAAGAGGTGGGCCAGCAGAATCAGCATCAGCATGCCGCCGATCATCCGCACGAACAACTGCATGCCATGGACGATCGTGCGTTTCTTGTGCCACTTCTGAATCTCGATCGCCATGAGGATGATGATGCCAAGCACGCCAAGCACCACGGCCGTCGCCAGCATGTTCTGAATCTGTTCCGGAGTGAACATGGCGCTGTCTTTGGTAACATGCGGGCAATGTCATTCTGCCCTTAGTGCACGTCGCTGGTTTTCACCACCCGTTTGTTGACTTTCTGCACCTGGATGCACTCGACCGGGCAGACGTCGGCGCAGGCGCCGCAGCGGATGCACTCGTTCTGGTCGATATACAGCAGGTTGTAATCCATGGCGTCGGTCGAGCGGACGTAGCCGGTGATGCGGCCGTCATCGTCGTAGGTCATCTCCTTGACCTTCACGATGCAGTTGTCCACCGGCTTGACGCGCAGGCAGCCGTCACAGTAAATGCATAGGTCGTTGTCGATCTCGAATTTGAAATGACACAGGTAACAGCGCTTTGCCTCTTCACCGGCGGCGTCCTCGAGATAGCCGGTCTCGACTTCGGCGGTCAGTTGGCGTTCGCTCACCGGGATGGTCGGCATGGCCTGCAATGGGATGTCGTCCATCTCGCGCTTGCGGCCGGTGGCGCCGGCGTCCTCGATCAGCGCAACGTCGGTGAGTCGGCTTTCACCGGCAAGCTGTTTGTCGACGACTCGGGCACAGGCCTTGGCGTGGCCGATCGCGTTGATCAGGGTGGATGCGCCCAGGGCAAAGTCGCCGGCGATGAAGATCTTCTCGACATCGGTCACGTGCGCCTCGCCACTGACCAGCCACCGGTCATCGCCGACCAGGTCCGGGCGGAAATCGTCGTCGATGAAGTCGGTATCGGGGTTCTGGCCAGTCGCCAGCAGCACCCAGTCGGCCGGGATTTCGAATTCGCTGCCTTCGATATTGACCGGGCGGCGACGGCCGTTTTCATCGGGTGCACCCAGCTCGGTGCGAATGAAGCGGATGGCTTTCACCCGGCCCTGGTCGTCGCCGACATAGCCCACCGGGCTGACCATCGTCTCCATGGTGATGTTCTCTTGCTCAAGCTCTTCCAGCTCGCCGGGCGTCACCAGCATTTCATTGGTCGAACGCCGATAATAAACACCGACCTTCTCAGCACCCAGGCGAAACGCGGTGCGGGAGCAGTCCATGGCCGTGAAGCCACCACCGATGACGACAACGTGGCCGTGCATCTGCTCCGGCTCGAACTCATTGGTTTCCAGCAGGAAATCGAGCCCGTGCCGGATGCCCTTCAACTCGGCGCCCGGCAGATCGGGAATGTTCGGACGCAGGGTGCCTGCCGCCAGGACGACGGCGTCGTTGTCCGCGGTCAATTGGCTGATCGAAATGTCTTTGCCGATCTCGGTGCTGCAGACGATTTCGACGTCGCAGGCCGCGATCTGGGCGATCTCGCGGTCGATCAACCGGCGCGGCAGGCGGAACTCGGGAATCCCCTGGTTCAGCATGCCGCCGGGGTTCGAGTGTTTTTCGTAAACCGTCACCCGGTGGCCGTACAACGCCAGGTTGCGCGCAACGGTCAGCCCGGACACGCCGGACCCGACAACGGCAATTTTCTTGCCGGAGTCGGAGAAAATCTTCGGCATGACGACGGGGTCCTGGTTGCTGAGATCACCGGCGGACCGCTTCGAAAAGCAAATCGCCACGGAGTCGCCGTTACCTTCCCAACCATGGCGGCATGCCGGCTCGCACGGCCGGGAGCACACGCGCCCGAGAATCGCCGGGAATACGTTGTCTTCCAAATTGACCTTGTACGCCTGGTCGTAGTCGCCGCGGGAAATCGCCGCCAGGTATTCAGGGACGTCGGTCGCCGCCGGGCAGGCCGCCTGGCACGGTATGTTCTTTTCCAGCCAGTCGAAATCTCTCGGCTGATTAGCATGGCCCAATGGCCGCGACAGCGCCGCGTTCGCGGCGCTGTCGGGTTCGACTGGAATCAAAATTTCACTCATCCTTAGTGCTCCTGGCCGTGTTTCGTCTACGTCATCTTCAATATAACGCGATTTCGCCGCCAAACCATCCGGTCGCGACGGCCGTTGATGACTGCGGACAACGGCCGAATTGGCACAGGAATACGGCTCGGGCAATTGAAATACCGGGACAATTCGATTTGCTCCGATAACCGCCGACACCGTTCCTCCGCGGGCCGGCTGCCGCCACCCGCGGCGAACCATCCTCCACCGCCACGCCGGGAGGTTTGACGGTGTCTGTAACTCGTTGTATACTATACGTTTCTCGAAACAGACAGCGTCCCTCCCCCTCTCCTGTGACGTACCACAGTTCATGAACAAGACCTTCGGCAAGCAATATCATATCTGGACCATCGGCTGCCAGATGAACGAGGCGGATTCCCGCAAGCTCGGCGCCCAACTCGAGACGCTGGGATACGGACCGACCCCGGACCCGGATGAAGCCGATGTTGTCGTGCTCAACACCTGCGTTGTGCGGCAACAGGCGGAGAACAAGATCTACGGCCGGCTCGGCTCGCTCAAGACCATCAAGCAACGGCGTCCCGACCTGGTGCTCGGGCTGATGGGGTGCCTGGTCGGCGTCAAGGAATCGCCGGCACTGCAGGAGAAGTTTCCGTTCGTCGATGTCTTCATGTCGCCGTCTGACGGCGGCCCGCTGCTCGATTACCTGCAGGAACATGATCTTTGCGAAGCGGTGCTGCTGCAGGAGCAGTCGACCCGCAGCCTGCGGGATGCCATTCAGGATGCCGGGAACGTCCTGCCGCTCGACCAGCGCGGCGCCGCGATCACCGCGCACGTGCCCGTTGTGCTCGGCTGCTCACACGCCTGCTCCTTCTGCATCATTCCGTACCGGCGCGGTGGCGAACGCAGTCGACCATCGGCCGATGTGCTGCGCGAGATCGAGTCGCTGGCCGGCCAGGGTATCCGCGAAGTCATGCTGCTCGGGCAAATCGTCGACCGCTATGGCCTCGATCTTGACGAGGGCATCGGGCTGGCCGGCCTGCTGGCGCGGGCCAACAAGATCGACGGCATTCACCGTATCCGTTTTCTGACCAGCCATCCGAACTGGATGAATGATAAGCTGCTCGACGCCGTCGCCGAGCTCGACAAGGTCTGCCCGCACCTTGAAGTTCCGGTGCAGTCCGGCAACGACGAGGTGCTCGCCAACATGCGACGCGGCTATACCAGCGATGATTATTACCGGCTCGTCGACCGCATCCGTGCCCGCCTGCCGCAGGCCGCCCTCAATACCGACATCATCGTCGGATTCTCCGGCGAGACCGACGAGCAGTTCATGGACACGTACCGCATGATGCAGCGCCTACAGTTTGACAAGGTCCACATTTCCACGTACTCGCCGCGGCCGAAGACGGTGGCCGTGCGCAAGATGACGGACAACGTGACAATGGCCGAGAAGACGCGGCGCCGCCAAATGCTCGACGACCTGCAGAAAGAGGTCCTTACCGCGAAAAACGCCCGGTACCAGAACACGTTGGTCGAGGTGCTGGTCGAGAAACCGGAGAAGGAACGCTGGTTCGGCCGCACCCCGGATAATCGGCTGGTCTATTTCGAGGGCGGCGAAGATCTGGTCGGGCAGCTCGTGCCGGTGCAGATCGACTGGGTCGGCCCCTATTC
>PVBE010973247.1_pt1 | contig 16776 bp, 14 predicted proteins | sample 1631181 | NCBI WGS metagenome assembly PVBE01 (sample SAMN08397723, study PRJNA350692) | Marine metagenome, whole genome shotgun sequencing project. | isolation source: water | place: Pacific Ocean | collected 2012-04 | reverse complement strand
TCACGGTTGGGACGGCGCGAGACGGGGCACTGTGTATGCGGCGGACGACATGGTGTATACGCTCGGCGCCGCTATGCCTTGCGAGCAAATTTGTTTGACCGCGCTGTCGAGGGCGGATTGCAGGCCGTCTGCCTTCTCCGCCTGAAGAAGCGCGACTTCGTCCTCGTTCATCTCTGTTACGAGTGTGGTGATCGGACTCTTTTCGATGGTCGATAGGGCCGTTTGTCCGTTTATCTCGCTTTGCCGGCGGAGGCCCTCAATGATGCTGGCACGACTGCCCAGGCGAAGCCATTTCTGGAATTGATCGCCCCCAAGGCCTTCGGGGCACGGGGCCAAGAGCACGATTCTCCCCTCGGGCTTCACGGCCTGGTATGCATTGAAGAGGGCTTTGTGCGTTTGTACGAAGTTGCGTGTGCCGGGCGAAGCCGCAACGACGAGATCCGCTCGTTCGCCGATCGGTGCGGTGAACAATTCGGCGGCGAACGCGCACGCGGCTTCGTGCGCCTGCGCCAGGTCGCCTGCGAAGACTTTCGCAATTTCGCCATCTCGATTCAAAACTGTGTTGACGATGAAGTCCACCCGCGTCAACAAGGCGGCTTCGAGCATGTCTTCCGCGACGGGGTTTCCTTTGAGCTCTCCGATTCTCACGTTGGGATCGAGCGTGTCATTCGTGGGGTGGAGGTTCATGGCGTGGTTCGCGGCGATGGTGCGCCCAGACGCCACACCAGGTACGATAGACTTGCGGCCGCCGCCGAAACCGCCGAAGTAGTGGAAAACGACGGCCCCGGTCGCGATGACGCGGTCGGCGTCGAGAAGGCGGCGGTTCAACTCAACAGGGGTGCCGCGCCGGGTCGTTCCGATGTGGACAAGTTCTTCTTGGTTCCATGCGTCGTGAGAGTAGATGCGGCCCTGAAGGCGGGCGAAGGCTCCTTCGCCGAGAATGGCGCGTTGCTCGTCTTCGTAGGGGCCGCGATGGGTTCCGGTTGAGAACAGAATCGAGACGCGATCGTCGGCGATACCGGCGGCCTCTAAGCCTTCGAGGAGGACCGGAAGTACTTGATCCGCCCGCGTTTGGCGGAAGGAGTCGGATACGATAATCAAGACGGATTCGCCGGGCCGAAACGGCTTCAGCACCGACCCTTCGATCCCGATGGGATCGACAAGCGCCGCTTCGATGGCCTGGCTCGGCGACGCGGTCGGCGCTACGGGCTGAATGTCCAGCGCGCCCAGAAATTGAGCATTCGGCAGTTCGGCATCTACAGGGGCATCGCCGCAGGGGAGTTCAATTCTCATAGGAGTCCACACCGTTCTCAAAAATCAAAGTCTATATCTTCGGTATCTTCGTCGCGGTCCACCATGCACAGGTGCCAGATACAGCAAAAGATGAGACAATCGAAGTACGCGTCCACGATGTATACGAGGGGCGATAGCCATGGGGTCATGGTTTCCGCGATGAGAAGCTGACTGAGAAGCATGGCGACGCAGTAGGTGAGTATCATGATTACGAAGACGCGGGGGAGTTGATTGACCAGGGTGGTGGCGGCCGCCTTGACCTCCTCCCGTCCGAACTTGCCATTGAACATTACAGCGGTTCCGAAAGGAGCGGCAAGAATGGCGACAGCCAGGGCGAAATAGAAGAACGCGAGCGCGAGCGTTTCATCTCCCGTCGCGGAAAGGAGCGCATCGGGCACAGAGAAGAGAGTGAGCGCCCCCAGGTCAAGGAGAAACCAAAGTTTGAAGAATCGCCTGAGCGCTTCCCAGTCGCCGTCAACTTTCCAGAAAGGCCTATCGATGTTGTGGCCAAAGCGCGCGTAGCAAATGGATTGGATGCAAGCCCAACACAGTGCGGTGAGGATGGTCGTGGAGAACTTGTAGAGATTCAGGTGGAGAGGATCGAGCGTTTCTTTGACCGGCTCTATGAATTCAAGATTTGCGATGAGCAGCCCAGAGTGGAGCGAAACGATTAGCGCGACATAGAGCGCGAGGGTGCGGAGGTTCTGTTGGAGTCCGCGGAATGCTTCGGCAAACATGCTAGTCAACGGTTTCTTGTTCTTCACCGAGCGCGTGCTGCTGGCGGTGGAGCGCGTATTTCGCGACGCGGTCGCACCAGGTGTCGTCTAGACCGACAAAGGTGGCGCGAACAAGATGGCAACCCCCGGAAATGGTTGAGGTCGCCACGATGCGGGCTTCGAGCGGGAGGGGTTCTTCGGCGGACAGTTCGAGGGAAATGCGCAGCAGAACCTGCTTGGAAACGGGTTGTTGCATGACGAGCGCGCAACCGCCCGCGCTAAGGCTTGTGATGCGGCCGCGCATTTTCGTCACGGTGTGGCGGCCACTCGCGTTCTCCATGTTCCCATCGACGGGTCCGTTCAGGATCGAAACGGTAGTGGTCTGGTCGTGGCGGATGCGGAAGTGGCTGCGCGCTTGCACACGCTTGAAGTCGTGCGTGTGTTTGGCGCGCCACGAGCGCGGATCGGATTCGGTGGATATGATCTCGGTGGCGAACACATAGCGCGCATCATCGTCGCGCCACATGCGGCACCGCAATTCGTCGCCCGCCCGGATCGATGGGACGCTGTCGCCTTTCTTAGCCCTCGGCGAAAAGGTGTAGTAGGCTTCGTCGCCTTCATCAATGGTTATGCGAATCCATTTGAGCGTGGCCTCGTTGGCCTTCGCCACGGTGACCGACTGCCCCGGATGAATCTCGCGCGTGGGGTGAATGCGTTGCCCGAAGGGGACGTAATCGAGCCCGAGGATTCCCCGGATGTCGCGCAGAAGCAGGTCAATGCGCTCGAATTCCTTGGGATCATTCTTCTTTTCCAGCGCGGCCATTTCTTCGTCAACGCACCGATCATAGTCGTGGCGCGTCGTGATCGCGCGGAGCGCGTGTAAGCTGGCGCGGCGCTTGACGAGATTGAGCAGGATCTTGATTTCTTCTTCGGAGAAATTCCGTTCCCGAATGATCTCCATCATGGCGTGTATTTCGCTCTCGGCACGGCGGCACGTTTTTTGCCTACGCCTCCGCATGTCGACCCAGACGCCGAATGCAGAGAGGTCCAAGAACAGGATGCCCACGACGGGTAAGGTCGGATTGCTAGGGTGGGGAAACTCCATTATGCGCGGCGCCTTTTACACAGTAGCGGCCCTGATCCTTTGGTGTGAATTATAGGTTGTGGGATGAGCGGATTCAAAAAGCGCAGGAAGTCACGCGGAGCTTACTCCACGATGAAGCCATCTTTTTCCAGATGTTTTGTCAATTCTGCCTTGGGAATCTCGGAGTAAATGGCGAGCCTCTTGGGATCGACGGCTTCGAGATGCTTTCTGAATTTCCGGCGGTGCATGAGCTCCGCCATAACGAGCACGTCGTCGGTCTCGAGAACATGAATCGTTTTCAGCCGTACGCGCCGCAAGCCGCCGCGCCAGTCGTCCAACGTTGTCATGACGTTGCTGGGCAACGTGCCGCCACGATTGTGATTGAGCAGGAACTCGACAAAGGTGTCACCATCGTGCCCATCTTGAAGGGCCTGGGTGAAGCTGTCCTTGTCGAGCTGGTAGACCGTCGCTTGCCCCGTGCTTTGGCGGGTCGCGAACTGGTCGAGGGGCACCGCGAGGAGGGAGTCCGTATCTTGGGTGGGCACCACGATGTCGAAATTGGGCTGGACGACAATTTCTGTTTGCTTCTCGCCAAAATCTTTGCGGCATTTCGCTTCGCCGTCGCCGCGCAACAGAAACAATCCCAGTTGGCTGACACGAAAATAGCTACGGATGCCATCCTCGGAGGTGTCGACAACCCCTAGCCAGGCGAGTGTCTCCTCGAGCGAACGCGCCAGATTCTTGTCGGCGCCCGAAGCACTGGTCGGACTAACGTAGCGGCAATGCGCGCCTTGAGATTTGAGGATGCTGCGCTCGCTGCTCTGAACGCGATGGACGGCCTGCCGAACGAATCCGAGGGAGGGGTACCACGTTTGGATCTTCATCTCATCCAACGCGCTGGTCAGAATGCGCTTCGATTCGCCCTCGTTTCCGGTGGTCGTCATCCAATCGAAGAGGAGCTTGTGGCGGTCGAAGCGGCCCATTTCAATCAGTGGCTCGAGATTTCCCGCGCGCAATCCGTTGTCAACACGCCCAAGCCAACCGATCCCCTCCGCGGCCCACAGGCATGTACTAAGGGAGGGCTCCGCGTCTTCGCGCACAATTTCAGAGAGGCGCCGCCGGTCCTCGCGGAAGAGTTCGCCATCGCCTCGAAGCCGCACGGGGCGCGCCGCGATAGACGCGACGACCCGGCAGATGGTGTCGCAAAACTCGAGGCCCCGTTGATGCGCGATTCCGGGGGAAGTCTTCTTACCCTTTAGCGAGTGCTTCCTCTTTTCACTTTCCGCAGCCTCTTCGCGCCATTGGCGGATTTCAGTGAGAAGTCCCGCGACGCGGACGAGCCGTTCTTCGGCGTCGAAACGAAACATCTCGAAGAGCGCGCAGCCTCGGAACAATTCCCACAGAGCCTGTTCGACTTCGTACTCCGAGGAGGATGAGGCCGCACGAATCTTTGCGACGGGCATTACGCCGTCTTTGGATTGCCACACGATATCGAAGATCTCGTGCGCCTTCGCCGAGAAATTTTTGCCAGCCACGTACTCCACGATAGAGTCAGGGTGCCTGTAATATTGATCGATGAGTTCTTCGACCACAGCCTTCTTCGCGCCGGGCCGCACGATACCCAGCCGCTCTTCGAGCTCGCGGAAATCATGGGAAGCCATGGACTTAACGCGGCGAAAGAGGGATGGGACATCGCCCAGGTTCTCGAGGCCGTCCGTGATGCGTTTCACGGCGTTGAGGCCCTCGGCCGCGAGTTTGATTTTGGTCAGGTCCGTAAACAGGAGTTGACGATTGACATCGACGAGGTATTCGACTTCCTCTTCGGGCAGTTCGAGTTTCTTCGAGAGAAAACGTATCGTTAATCCTGAGCGGCTATTCTGGGTCAATTCTTTTGCAATGCGGTAGACGGGACGGCTCACGCCTTCCATCGAAGCTACCATGCTGGCGCTATGTCGCATAAGAATGGCTTCTCCTACGGCAAAAAGATACTAACGCCTTAGTATATCTCACGATTACGCCGCTGACAAGAGGTTTCGCGTCCCTATGTCGCGCCCCGGTATTTCCATAGGGCGGTCGCGTGAATGCGGCAGGCTTCTCAAATCTGAAATCAATCCACCCAGCGCCCCGCTCCGCTGAAGGACGCGGCACGGAAAACTCTGCATTCGACGCCGCTGTTGCCCTGTCTATGCCACGGATGATAGGGTTGCGATCATGGCTGAGGAAATGGCGGAAAAAAGCTCGGAGCCGGCAGCGGAAGAAAAACGTTTCATGCCGATTTCGGTTACGTCGTTACGCTTGGACACAGTGATGGGGTTCGACCTGTACTTGCGTGTCCGCGAAGACACTCCGGCGGTTCTGTACGCGAAGCGCGATGTGAAGTTCGGAGAGGAGGCGCGGGGCCGCCTCGTCGAGAACAAGGTCGAGCAGTTATACATCGACGCAGGCGACGAGACCTCGTATCGTCGGTATCTCGAAGCGAATCTCAGCGCGGTTCTTGCCGATAAGATGGTTGGCCTCGACGAGCTGCGATTCGATGCGCCGTCCGCACAGCATGTGGAGGATTTCTGACTTTGGCGAAAGCGTCCAGGCCCTATCGCTTCGCGCGCAAGCGGCCGAGTCTCCCCGGTGACGAGGAGTTGGGCGTGGGGCGCGAGCTCGCCCGAACGGTCCGAATTGAAGAGCGCATACCGCATGCCTCGCGTCCACATGGGATGGATCTGATCGGTTATTTCGTCGTTCGATGTGCCGTCCGTCAGCACTCGGATGCGCGCCTTGGTCACCGGATCGCGGTAGTCCAGTTCTCTGGGCATCCATTTGAACACGGCGCCGCTTAACGAGCGCGGGGACAGCAGTGCGCCCACCGCCACCGATCCCAGGAAAGTCCGGCGCGAGATCGACATGGTCTACTCCGAGTAGCTGGTGCGGATGCGATATAGGCGGCTCAAGGTTTGCAGTTCCGAGACAAGGTCGGCGCGTTTGCCTACGCGGCATATTTCGCCGATGAGGTAGTAAATCTTCTGGAAGGCCCAATCGTGGGCGATGGTCGCGTCTCCGGAGCGGGCCTGCTCGAGATCCGCCTTGAAAACTAACCCCTTCTGACGAATCCCCGCGTCCCCGACAAGCCGCATCACGAAGTCTTTGTCATCCGAAAGCGAGTAGCGGCCGTAAACCTCGACGTGCCGGCCGCGATAAAAGTCGGGCAGTTCCTTGGGATACACCTCGCTGTCATCGATTCGCCCGTAGTCCGAAGCCAAGTCTACGAGTATCGGGTCGCTTAACTCGCGGAAGAAGTCAGGGAGGTCTTCGTCGATGTTGTCCATGCGGGGCGAGACCCTGGATTCGCCTTTGTTGCGATAGGCCAGCAAGTCCAGCAGGTATCGGTTTACCGTGCGGCCGCCGCCGAAAGCGTAGACGGTGGTGCGGCCTGAATTCTCGTCCGTAACCGCGTTGATGACATCGCGCCCCACGAGTACGCCTGTGGTCGGCCGTCCGTCGCTGATGACCATGACTACGCCCGGAGTGCCGATGGGCGCGTTTTGTGAAACGACCGGGCGAATGCCTTCATACACGTCCGTCTCGCCGCGCGATTCGATATTTTCCAGGAAGGCATTCGCGGCCGCGATCTCGCTGGGGGTAGCGTTGACCGGAGCGGCGCGGAAGAAGCTGGGCGAATCGCGGAACACAACAACATTGAACCGATCCTCCGGTTTCAGCATGGCGATGCAATCGCGCAGGCCCTTCGCTGTCAAATCCAGTTTTCGTTGCATGATGCTCTTCGAGGCATCAATGACGAAGGTAATATCTTTTGGCAGGCTCTCGATAGCCCGGTCTTCGCGCGGAACGATCCGGAGCCGGAAGAAGCCCTGCTCCTCGCCAGGACTGACGTAGGATTCCAACTCGATGTTGACGAGGTCGTCGATGAATTCGTATGGGCTTTCTTCGATAACTTCTTCTTTGACGGGGGCCCGCGCTATGAGACGTTCAATGGGCAGATCGGGCAGTTCGGGTGGGCCGGGCAGGGCGAGGGCGGGTTCTTCTTCACGCAGGACGCCTTCTTCAAAATCGGGACGATCCGCTTCCTTGGGCTCGGAGGCGCGAAGCTGCGTCGTTGCCGAATCGGCCGCCGCGGGCGCGAAGCTGAGGATGCGGCCTTTGGGAGGGGCGCTGTTCTTGCCGCTCAATACAGGGGACGCGCCCGCTTCGAGAATGTTGTCCGCGCTCGGCGCGACGACACGTTTGGCGACGCGAATGCCGTCACGCGCCGCGGCCTGTGTGATTTCGATGATCTTTGTGTCGGCGCGCTCGAACGCTAAGTCGTCCTGATCGAGTTCATAGACGCGTTGGACCTCGTCTGATGCAACCCGGTCCGCCAAAAGAGGGACATCGGCAGCCGCTTCGAGCAACGGCTCGGGGTCGGCCAGCAGCTCCGAGTTTCGTTCCAGCAAATCTTCGATGCGTTTCGGGCGGCGTTCGCCACCGGTCGAATCAACGCCGCGGTCGCGGAGCGCTGGCGGTTCCATCGTCTCCCACAAGTCCACCCGGAATAGCTCCAGCAGTTTCTTTGCGGTGGAATTCGCCTGGATAAGATGAACGTTCGGGGCGATAAGATAGAGAGATCCGTACACGGCTACGGCCGCTAGGAAACTGGGGGCAAGCATTAACTTTCGATTCCGCATGTGCGTTTCCTGCGTCTGAACCGCGAATGAACGCACTAGACATGGATATCTTCAGGATTCGCGTCTAGTGGTGTTCATTCGTGGTTCCTTTCTCCCCGGTATTGCGGCAACGACGCCAGCTTCACCTGGGCATCTCCCGCGCGAGGGCTCTCCGGATAGTCCTTCAGCAGTTCTTCGAGTACGCTTCGTGCCCGGGCCGTGTCCCCGCTCTTCTCGAAACACGTTGCCGCGCGGAAAAGCGAGTTAGGCGTTAACTCCTCGTGAAAGAACAGAATCGCGATGCGCATGAAGTGGCGCGCCGCTTCGCTGAATTGTTCGTCCGCCTCTAGCAATTCGCCCAACCGGTATCGCGCGCGCGCGCCCTTCTCTCCCGAGTCTGTTTCCGCCGATTCGAGGTAGGCGGCCATGGCCTCTTTCACGTCGCCCACCTTTTCGCGCAGCCGAGCGACCCGAAAACGGGCCTCGCCGGCGAACGCACCGCTGGGAAACGCCTTGATCACCGTAGCGTAGGTAGCGATGGATTCCTTCTCATTCCCCAGTTTCTCTTGGGCCTCCGCGATTATAAAGTACACGCGATCCATCGCTTCGAACGAGGGGATTCTCTTGCGAAGCGCTTCGTGAACCCGGATGGACGCATCCCAGTCCCCCTTCGAGAAGAGGTGTTCGCCCGTCCATGCGAAGATTTCAGAATCAAGCGGGACGCCGGTGTGTTCCGCGATAGTCCGGGCGAAAAGTTCGGCTGCGCCGTCATAGTCTTTCGAGGCGTAGTGCGCCAACGCCAAGCCCTGCAACGCGCGCCCGGCGTGGACGCCCCGCGGCTCGTCTTCCAGCGCCGCTTCAAAATACACCATCGAGTTCAGGGGCTGGCCAGCATCGCGCAGGAGATAGTCACCTACGCGCAGACGCGCTTCCGCACGGTGCCGTCCTTTCGGAAATTTTTCGAGCAGTACGAGGAATGTTTCGTAGCTCTCCTTGTACGCTGCCAGGTTGTGGTGGGCCAAGGCCAAGCGGTACAGCGTCTGTTCTTCGACGTAGGGGTTTGGAGAAGCCACGAGGATTTGATCGTATTTCCTTGACGCTTTCGCGTATTCGCCAACACGGAAATCCGCGTCCGCCGCGCGGAGTACCGCGTCCCCAGCCAACGCATTCTCGGGGAATTTCTCGGCAAATTGGGCGAAGGTCTCGGCGGCTTCGGCGGTGCGCCCGATCTGAGCGAGGCACTCGCCGCTCTTATAGAGGGCTTCCGCGGCGAATTCGCTGTTCGGGTAACGGGCCGCGACCAGCCGGAATTCCTCGAAGGCGTCCGCGAAATTGCCTTCCGAGGAGAGGATGGTTCCTAGCAGGAAGGCCGCGTCGCCTACGAGCGCCATCTCGGGCGGATCCTTCAGGAAGGCTTGGGCCTCCGCCTTGGCCGCGTCCGCGTTGCCGCGCAAGTGGTGTACCCAGGCCGTCTTGTAGTGTGCGCGGTGAGCCAAGCCGGTTCCCGCGAAATCTTTTCGGAGCGCCGCATATGCCCGCAGAGCCTCGTCGAATCGTTCCTGCTGCTGGAAACAGTTGCCTTGAAGGTAGGCGACGCCGGCGCGCTCGGGAGATTCGGGGAATTCGCGCAGGAACGTGGCGGCGGCTTCCGCCGACTTGGCGTATTGGCCGCTATGATAGAGCGACCACGCATAGCCGTACGCGGCCCGCCTCGCGTAATCCGATTGTGGGAAATCGCCACGCAATTCCTCATACGATCTTACCGCCGCGTCGAACCAGCCGAGTTTGTCGTAGGCCTCGGCGGCGCGGAAGCGGCACTCCATCCGCGACTCCCTGTCGGCGTCCGGGCTAGAAGCGACGTTCGAGAATTCGATAGCGGCAAGTTCCAGCTGTTCCTGGGCCAAGTACAAAAAGGCCAGTTGATACCGGCCATAGACCGCCAGAGCGCCGCCGCCGAGTTCCTCAGACAGAGTCTTGAAGGCGATAGCGGCGTCGCCGGTGTTCCCCGCGTCGAAATGAGTCTTGCCTAAGTAATAGAGGGCCTCGGCCCGCAGCGGATCCGGTGTACTGTCCTTCGCCGATTCCGTCAGAGCGCGGCGCGCACCGTCGTAACGCTTTAGATGATAGAGGGCGACGCCGCTTTTTAGGCGGGCGCGCATTCGCATCTCTCCCACGATGTCGCTGACGAGAAGCTGGGCGAACGCGTCCAGCGCCTCATCGTAATTGCCCTCCGCGCTTTCCGCTTCACCCAGCCGGTACAGCGCGTCAAAGCGGCGCGCTCCGTCCGGAAATTCCTTGAGGTAGGCTCGGTACTCCTGCGCGGCGTCAAAGTAAAAATCCCGGCTGAAGAGGCCATTCGCGAAATCGATCTGTTCCTGTTCACCGGCGCCCGCGGGAAGCGCAAGGGAGACGGCCATCAACCACGCGAGACGCGCGGACCAGCGCCGAAACCGATTCGCCCGCGCCATCAGCGCCCTCCTTCCGGCTCCTCCGAAACAGCCGCGAAGGAGACATTTTGAATGTTCGCGTTCTTGCAGCAATTCAAGATAGCAACCGCGCGCCCGAGATTCGCGCCGCGGTCGCCGCGAATGATCACCGAACCTCCCGTGAGGTACTCCGATACCCTGTTCAGGATTTGCTGCAATTCGGGGATCGTCACCTCCCGCTCGTTGATGACGATGCGGCCATCCGAAAGCAGGTTGACAAAGATCTCGCCTTGCATCCGCTCGCTTGCGACCGCGCCGTCCGCCGTAGGCAAGGTGACATCGATTTCGCTTTCCAACGTCGAGTACACCGAGGTCACCATGAAGAAGACAAGCGTCAGGAAGACGATGTCGATGAGCGGAGCCATCGGAACTGGGTCGCCGCCGTCTTCGTGCTGTTGCCGGAGCCCGAATCTCATTCGCTATGATTCCGCACGATGAGTTCGACAAATTCGCTCGCCTGCCCTTCCACTCTAGAAGTGATACTGACCACGCGGCCGCGCAGATAGTAGTACGACACCAGGGCCGGAATGGCCAGCAGCAGGCCGGCCGCCGTCGTAATCATGGCCTGCGAAACGTTGTACGCCATGGCCAGGCCCTTGACCTGCGCGTTGTCGAGGGCAATCGCGCCGAACGCGCCTATCATTCCCCACACGGTGCCCAGCAACCCGAGCAGCGGAGCGATGACGCCAATGTTGTTCATATAGGAGATGCGCTGCCACAACTCCGCCGCGCCACGCTCTCCTTCGCTCTCCATCGATTCTTGGATGACATAGCGTTCGTGTCCGGACATCTTGAGGCCGGCGTGAAGAACCTTCGCCAATAGCTCATCGCGTCCCTCGCACATTTGATAGGCGCCGCGCGCGTCGCCCGAACGGATCTGCTCGGTGACGCGGCGCATGAGCGTGGGTGGGGCCTCGCGTTTGGGCGTGATGGTCAAGAACAAGTAGAAGGCCAGGACAAAGGCCACGAATCCGAGCGCAATGAGAACCCAAAGGATGGCCCCGCCTTCGCGGATCATCTTCTGGAGAGTAATCCCTTCAATCTCTAGGGTGCCTGTTTCTGTGGTTTCCGCGGCAGGCGCGGCGTCCGGCTCCTGCGCGTGAATCTGCGCCATCCCGCCGGGCGCCCGGTACAGCGCAATAGCCAAAATCCCGAAACCCAAGACCCACAACAAACCGTATCGCCACATCCGCAGCACGACTCCTATTGCTCTCCATTGAAACCGCAACCAAGCGTTTACAACCGCAACCAATCGCGCCGACCCAAGAGATTCCGGCGCGGAGAAAGAACCCAATGGTACTCCAGTCCAATTCCCCGTACCACCGAATAGTTCCAGACTATCTCACGACCCGGCGGCCCCTCTAGCCCGGATATCTGGTTCCCATGGTCCTCCGTGGGAATGAGGGGAGAAGCTGTGTCGGTTCGCTATTTAAGAATACCGCCCTTCATGGAGTTGAGGCGAATCCCTTGCAGCATCATGGCCAACTCTTCGGGATTCTCCGAAATCTCCATCCCGATTTCAATATCGATCATCCTGGATTTGATGAGGCCATGGAGGCTTTCGTTGAACCCGAGCATTCCATCTTCTTTTCCCTGCTGTATCGCCAAGTCCAATTGAACGATGCGGTTCTCCTTGATGAGCCGGCGCACGATGGGCGTCGTGAAGAGAAACTCGCACATGGGCACCCGCCCCGAGCCATCCTTGCGCGGCAGCAAGCGCATACACATGATCGCCTTGAGGTTCATCGACAGAACCGAGCGCACTTGATCATGCTGGGTGGTCGGGAAGAGATCGATGATTCGGTCTACCGACTGCATCACGTTGCTCGTGTGCAACGTGCTAAACACCAAATGCCCCGTTTCCGAAGCTGAGATGGCGGCTTGAAATGTTTCCAGATCCCGCATCTCGCCGACGAGAATCACATCCGGATCTTGGCGCATGACCGACTTCAGCGCTGAACTGAAGTCATTCGTGTCAATAGTGACTTCGCGTTGGTTGACGACGGCCTTCTTGTCTTGATGAACAAACTCGATAGGATCTTCGATGGTAACAATGTGGCATTTCCGCGCCTGATTGATGGCGTCGACAATAGCGGCGAGCGTGGTGGACTTGCCGCTGCCGGTGGTGCCAGTAACCAGAACCAAGCCCCGCACAAGTTCCGCCAGCTTTTGTACTTGCGGGGGGAGGTAGAGTTGTTCGAAGTTCAAAATCTTCGACTTAATCCGCCGCATGACGATGGAGACGGTGCCGCGCTGGCGAAAGGCGTTCACACGGAACCGGCCAATCCCCTTTTCGGTGAAGGCGAGATCGACTTCTCCGCGCTTGTTGAGATGGGTCCGTTGCTCGGAACTCAGCATGACGCTTAGAATCGATTTCATCTCCTGCTCGCCCAGGATGTCCTTCCCCTCGGGAGCCATCTCGCCGTCGATTCGGTAGTACGGGGCGGAGCCAGTCTTCATGTGGATATCGGAAGCGTCTTTCTGCACGGCGCGCTGCAAAAGCTTCAGGTACCGATTCTCCGCGTCGCTCACTATCTTCGCTTTCCCCGGCGCATAAACGCCGGTATGCTCATGTCTTCGTCCGGCTCTACTTTCGCCACCGGCTCGAAGAGACCCGAGTCATCCTGAGGAAACAAGTATTCGACTTCCGGCTCGGGCGGAGACGTTTGCACGGCCGCCGGCGCGGACACTCCCTCGCGTTCGACGCCACTATCTTCCGATTTTGCGGCCGCTGGATCAACTTCCTCCGTCGAGGGCAATTCGTCTAGAGGCCCAGGAACGATATCGGGGGACGAAACAACTTCGATTGGCGCCGCCGCATCGCCCTGGCCGGAACCGTCTTCTTCGCGAACGGCACTCTTGAAACCGGCGGCGATTACCGTCACTTGAACATCGGCGCGCTCCTCGCTGTCCACAACCGCCCCAAAAATTATATTCGCGCTCGGGTCTGCCGCCGCCTGGACCGCGGAGACGGCGTCTTGGATTTCCCACATCCCGATGTCGCACCCGCCCCGGATGTTGGCGATCACACCCGTCGCGCCATGAATGTTCGATTGTTCCAGAAGCGGACAGACGATGGCCTCTTCCGCGGCACGCTGCGCGCGCTCTTCGCCCTCGGCCACCCCGATCCCCATGAGGGCGCGGCCGCGGGACTGCATGATCGTGCGCACATCAGCGAAGTCGAGATTGATGAGGCCCGGCACCGTGATCAATTCAGATATGGCGCGCACGCCGTTGTGCAACACTTCGTCGGCCTGCTTGAAAGCGTCGAGCAGGGAAATGTTGTTCTGGCAGAGGCGGGCGACCCGGTCGTTGGGCACGACGATGAGGGTGTCGACGCGTTCCTCGAGTTCTTCGAGGCCCTTCATCGCGTTATCCATGCGCTCGTTGCCCTCGAAGCCGAAGGGCAAGGTCACGATACCCACCGTAAGCGCTCCGCTCGCGCGGGCCGTTTCGGCAACGATCGGTGCGGCTCCCGTTCCCGTTCCTCCCCCCATGCCAGCGGTCACGAAAACCATGTCGGCACTCTTAAGCACATCCGTAATCCGGTCGCGATCCTCGAGGGCGGCCTTCTGGCCGACGGTCGGCTGCGCGCCCGATCCCAAGCCGCCTGTGACATCGGCCCCGATCTGCAATCGGATGCCGGCGGGAGAATCCCTGAGCGCTTGAGCGTCGGTGTTGATGGCGATGAACTCGACGTCCTGCAAACCTTCGCGGATCATGCGCCCAACGGCGTTGTTCCCCCCGCCACCTACGCCGCAGACTTTGATGACGGCCCCCTGGTCAAACGAAGCCAGTTCGTCGGACATACCGATACTCATGAGATTCTCCCTTTCTCTACCTTCAATCCTTGAAGGTGTATTTGGCGTGCCGCCGATGCTGTTTTCATCCCGATCATTCATGCGTTTCTCCTAACGTGGGTTTGGCCCACAAGCCACAAGCTCAATGGGCTCCCATTTGAATGATGTCACTCCAGGGGTTCTGGCAAATGCCGAAAGCTCTTCCTGTCTTTTTTGTAGCCCTTATTCGAGAACATGAGCATTATTCTCCGGTCCACCTGACCGCTTAGAAACAAACAAACTGATTCCCAAATCGAAGGTCCAGATATTGGTCGCAGTTCGCGTTGGCGCCTTCTTTCTTCCAAAAGTAGTCCAGCCGTTGGGCCTGTTCTTTGAAATTGCCGCGGCCCCAGACCAGGGCATACTCGATTTCGTTGCAATACATGCGCAAGTTATCCACACGCTCGGCCGACAGCTCGGAGACGGTCACGCTCCGCGCCATCTCCGTACTCGAAAAAGCTTCCCACGCATCGAGCGCCGCTATGACGGCCGGATACTCGAGTTGCTGGCCCGGCCTAACGAAATCAAGCCCCGGCACCATCGATATGAACGGCTCGCGGGGCACCTCGTCCGGCGCGTACTCTCGAAGCACAATTCCTGCGCGGTCCATTTCGAAGCTGCGCCGATCCACAAGGAGCGAAGCGAAGGGCCTCCGCTCTCGCACGTGAAGCGAAACCGTATCGGGATAGGTCACCTCGACGCGACAGGAGTTCACGAGGGGCATCGCCTCGATACGCTCTCGCACCGCGTCCACATCGAGGAAGAAGATATTGTCCGCCCTCGTCAACCCGGACTCGTCCCGGACAGCCACCGGCGCCAACTGTTCGGTGCCGTCAATGGAAATCGTGCGGACCTCAAAGCGCGGCGAGTTTCGGCAAAACGCGATGAACGCGATGGAAAGCCCCACCAATACGATTAGCGCCAGTGTGCCCTCGAGGCCCCGGGCGACCGGACAATCCTGGAAGGGCCCCGGCTTCGCCTTGCGCCGGTTTTGAGTGGTTCGCCGCCGAGCCATCAGGGACGCTCCAGTTCGTTCAGAATGGGTTCGACGATGCGGTTGATATCGCCTGCGCCGAGGACGAGAACTACATCGTCCGCGTGCAGTGTAGCCGCCAGACGCGCGGGAACGTCATTCATCTCCCGTACGAGTTCGACGTGATCTGCGCCATTCTTCCGCGCCTCATCTACAATCAAAGCTGCATCGACCCCCGGCATGGGCGCCTCGCGGGACGCGTAGATCTCGGTCACAATCGCCCGGTCCGCCGACGCCAGCACTTGGGCGAATTCAACGCTGAAAAACTTGGTCCGGCTATACAGGTGAGGCTGAAATACACATACGATGCGCCCCGGTTCGGCGCACCGGACCGCCGCCAAGGTGCTCGCGAGCTCGGTCGGGTGGTGGGCGTAGTCTTCCACAACTGCCACGCCTCTCGCCTCGCCCCTGACTTGCATGCGCCGTTGCACGCCATCGAAGTCGCCCAAGCCTTCCGCGATCGCCTCAAAGGATAGGCCAAGGCACAAGCCGACGGCGCAAGCAGCCAACGCGTTGCGCACATTGTCCGGCCCCAGAGCCTTAATCTCGATGGCTCCGAGCGTCCCCTTGGTGTGCAGCCGTTCGTCGTGGCTCGTCACATCGAAGCGGGTCCGCGTGTTCCGCAACCGATCCGCGAGCGATTCCGATTTGTTCACCGAACGGCGCCCCACGTTCGAGGCCACGAGCGAGGCCCCATCTTCGAGTCCATAGGTGATGGATACGCTGTGTAGATCATCCAAGATGGCGCGGCAATGTTCGTCGTCACGGCACAACACCGAAAAGCCGTAGAAAGGAACCCCGTTGCAGAACTCGATGAAGGCCTGCTTGATTCGGTCGAGCGTTCCGTAATACTCCAGATGTTCCGCGTCGATGTTCGTCACCACGGCGATCGTCGGATGCAGCCGCAGGAACGATCCGTCATGCTCGTCCGCTTCGGCCACGAGGCAGTCGCCCGTCCCCCAGCGCGCGTTCGTTCCACTGCGATGCAGAATTCCCCCGACGATCGTCGTGGCTCCCATATCCGCGCGATCCAGGATGGCGCTAACCATCGATGTCGTGGTCGTCTTGCCGTGCGTGCCTCCCACGACCACGGCATGCGGCTTGAGCCGAATCAGGTCCGCGAGGAGATCGCTGCGATGGATGATGGGCAAACCGCGGGAGGCGGCTTCGCGCAACTCGGAGTTTTCCTCGTCGACGGCCGCCGACACGACCACGACCTCCGCGTTGCCCAAATTTTCCGGGGCGTGGCCGCGACAGAACGCCATCCCGAGTTCAGAGAGACGGTCCGTGATGGGCGAAGGGCTCAAGTCCGACCCCGACACTTCGTAGTCGAGATTGAGCAGAATTTCGGCCAGACCGCTCATGCCGATGCCGCCGGCGCCGATGAAGTGCACTTTTCGTTTTTGACCCTTCACGGACCGTACTCCACGACGCAATCAGACGCCACTATATACAACATCTTGTACTGAATTAGATTATATCAGAGATAATACCCCAAGGAAAGTGGGGCTCATCTGAGCGTTTCGGCGGTCCCACATTCGTGCCTCTGAACATCAAGAAGCTATGAGATCGCAAGTGTTTCTGAACAACTCGACACCCCCGTGCCGGAGGTAAATCCTGGTAGAAACGAGGGGGTTAACTCGACTATTGTCCCACCCCGTGCCGGAGTA
>PVBE012031156.1_pt1 | contig 16777 bp, 10 predicted proteins | sample 1631181 | NCBI WGS metagenome assembly PVBE01 (sample SAMN08397723, study PRJNA350692) | Marine metagenome, whole genome shotgun sequencing project. | isolation source: water | place: Pacific Ocean | collected 2012-04 | reverse complement strand
TGCTGTCACCCCGCGCCTCGGCTTCGTCCATCCTGCGCAGGTACAGGGCCGCGAGCCCTCCCCGGGCGTCGCGGTTGCGGGGCTCGGCCTCCAGCGCGGCCTGGTAGAGGGCGACCGCCTCGTCGTAGGTGTCGTCGCGCAGGCTGCGGAGCTCCAGCCACTGCCGCTGGGTGTCCTGCACGGGCCGGTTCTCGGCCTCCGGCGACCAGGGCGCGAGCGTCGCCTGGTAGCGCTGGAGGGTCTCCTCCATCTTTCCCGCCGCCTCGGCCGCCCGCGTGTAGGCCGTCGACTTGCCCATCGCCCGGCGGGTCAGCGCCGCGGCCTCTTCCCGCTTGCGCGAGCCTTCGAGGAAGCCCTGCAGCGCTTCGGCCAGCGCCCGCCCGTGGGGGTAGCGCTTCTTGGGGTCCTTGTGCACGCACTTCATGCACAGCGCTTCCAACTCCGGCGGCACGTCCCGGCGGGTGCGCGTCTCCGACGGCGGCTTGATCGGATCGACGATCACCTTGTCCAACAGTTCGCGAACGTTGGAGGCGCGGAACGGGCGTGAGCCTGTGAGGTACTCGTAGAGCACGATTCCGATGCTGTAGACATCGGAGGCCGGTCCGATCGCATCGATGTCGCCCCGCGCCTGCTCCGGCGCCATGTACGCAGGCGTCCCCGCCACCGTTCCCACGACCGTCATGTCGTCGTCGCCTTCGCTTCGCCACGTGGCAACCGGGGCAAACCCAGGTTCCGCCTGACCAAGCACACGGGCAACCCCCCAGTCCAACAACAGGACCTCGCCGTAGTCGCCGACCATGATGTTGGCCGGCTTGATGTCCCGGTGGATGACTCCGCGGTCGTGGGCGAAGGCGGCCGCCTGGGCGACGCGGAGGAGAACGCCGGCGAAGTGGGGCACCGTCCAGACGTCGAAGTAGTCCCCCGTGTCGCGGTTCACGCCGTCGAAGACGTCCTTGAGGGTGTCTCCCTCGATGCGCTTCATTGTGTAGAAGGGCCGGCCGTCGGGGAGCACCCCGAGGTCGTGGACGGGGACGATGGAGGGGTGGGCCAGCTGCCCCGTGACCTGCGCTTCGTGGGAGAACCGGCCCAACTCGATGTCGCTCAGGGCGGCGCCTTTGCCGTGCATCTTCAGCGCGACGTAGCGGCCCAATCGTTGGTCGCCGGCGAGGTGCACGGCGCCATTGGCACCCTTTCCGAGGAGCTCACCGACCTGGTAGCGGGGCCCGCGGAGCCCCTGGCCGAGGGGACGATCGAGCACCGCGCGGGCTGCCGCGACCGCTTCGTCTTCACTCAGGTAGCCGTCGCGAACGAGCGTTTCGCGCAACGTCGAGCCGGTGTCGCGACGCACATGGGCAGCGACCGCTGCGAGGAGGTCCTCCAGCACCAGAAGCTCCATCTGGAGCGCGACCCGCGCAAAGGCGCTGTCCTCGTCTCGGAGCACGCCCGAACGATACCTGCCCGCGAGAGTCGAAGTAGCGATCGACGCTACGATCCTTTACGCTCCCGAACGATTCACCAGAGTTGTCTCCCAACCTTATCTCCCAATCGTTACGGAGCGGCCCCATGCCTCGCCCTCGTCTTGAATCTGCGTCCTGGTGGCCCGAACTGCTCGAGGTGAAGGATGAACTCTCCCTTTCGGAGATGGCGGACCGCTTCGGCGTCTCCATCAACGGACTGAGTCGCGCCCTCAAGCGCGCCGGGATCGAGCGCAAGACCGTGCGCCGCGGCCGCGGTCCAGCCAAGAAGAAAGCGCCGCCCAAGGGGCCCGATCCGCGGAGCGCCGAGGCGCAGGATTGGTGGGACGAGTTCCTCGCCCTGAAGGACCGCAAGCCGCTGGCCGACCTCGCCAAGCGCTTCGGTGTCGCCGAGATCACCCTGCAACGCGCGATGAAGCGGACCGGCACCGAGCGCCGGTCCCAGCGCGGGGCGCGGGGATCGCAACAGGCGCGCAAGGCCGCTCGTCGGCTCAAGCCGCTGGAGCACCTGCTCGGCACCGTGCCCGATGCGGAGATCGCGGCCCAGACCGGGCTTACCCGGTACGCCGTCGCGCAGTACCGCCGTCGCAATGGGGTGCCATCGGTCCGCTCGGGAGCCTCTCGCGCGCAGCCCGCCGAGGTCGCGGATCCCACTCCGCGCCCCGCAGTCAACGGGGACGCCGAGGCGTACCTCGTGCGGGTCTCGGCCGACGGGGGAGACCACAAGTACGTGGTGCTGGGCAAGGACCTCGCCGACGCCGCCGCGCAGGCCCAGGCGGCGGTGACCGACCGCCATGGGGCGGGCCGCGGTACGTGGACGATCGAGGGGCTCGAGTTCCTCGGGCTGGCGATCTAGGAGCGGCTACAGCGCCGCGATCATGATCGGGGCGGCTTCGATCCCCTGCTTGATGGCGAAGCCGACGTGGCCGCCGCCGACGAACGCGTAGAGCATCGCCACGGGGATGAGCGCCAGGCGCGCCGTGAGCACTTCCTTGTTGCGCCACAGCAGCAGCACCGCAAGAGACACCAACGCAATCTTGCTGAGCACGAAGGCGGCGGGTCCGTGACCCATCACTTCGGCCATGACGGGGTTGGCTTCGGTGGCCAGACCGGTCGTCACCCAGAGGAGGGTGAGGAAGGCGTCAAAGAGGTTCAAGACAAGCAGAGCGCGGAGGCCATTTTCGAAAGACGCCTGTGACGTCAAACGGTTCCAGATTGTGCGCACCATCCTGGTGCCTCCTTTCGTCCCCGACCCGGCTCCCCTGTCCTCCTTGGAAATCCACTGTCCCTACAAATGTAAGCCCCGTCAGTCCCGCGTCCACCCCTCTTCGTCCAGGACGAGTCCGTCGCCGTCGCGCCGAACGGTCTGCACGCGGTAGCCCTGAAGCCCCGCGGACAGCAGCAGACGGTCGTCGTGGGCGTACCACAAACCGATCCGCTCACGGGTCTCTCGAGGCTGCTGGGTGGGCGGCCGCGAGCCTTCCGGGACCTCGAGCAAGGAGCTCCGCTCCCGCCGGTAGGTGCCGTCCTCGGACAAGTCCAGCGTGCGCTGCACGATCTCGGTGAGCGGCCCCGAAGGGCGGCGTTCGGTGCGCAACCAGTGTCCAACAAGGCCCGGATCGCGGCCCCAACTTGGGAACACCGCGGACCGAAGCACGCCCTGAACCTCCTCGTCGGTGACCCCGGCGGCGCCCTCGGTGCGGGCCTGCGCGATGGCGAGCACGTGATCGCCCGAAGTGGCGACCCAGAGCTGCACCTGCACCTGCTCGCCCGTCGGCGAGGTGGCGAGGCTGGCGAAACGGTGCACGTCGTGGAGGCCGACCTGGAACCGGACCGACGGCTGCACGTTCGAGTTGCCCGTGCGTTCGCTGAGCATGTTGATCATCGCGGCCTCAAGCAGCTCCGCGCTGAGGGGTGCGAGGCTCTCGTAGATCTCGATGAAGGCGGACGGCGGCAGGCCCGGTCGCAGGGAGCTGGGGGGGCAGGCCGACACGGCGCCGGGGACCTCGCCCACCTCCCACTCGCCGGGCAGCTCGAGGTGGAGGCCCGAGGCGAAGTCAAGGCGCCGGCGGTCGCTGGTGACCTGGCGCAAGAACCGGAGCACGCCGCCAGAGTCGGGCAGGGGGATCCACCAACTCTCGCCCTGCGGGATCGGCAGGTAGGTGTCCGTGTCCGCGATGCGGATGGCGGTCCCGACCATCTCCAGTTGACCGGTGCGGCTGTCCAGATCGAACGCGCCGTCGCGCTCCACGGTCAGCTCGATCGCGCCAAACGGCGTCTGCGCGACCCAGCGGCCTTCGATGTGCTCCATCAACTCTGCTCCTGCTCAGCCGCCGACGGTCGCTCGGAACCAGGCGGTGCGGACGCCGACGGCGTCCAGGTGGGGTCGTCCCTCAGAGGGGGCGTCCTCGGTGTCGGTCCAGGCGGCCCGGCTGACCGCGAACTGGAGATCGCCCGACCCGGCGCTGATGAGGGCGCTGGCGTCGATCGTGAAGGTGCCGTCGTCGTCGGCGAGGCAGCGGAGGCCCGACCAGGCGGTCTCGTCTCCGACCGTCGCGAACCGCACGACCATGATCTCGATCCGCGCTCCCTCCACGTCGGGGTCGTCCGGTGCCCACTGCACGTGCAGGGCGACGAGGCCGGCGCCCGAGAGGTTCCCCGGCGTCGGCAGCAGATCCGTGGGCTGCACCGGCATGACGAGGGCCGCGGGCGTGTCCGAGCCCGGCCAGTCCACACCTCCGTCCAAGGTGAGCGCGAAGCTGTCGGCATCGACCGGGCCGTCCGCCCCGAGGAGGTAGCCGCCGACGAGTGCCGGGATCTCCAACGACGCGCTGCCGCCTTCGTCGTCCAGGTGCAGCGCGGCGCCGACGTCGTCGCTGGGGGGAAGCGGGGGGCGGCCGTCGGTGGATGCGATCGGCTGGCAGTCCTCTTCGCCGGCGAAGGGGTCGAGGTCGGGGTGGAGGGCAAAGCCGGGGAGGGGGAGCCCCGCGGGACTGACCGCGTCGACCACGGGCGGGTCTTCGCCCACCACGAAGGTGCCGCCGGCGTCAGTCGTGTGGAGGTCCAGGTCCGGCTCCTCCCAGTGGTGGCGGTCGAGCACCCAGACCAGCCCGTGGCGTTCGTCGGTGTCGGGGTTGGTGGCGTCGTCGTCGTCGTCGGAGGTGGCGTCGTCATCGTCGGCGGGCGCGGCGGAGTCGTCGTCGTCGTCGTCCGCGAGGAACACGTCGCCGGGGTCCTCGAAGGTCGGTAGGCCGCAGCCCAGAAGCATGCCCAGGAGGGCCAGGGGGAGTGTCCGCCTCACGGCGTCGAAGGTTACTCCTCGGCGAAGCGGCTCACCACCCGATCGATCGCCTCACGCTGCTGTCGGTCGTCGTACTTGCTCATCGCCGCCACGGCGAGCCAGCCGTCGCCGTCGCGCCGGTAGAACACGCGGATGCCGCCATGTTGGGCGGTGCGGTGGCGCAGCTCGAAGAAGGCGCCGCCGCCGGTGCGCAGACGCTTCTTGTCGCGCCGCCCGCCGGCGAGGTTGAAGAGCCTCACCAGCTGGCGAGCCCGCAACAGCGCCTCGGGGAGCATGCCCAGTTCCTGGACGCTGAAGCCGTCGAAGTCGGGGTGGAACCGCATCGTGCCGGCGGTGGCGGCGCCCGGTTCGTCGGCCGCCTCGGCGGGGGCCAGCCCCGCGGCGAGGGCGGCGAGCTGGGCGGCGGCCTGCTCCAGGTCCACCGACGGATCGCCGAGCAGGGCCCGCAGGTGGTCCGCCTGGGCCAGGGGTTCGGGACGGCCGAGCACCCGAAGCGCGGCTTTGACCTTCGCCAGTTCGGCCACGAGGCGGTCGATCCTCGGTCGGCGGAGGGCGTGCATCAACGGGTAGCAGATCGCCCCCAGCCGATCGGCGAGCTCGCTCTCGGCGGGCTCCGACGGCTGGTCCAGCCAGCCGCCCAGCAGCGGGACGACGTCCTCCAGCTTGGCGGGCAGCTCGACTCCGAGCTCGGCGGCTTCGACCAGTTGGTGGGTCAGCAAGCGCAACTGCGGGGCGATGCGGGGCGATCGGAGCTCGGCGGAGGCGGCCCGCAGACCCTGGATGCGGGCGAACAGCCGGCCGGCGAACTCCGGATGCTCGTGGCCGACGAGCTTCTTGGAGACCAGCTGCCGCCACCGCGGAGGCGGCTTCTTCTTCTTGCCTTCCGGCGCCTCCAGCGGCGCGCTGTGCAGCCCCGCGGACTGCTCGAGATCGTCCAGCGCCTGGGCCAGGGCGAGCTCGAGATCGCCCCACGCCTCGGCCACATCGCCGGCTCCGAAGAGCACGAACGCCAGTGGGTCGGGGGGATTGGGGGGCGGCTGCTGGGCCTCCGCCAGCGCCTCCAGGCGGGTCTTGTCGGCGCGTCCGGCGGGGCTTCGGAGGGCGAGGCTGGCGGCGACGGCCCAGGCACTGCCCGTGCCGGCGGCGAGGGCGCGATCGAAGAGGCCGGCTTCGAGGTGGCGGGCGCTGCCCCGGTCGGCCAGCCCCTCGGCGGTGCGCACGCCCATGGTGCGGGCGGAGATCGAATCCCAGCGCTGGGCCTCCTCCTTGAGGGAGCCCAGGAGGGCGCGGTCGCGGGGGCCTCGGGCGTACCGGAGGTCGTTCCAGGTGAGGCGCACGGCGAGCTCTTCGGGCGCGAGCTGAAGCGCCCGCTCGGCCAACGCGGAGGCGTCTCGATCGTCGCCCCGGCGGAGCCGGCGGAGCAGGACCATGCCGACGACCCGGCCGAGGCCGGCGCCCAACGTCGTGGCATGCGGAGGATCGGGCAGGTCCAGCAGCGCCCCCTCGGCGGCTGCGATCTGCTCCTCGTCACGGGCCAACCAGAGGCGAAGGAGGCTGGCTCGGTAGGCGAGCTGCACACGCACGCGGGCGAGGTCGGTCCGCCGGAGGAGATCGTGCAGCGCGAGCGACCGCGAGCGGCTGGCGTTGCGGAGATCGCGGAGCGCTCGGAGTTGCTCGGCGAGCAGCCACCGCGCCGAGACCGGGCCGTTGGGGCGGCTTCCGATCAGATCGATGAACTCGCTCTCGGCGGTGGCCCCGTCCGCGATGGCGGAGGCGAGGTCGGGGCCGAACGCATCCAGTCGGCTGTGCAGCAGCTCCTCGTCGACGCCCTCAAGGACCTCGCCGTCTCCGAGCAGCCGGGCGATGTCCCACCAGGCCCGGTAGTCGCCGAGCCAGGAGGCGGACGCTCGGAGCGCCGAGCGCTCGAAGGCGAGGGCGGGGTCGTCGCCGAGGAACTGCACCGCGGCGTCGATCTCCTCCCACAGCACCTCCCACTCGGTGTCGATGAGGCGGGCCCGGCGGTGGGCGAAGACGTCCAGGTCGGGGTCGTGGAGCGCCGCCTCGGGTGGGGGGAGGCGGGGGCGCCAGCTCCGGCGGACCTCGGCGAGCCGCTCGCGCAGCAGCACCAGCGCCATCGTGCCGGTGACCTCCGGCTCCATCGCCTCTCGGGCGGCGAATCGGTACACGGTCGTCCAGGGGTCGTTGGGATCGGTCAGGTTGGGGTGCCCCGGCTCACTGACGAGGCGGGCGGTGAGGGCGGCGCGGCTCCCGGGTGTGGGGAAGCGGTGCAGGGGAAGCGCGGAGATCGGCTCAGTGAGGGCGGGGTGGAACGTCTCTTCGGGGTCGATCCAGGCGGGCGCGGGATCGGGGAGGAGGGGCTCCAGATCGAATCCGTGGCGCACGGACAGCGCTCGGAAGGGTGACGCGGGAAGCGACCCGGTGCGAGGGGGCTCGAGCACGCTTCAGGCTAGCATCGCGCCGGTGCCTCTTCGAACCGCCGACCTCGCCGTCATCGGGGCCTACCTCGCGTTCGCCCTGGCGGCCGGGATCTGGGCGTCGCGCCGGGCCTCCCGCAGCGGAGAGTCGTACTTCCTCGCGGACCGCAGCCTGCCCGGCTGGCTCGTCGGCTGCTCCATCGTGGCGACGACGTTCGCGGCGGACACGCCCTTGGCGGTCTCCGGCATGGTCGCCTCAAAGGGGATCGCGGCGAACTGGTTCTGGTGGTCGGTCGGCGCGGCGCACGTGGGCATGTTCCTGTTCTGGTCGCGGCTCTGGCGCCGGGCCTCGGTGGTCACAGACGCGGAGCTGACGGAACTGCGGTACGGCGGGGAAGCGGGGAAGAACCTCAGATCGGCCAAGGCTGTGTTCTTCGGCCTGCTCTACAACCTGATCGTGCTCGGGTGGGTCATCCGGGCGATGGAGAAGATCGTCCGCCCCATCGCGCAGTGGGACGCGCTGCTCCCCGCGACGGCCTACGACCTGCTCGTGGCGTGGTGGCCTCAGGGAACGCCGCTGGGGCCGCTGGATTCGGCGCTGACGACGGCCGCGTTGATCGGGTTGGCGACGCTGTACTCGACCCTCGGCGGGCTGCGCGGGGTCGTGCTCACGGACCTGGTGCAGTTGATCCTGGCGTTCGTGGGTTCGTTCGCGCTGGCCTGGTATGCGCTGGGCGAGGTCGGCGGGGCGGGGAGCCTGGTAGGCCATTTGCAGGAGGTGCTCGGGCCGGAGCGCGCCGGGGATGTGCTGGCGTTCGCGCCGGCGCCGCCGGACGGGCTGTCGTTCCTGTCGCTGCAGGCGTTTGCGGTCTACGTGCTGATCCGGTGGTGGGCGCATCCCCTCGGTGACGGCGGCGGGTACATCGCGCAGCGGCTGTCAGCGGCCCGATCACCCCGGGACGCGCGGGTCGCGGCGGGCGTGTTCGTGGGCCTGCACTACATCGTGCGGCCGTGGCCGTGGATCGTAGTCGGGCTCGTGGGGCTGCTGGTGTACCAACCGGGCGATGGGCTGGCCTCCGCTCAGGTGGCGGATCGGGAGCTGGTCTACGGCGCGATGGCGCAGTTGGTGCTCCCCACGGGGATGCTCGGCCTGCTGCTGGCGTCGCTGTTGGCGGCGTTCATGTCGACGATCGACACGCACTTGAACTGGGGCTCGAGCTACTTCGCCCACGATCTGTACCGGGGCCGCTTTCGACCGAACGCCAGCGAGCGGGACGTGGTCCGGGCGGCCCGCCTGGCGTCGGTCGCGATCGCCATCGGAGCGCTGCTGGTGACGACCCAGATCAGTTCGGTGGAGAAGGCCTGGGAGTTCGTGGCGGCCCTGGGCTCGGGGCTGGGGCTCCCGGTGCTGCTGCGGTGGGTGTGGTGGCGCACGAACGCGGAGGCGGAGTTCCTGGGGGCCTGCGGCTCGCTGCTGGTGACGGTCACGATGCTGGTGCTGGCGCCGGACGATTTCCCTTGGGAGTACCAGTTGGGCCTGGCGGTGTTCGGGGGCGCGCTGTGGGCGCTGTGGGCGATCCACGAGTTCGGTCCGTCGGACGAGGCGACGCTGCAGGCGTTCTACGACCGCGTGCAGCCCCCGGGCTTCTGGGGCCCGTACGGGGGAGGGGAGGCGCAGCCGTGGCGGATGCTGAGCGCCTGGGCTTGTGCCGCGGTCGGTCTGGTCGGCGGGATCTTCCTACCGGGGCACCTGCTCCTGGGAAGCTTCGGCCTTGCGGGGGTTGACGTCGCGGTCGCCGTGGTCGGCTGGGGTGCAGCTCTGAGGCTGTCGCAAGACGCAACAGCGTCGCGCAGCGCGCGAGAGCGCGCGTAGTCGCCAAGCAGAAACCCAGGCCAGTTTCCTGACCTGGGTTTCTACGAAGAAGTCACCAAACGGCTGAGAAGGGTTGCAAGCGATCCCAGTTCCGGTTCCTCCTCAACCGATAGTGCCCCTCCCTCGTCAGATCAAGAGCAACCGGTGGTCGAGCCACAGTCCGTGCACTTCAGACACGAACCGTTGCGCACCATGCGGAGCGACTGGCAGTTGTCACACGGGTCCCCCGTGAAGCCCTGGGCGACCGCATCGAGGATCGCCGAGTTGCGCTTCTTGAGGGAGTTCGTGCCCACCGGGTTCACCACGTCCGCGACCGAGGTCGTCGAGGTCGGAACCGCGCCGCTGGAGAAGGCGACCGAGGTGCCGCCCGCGCCGTTGCCGCCGCTCACCATGCCGAGGCCGCCGGCCCCCGCGTAGCTCGCCACGGGCGTCAGGCCCGGGTGGGTGATCGTGTGGCCCCGGGCGAACCCGAAGCTACCCTGGAGCGGGTGGTCGTCCGTGTCCTCGCCGTAGAGCATCTGCTCGCCGACGATCTCCTCGTTCGTCCAGTCCGGGTCCCCGGCCGTGGTCGGTCGCAGGTCCTCGGCGCTGACCTGAGCCAGCTCGTCGCGACCCAGGTAGCTGACCGCCAGCTCCCGGAAGATGTAGTCGATCACCGAGGTCGCCATCTTGATGCGGTCGTTGCCCGTGACCAGGCCGCTGGGCTCGAACCGCGAGAAGACGAACAGGTCGACGAACTTCTCCAAGGGCACGCCGTGCTGGAGACCGACCGACACCGCGATGGCGAAGCTGTTCATCAGCGACCGGAAGGCAGCGCCCTCCTTGTGCATGTCGATGAAGAGCTCGCCGACGTTGCCGTCCTCGTACTCACCGGTGCGCAGGAACACCTTGTGGCCGCCGACGGTGGCCTTCTGGGTGTAGCCGCGGCGGCGATCGGGCAGGCGCCGACGGGACGCGAGGTACCGGAACACCACCTTCTCGGCGACGGCGTGGGCCTTGGCCGCGGCGGGCATGTCGTACAGCTCGTCCATCGCATCGTTGGCCGAGTCGTCGTCCCCGAACATGTCGGAGGCATACAGCGCCGCCAGCGGCTGGCTGAGCTTGCTGCCGTCGCGGTACAGGGCGTTGGCCTTGATGCCGAGGCGCCAGGACAGCGTGTAGGCGCGGTCCACGTCCTCGATCGTCGCGTCGTTCGGCATGTTGATCGTCTTGGAGATCGCGCCGGAGATGAACGGCTGCGCCGCCGCCATCATCCGGATGTGCGCCTCGAAGGCGATGAACCGCTTGCCGTCACGACCGCACTTGTTGGCGCAGTCGAACACGTGCAGGTGCTGCTCCATCAGGTGCGGGGCACCCTCGATGGTCATCGAGCCGCAGGCGTACTTGTTGGCGGCCGCGATCTCCTCGTCCGAGAAGCCCAGCGCCGACAGCAGGTTGAACTCCGGCGACGCCAACGCGGCGGCGGTCAGCCCCAGCGCGGTGGTGCAGAACTCCTCGCCCAGCGTGTACTTGTTGAACGCGAACTTGATGTCGAAGGCCGTCTTGACGACCGCCTCGACCCGCGCGAGCGCGTCCGTGTCGAACCCGTTGGCGCGGAGCGTGTCGAGGTTGACGCCAGGCGCCCCCTCCAGCGTTCCGTAGCCGCAGGTGTACTTGATGATGTCGTCGACCTGCTCCGCCGTGTAGCCCATCCGGTCCAGCGCCGGAGGCACCGACTGGTTGATGATCTTGAAGTAGCCGCCGCCGGCCAGCTTCTTGAACTTCACCAGCGCGAAGTCAGGCTCCACGCCCGTCGTGTCGCAGTCCATCAGCAGGCCGATGGTGCCCGTCGGGGCGATCACCGTGGTCTGCGCGTTGCGGAAGCCGTGCTTGGTGCCCAGCTCGACCGCCGTGTCCCACGCCGCGCGGGCGGGGGCGAGCAGCTCGGGGGGGGCGACGTCGGCGCGGATGCCGACCGGCAGGATCGACAGCCCGTCGTAGTCCTCCGCGGCCGCGTTGTAGGCGGCGCGACGGTGGTTCTCCATCACGCGGAGCATCGGCTCCTTGTTCTTGTCGTAGCCCGGGAACGTGCCCAACTGCTCCGCCATGCGGGCCGACTCGGCGTACGAGTCACCCGTGAGGATTGCCGAGAGGCAGCCGCAGATGGCGCGGCCTTCGCTGCTGTCGTACGCGATGCCCATCTGCATGAGCAGGGCGCCGAGGTTGGCGAAGCCCAGGCCGAGGGTGCGGAACTCGTAGCTCAGCCGCGCGATCGGCTCGCTCGGGAACTGCGCCATCGACACGCTGATCTCCAGCACCCGGGTCCACAGAGCGATCGCGTGGCGGTACGCCGCGACGTCGAAGACATGGGTCTTCGGGTTGTAGAAGCGCATGAGGTTGAACGAGGCGAGGTTGCACGCCGTGTCGTCCAGGAACATGTACTCGCTGCAGGGGTTGCTGCCGCGGATCGGACCGTCGTTGGGGCACGTGTGCCACTCGTTGATGGTGCTGTGGAACTGCAGGCCGGGGTCGGCGCAGGCCCACGCCGCGTAGCAGATCTGGTCCCAGAGCCGCCGCGCCGGGAGCGTCTTGCAGGTCTCGCCGTCGGTGCGACGCGTGAGGCGCCAGTCCTCGGCCCGCTGGACCGCCGACATGAAGCGGTTGTTCACGCGCACCGAGTTGTTGCTGTTCTGCCCCGCGACGGTGCTGTACGCCTCGCAGTCCCAGTCCGTGTTGAACTCGGGGAAGTCCAGTGTGGTGTAGCCCTGCTTGGCGTACTGGATGGTGCGGAAGATGTAGTTGTCCGCGACCGCCGCACGGCGGGCCCGTCGGACCGCCCGCTTCAGCGCCAGGTTCTGCTTGGGGTCGTACCGGTGGTTGCCGAGGGACTCGTCCTTCGTGGCGTCCATCACGGCCGTGAGGTGCTTGCGGTTGAGCCGCGAGCCGGTCACCACCGAAGCGACCTTCTGCTCCTCGGTGGCCTTCCAGCTGATGTACGTCTCGATGTCGGGGTGGTCGACGTCGACGATGACCATCTTGGCGGCGCGGCGGGTGGTGCCGCCCGACTTGATGGCGCCCGCGGCGCGGTCGCCGATCTTCAGGAAGGACATCAGGCCGGAGCTGCGGCCGCCGCCCGAGAGGGGCTCGCCTTCGCCACGGATGTTGCTGAAGTTGCTGCCCGTGCCCGAGCCGTACTTGAACAGGCGGGCCTCGCGGGTCCACAGGTCCATGATCCCGCCGTCGCCGACCAGGTCGTCACCGACGCTCTGGATGAAGCAGGCATGCGGCTGCGGACGCTCGTACGCGGACGTTGACTTCTTCACCTTGCCGGTAGACTCGTCCACGTAGTGGTGGCCCTGCGCGGGGCCGTCGATGCCGTAGGCCCAGTTCAGCCCGGTGTTGAACCACTGCGGGCTGTTGGGCGCGCAGAACTGGCGGGCGAGCATCCAGCGGATCTCGTCGTAGAAGGCCGTCGCGGTCTTCTCGTCGGCGAAGTGACCGGACTTCCACCCCCAGTAGGTCCAGCAGCCGGCGAGCCGCTCGAAGACCTGGCGGCTGTCGGCCTCACCGACGTAGCGCTCGTCCTCGTCCAGCTTCGCGAGCGCCTTCTCGTCGGCGACGCTCCGCTGCAGCCACTCCGGCACGCCCTTCTCGCTCACACGCTTGGTGCGCGCGGGCAGGCCGGCCTTCCGGAAGTACTTCTGCGCCATGATGTCGGTCGCGACCTGCGACCACCCCTCCGGGACCATCACGGCCTCGTTCAGGAAGACGACGCTTCCATCTGGGTTTCGGATCTCGCTCCGGCGCGGAACGAACGTCAGATCCTTGTAGATGTCTTTGCCCTTGCTGGTGAACAGCCGCTGAACCGCCATCGAACTCCCCGTGCAGCCCCGTCCAGGGACCGCGTCACTGCTGAATGTGTGCTCCGTAGTAACGCGCCCGAGCGGACGCATTCCTCCCTCTCAGGGCACGGGTTCCCTCACGCCGCCGCGGCGCCGACACGTTGGCGTGAATTACCGGAAACCTGCAACCTGCAAGCGATGCTACGAGCGGACGCAGGGCCCGGTCAATACGAAAACACAAGATGTTGTGGTGTTGATTGTGTCCGGCAACTACATGTAGTGCCGTACAGCGTTTTTCGGTCCCTTATCCACACCTGTGCATAACTTTCCCACAACCCCTGTGGATCCTGTGGATGACCTGTGGATATCGCAGGTGGTTGGAATCCCTCAGGAATTTCCGAGGGGGTCGAGATCCGCGTCGGCGAGCATTCGGGTCACCGCCATCAGCGGCAGACCGATGATCCCGGTGTAATCGCGCCCCGAGATCGACTCGAACAGCGAAATTCCCAGGCCCTCCAGGCGGAAGCTCCCCGCGCAACCGGTCACATCCTCGGAGGCGACGTAGCGCTGGATCTGGCCCTCCGTGAGGACGCGAAACCGAAGCACGCTGACGTCCAACTCGGTGCGCACCGTGCCCGTGGCGCAATCCAGCAGCGCCAGGCCGGTGATGAGCTCCGGGGTGCCCCCGGACTGAAGGCGGAGTTGCTCGGCGGCGCGCTCGGGCGTGCCCGGTTTGCCGAGGATGCTGTCTCCAACGCAGACAACCTGGTCGGCGCCGAGCACGAGCGCGTCCCCCGTGATGCCGAGCGCTCGGGCCTTGGCCTCCGCCAACTGCAGCGTGAGGTCGCGGGCCTCCAGGCCTCGGTGCTTCCACGGCTCCTCGTCCAGGCCGCTGTCGAGCTGTTCGAAGGGGAGGCCGAGGCGGGCCAGGAGTTCCCCCCGCCAGGGGGAGGTGGAGGCGAGGACGAGGCGGCGGCTCACGGCCCCGCGCCGTCCCAACGGTGCTCCCGCCAGGCCTCGAGGATGACGTACCCGGCCGGGATCGTGATGCGGCCCGCGCGCAGGAAGACCTTGCCCACGAGGAGCGTCGGATCGCCGGTGTTGGCCATCACGAGGTAGGTGATGCGGCGCCGGATCCAGTCGCCGGACGGGTTGCGACGGCTCTCCTGGTAGTCCAGCGCGGTGGCGGTGGGGATGCGGTTGCGCCCCTGGACGTCGGCCGGGGTCGCAACGAAGAAGCCGTACCGCTCCTTGCGCTCCCCGGTGTCCCAGGGCTGCTCCTCGCCGGTCTGGGAGGTGGCGAGGCGGAAGCCTTCCAGGTCGGCCGTGCCGGCGGCGTCGAAGAAGCCCACCGTCGACTTGGCCGCACGCACCAGCCGCGCCAGCGGGTGCAGGTGGAAGCACCGGTACTCCCACCACGCGAGGTCGCGGGGCACGGGTCCGAGGCCGCGCTCGACGATCGACTGGAGCACCCCGGGGCGCGCGCCGGCGAGGCGCTCGAACGTCCACCCTCCCCAGGTCTGGACCTCCACGTCCCGCTCGCGCCACAGCGCGCGTCCAGCGGGGCGGTACTGGCGCAGGGCCGCGGTGCTCACGGCGCCTCCGATCAGCGCGAGGGTCCAGGTCGGCAGGTCCGTACCGCCGGCGAGCACGTCCAACGCGGCGAACGCTCCGATGGCGGCGTGCGTCCAGCCGTACCAGGGGACCAGGGGGAGGTAGCGGCGCGGGCCACCCCAGATGACCAGCGCCATCACCAGGAGGCCCAGAGCGGCGGCGAGGGCCACGGGGCCGTGGGTGGTGGCGGCGGCGGCGAGCACGAGATCCGCCACGGCGCCGATCCCGACCGCCCGACGGAGGGCGACCAGCTGCGGGGTCAGAAGCGGGGAGGTGACCTCTTCGCTCACGCCAGGGCTCGGCTCAGGTCCTTGGTCAGGTTCTTCTGGTGGCTCTCGATGGTGCCGCCGCCGATCTCCAGCAGCTTGGCGTCTCGGAGCAGCCGCTCGACCTTGTACTCGGTGCAGTAGCCGTAGCCGCCGAGCACCTGCATCGCGTTGTCCGCGACCTGCTTGCCCACAGGAGCCGCGAACAGCTTGGCGGCGTCGGTGCCGATGCGGTTGCGCTTGCCCGGCCCGACGTTCTGGGCCACCTGGTAGGTCAGCGCCTTGGCGGCCTGCGTGGCCGCATACGACTCCCCGATGTACCGCTGGATCTGGCCGAAGGCGTTGATGGGGGTGCCGAACGCGCTCCGCTCGCTGGCGTACCGAATCATGATCTCGCAGCACCGGTCGGCGATGCCGACGCTCATCGCCGCGAGCGTGATCCGCTCGATCTCGAGGTTGCGCATCATGTGCGTCATGCCCGAGCCCTCGTCCCCGAGCAGGTTCGCCGCGGGCACGTGGCAGTCCTCGAAGATGAGCTCCGACATCGTGGAGGCGCGCATCCCCATCTTGGGGATCTTCGGGCCGGTCGAGAAGCCCGCGCAGTCCCGGTCCACCATGAACGCCGTGATGCGGCCGTTGACCTGGGCGTAGACGAGGAAGCAGTGCCCCTCGGGCCCGTTGGTGATGAACGTCTTGCGGCCGTTGAGGATGTACTCGCCGCCGTAGCGGACCGCCGTGGTCTGCATCCCGAGCACGTCGGTGCCCACCGCCGGCTCGGTCATCCCCATGCCGCCGACCCACTCGCCGGACAGCACCGGGGCGAGGTAGCGCTTGCGCTGCTCCTCGTTGCTGCAGTGATAGAAGTTGTTCACGAACAGCATCGAGTGGGCGAGGTAGCCCAGCGTGAAGCCCGGGTCGGACCGGCTCATCTCCTCGTGCACGATGACCGCCGCGGTCGCGTCCATGCCGGCGCCGCCGTCCGAGTCCGGGATCGTGATGCCGAGCAGGCCCAGCCCCCCGAGCTCGCGGAACAGCTCGACGTTGAGCTTGCCGACTTCGTCGTAGTGCTCGGCCTGGGGCTCGATGCGATCAACGGTGAAGTCCCGCACCATTTCGCGGAGCATCCGGTGCTCGTCGGTGGGGTTGAAGAGGTCCATGCTCGCTCCGTCCGGGGAAGGGGAGCGGGAGTCTACTGCGCCGGTGCCCCGCCCGAAAGCACCCCCTCGGATGCGAGGTACTCCAGCACGCCGTCGGCCATCTCGCGGTAGCCCTGGGCGTTGCAGTGGCCGTTGGGACCGAGCCGCTCGGCCCACTCCTCGCGGGTGAACTTGCTGTCGAAGCGGGCCCACAGATCGACGTAGCCGACGGGACGGGTCGCGGCGTAGTCACCGATGATCTGGCGCAGCGCGGTGTGGTCTTCCGACGGGTTGGGGTAGTTCAGCACCAGCACGTCGGCCTGCACCTTCTCCGCCTCGGCGACGACGAGATCGAGATCCCGGTAGAGCAGCTCGAACGGCTTGCGGCCGGCCCGAACCAGCGCCGTCCACGCCGTCTCCCGGCCCAGCGGTCCCCAGGCGGCGCGCAGGACCTTCAGGCGCGTCGCCGAGTCAGCCGGGTCGACGCAGGGGGCGAGCAGGTGGGCGTAGGTGTTGGCGTCCCCGCGGGCGGCGAACCATCGGTCGGCGGTGTTGCTCAGGAGCTCGCAGTACTCGTGCGCCGACAGCGCTTGCGTGGCCTGCTCCAGCAGACCGGCGTGCTCCCTGGAGCCGGCGGCATCGAGCGCGGCGACGACCACATCCAGAGCGTGGTCCCGGTCTCCGGTGCTGAGCGCCCGTGCCACCGCGAACCGCCAGATCTCGGGATCGGTCGTCTGGGGCAGGCCGAGGTGTCCTGAGGCGGGATCGGGGCGGACCCGCATCAGCGCGTCGGCCTCGAGGTGCCGTCCGTGCTCCAGCAGCCACACCGCGAGGTCCACCCGGATCGGCACATCGG
>PVBE010276066.1_pt1 | contig 16780 bp, 15 predicted proteins | sample 1631181 | NCBI WGS metagenome assembly PVBE01 (sample SAMN08397723, study PRJNA350692) | Marine metagenome, whole genome shotgun sequencing project. | isolation source: water | place: Pacific Ocean | collected 2012-04 | reverse complement strand
GTTTGATGTATCTTCTTTTAACTGGTTTGGTGAACCTGCTTCTGGAGATTTAGAAGTCAAGTTGCGACACGGTGAAGAAATCTACAACTGTAATCTTGAGGGTAACCATGTGACTATACAGGGTCAGGACCAAGGAATAGCTGCAGGTCAATTTGCGGCATTCTATAAGGGTGATTTGTGCCTTGGCTCAGCCGTTATTGAGGGGCAAACATCATCTTGACATCTGTCAATGTATGGGTATGCTGCACCGAGTAATAACCCCTTTCTTATGGGACTTAGAGATTTTGCTGCGGCTAATATTCCAGAACTATCACCTTATGTTGATGCACTAGGTGCTGTGCGAGATGGAGTAGCTGAAGTGACACCAATCTTTGTAGAGTGTGCTGGATTTGTCGTTGAACAGCTTACCGAGCAAGCTCGCAATGCAGCCTCAAGTATTGCAGATCGGATCTAAGCAGCTTCCAAGAAGCTACTCATGTATCCCTGTCTGAACCTTTCTCTTAGAGAATCCGGAGTTACATCGAAAGATAGTACTTCTTCGTTGAGTCTTCCGAATGAATCGCAAAGTCGATTTGAGCTCACTGCAAACTGTGATCCGTAAGGTGTTCCGTCTTCTCTTACTCTCTTTAGTATGAGGCCCCCTTGCTCGTGCATGCTTGGCCCTAACACTATAACGCGGGACTGATTTCCACTGGCCGCAGTGTATTTTGCCGTTTGCCCTGGGGCCCAGTCGAAATTGATGTCGAATCTTCTTCGGTCGCTGCTTGCCGATATGGATTCGCTGTTTTGTGCAGATGTCGTCTCTTCTATTTCTTTATCCCCCTTCTTTGGCTTCTCGAATGATAGTCCCTCTGGGATTTCAAATGTTTCTGCTGCTTCCGCCTGCACAGGTTCTTGAGTTTGTTCTTCTGTTTCTGATTGAGCCGATTCTGTTCGGTGAGCTGGATAGTGAGGGTCCCTGTCTTGGGAGAGATACTGATTGATTCTCGCTTGGAAAAGTCCTAATAGAAATGCTAGATGTGTATCTCCGTCGAGCGTTGCTTCCATTCTCAATCGGGAAAGTTCTTCGTATGGGATTACGCGTGCATCTCCTGGGATCCTTTGGACAGTGCGAATTGCCTCATTGACTAGATCCATCTCCATACCCGTCAAATCTGCAAGCTCACGCGCAAAACTATAGATCCCCTGACCCCTGGACCTATTTGGTATGCCTATTAGAGTGAGATCCGATAATGTGCGCTCAACGTCCTGCGGTGCGGCCAGGAATAGCCCATGAGCACCTGTTATGCCTAGGAAGTGCAGTAAAGCATCTTGATTATTCAATTGCTCATCTGTTGCTTCGCTTACTTCAAATTCGACATCTGACTCCTCAAACTCCATAGTTTCAGCCTCAGCAGGAACTTGGCTGGTTTCTTCGACTTCTGCTTCAGCCTCAACTTCAGCTGCCACTGGTGGAGTTTCTGTAGGTGCCATTGGTATCGGATCTTCAGGAGAGTCTGCGCTCATATCTGACACTTGATTGTCTTCAGATGGGTCTTCACTAGTATCGTTAGAGAGCATATGGTTCACGCCAAATGCCGTACCAATTGCCACGACTGCCGCTAAAGCAAATTTTTTGAAGCGACCTTGCTTTTTTGGTTTCACTGGTTCTGGAGCTATGACAGCTGTGTGCTCTTGCACTGGCTCAATGTCTAGATCTGACCCTTCCAATCTAGCGCTAATCTCGGCAGCATAATCCTCAGTGATTATATCTAAAGTAACGGCAGTTAAGTCGTCGGCGCCAGCTAAGCTTCCTAGGATCTTCCCCTCAATAGCTGCTGCTGCAATAGGATCTGCGTCATTAGAACATAGCCATGTGCCGTTTTCAGATTGTCCGGCAAGACCATGTATGTCTCCTCCCGATCCGTTTAGATTTGCCCTCGTTCTTGCTTGCGTTCGAATGTCGTCCACCTTTGCTTTGGAAAAAACAACCGGCTCTTCCAACATTGATATAGCTGGATATCCAAGAGTAGCATCCCGACGAACCCGTCTTCCTTCCTCTGGATTGTTAATTACTGAATAGACTCCTACACCATGTACTGCTCTTCTTTCTTGTGCATTTTCTCTGGCTTCTTGGATGCCCCTAAAGCGCGACTCTATTCGTATCAATACAGACGACGCACTCTGCAAGTGCTCGTGCTCCTCTGCTATCAGCTCTGCCATTTCCTTTTTATTACTCACCGCTTCCAGGCATCTTGCCGCAACCATTAGCTCTTTTTGTCGTGCGAGCTTCTCCAGACTGCCTACTTCTGCTGCTGGCAGTTGGCTCGTTAGTGAGGAGGCAAGATATGCACGTAGATCTGCAGCAGGAATATACTCCGCAGCAAATATATCGATCCCCAATTCATCATCGTACCTAATTGCTCTTTCGATCATAGCTACATCGAGCAGGCGGTCCCCCAGCTTCAATAATGTTGTGAGCGACTCATAATCTGACATCCGCCGAAATCCGATTATTCCCTCGCCTCGGCTCTCCTCTTTACCAATAGCTCGATCCATCCTGTGGAGCAATAAATTAGCCTTGCGATACCGTTCTTTATACGACTCGACCACTCTCTGAAAAGACTCGAGAGCACGACGGCCTTGTGCAAGCCCGTAGTTTACGAATCCATCTACCATCTCACCCGCAATTTCCGAAGTTAAAGCTGCATCATCTTCTTCAATAGCATAAATAAGACCCTCCAATTCACGACCAAAATGGAGATTGCTACGATTACTTGGTTTCTTTAAGATTTTTGCTTCAGGCTCACCATCACCAACATGTGGCATACCAATTCGCGGTGTATCTTTCTCTTGCCCCATATAAACACTTAGAGGCCTATAACTGTATCAAGAATTCGCGGCTTGTCAATCCCTGCGCCCCCTTGTCACCGAGGCTACATTCAAGATATTCCAGCGCGTCATTATTTAGGGTATACTGCCCTCGTCTAAAAAATAATTTTATCAGATGGCGAAATCGAATAATTCGGGATTAGTAATGGCAATTGTGTTTGCGAGTGTAGTTTTAGCGGGTTCACTTGTGTTCCTAGGTAAACAGATAGGTGAAGATCCTATGATGGCTGAAGCCAGAGGATCAATCCACTCCCCTACAGAACTTGCTGGCGATACCTTAGCTGCTTTAGCTGATGATGATGCTGTAAAGGGGAATCCAAATGCACCTGTTACTATTGTTGAGTTTTCAGATTTTGAATGCCCTTATTGCCAAGCTTTTTACCAAAATACTCTTCCACGAATTCAGCAGAAGTATATTAATTCTGGTTTAGTTAAACTTGTTTATAGGGATTATCCGTTGAGCGGGCACGCTGGTGCTGAACCTGCTGCAATTGCTGCTGAATGTGCAAGAGAGCAGGGCGGAGACGACATGTACTACAACTACCATGATGCGATATTTGATAAAGGCGGATCAATGACTGGTGAACTGCTACGTAGTTTTGCGGCCGGTCTAAATCTTGACCTGGGTGCATTCGATGCGTGTGTAGGCAGCGGAAAGTACACAGCAGAAGTGCAGGCTGATTTACAGCAAGCTTACGCTATTGGAGTTCGTGGAACTCCAGCATTTGTAATTAATGGGCAAGGTATTTCTGGTAATCGACCGTATGAAACTTTTGAGTATGCTATTGATGCAGCTCTAGAGAAAGCTCTAAAAGACAGTGAATGAAATCCGTCTTAAAACATCCGGTCTATCTACTGCTTATTTTTGGGGTCTCATTCTTGATGTTTGATTTAAGCTACTGGATATTGAAGAATCTTCCGGGTACACGGAATCTCCAGTGCATTATGGGTGGATACCTGACTCCGTTTAATCTTGTTTATGCAGCGGTCTTCAGCATCTTGATTGGGATGTTTGTGGGTGGATTTATACGCTTGTTTGCCCTCAAAGCTGAGAACGGCAAGGCGAAGTTGGCCTCTCTGTCTGGATTAGGATTCATATTAGCAACACTCACAACTTTCTGTACTATCTGCACTATTCCAGTAATTAGCGTGTTTGGATTCTCGATTGGTCTTGGCTTTTTCACTACCTATAACGCTGTGCTAAAAGTCGTCGCAATGGCGTCGGTCCTCTTCTCTCTATGGCTTTTGGATAGGCAGATTAATGAGGCTTGTGGCTGCTCGTAATAGACCCTGAAGAATCAACTGTCACATCGGGTGGTTTTGGTTTTCGTATGATTACCCAGGCTGTTTGAGTCGCCACAAATATTAGGAATGATATGGCTGCTATAAACCATAATATGTAAGCAGCCCTGTCTGCGTATGCGTTGACTAGGCTACTTAGAACTTCCGACTCATACGTAAGATTTTGAGCAGAGTACTGTGCTCCGGTCACTATTAATGCTGCCATGACCCCATGAAGTACTGCAAAGCCTAAGAACTTTGATCTGAGTAACTTGAATATCCTCTCTCTCGAGATGATCATAAGGAGTCCTAGGAATAGAATAGCCATGGATATTAGGATGTTGATTCCATCTGAGAAGATAAAATTAATAGTTGATAATCCAAGGAACAAGCCGTCCAGTATTGCCAACTCTTCCTGCGACACTCCTTCAGCCTCAAGGATTTCATTATAGTCGACTTTGTCGGGCAGCTGCCTCAAGAATTGACTCACTATAGGATCAGCATCAGCAGCCTTCACAGACGTAAGATCCAATATAAGGTCTAGCTCATCCGTTTCGTCGTTCAAGTAGTCAGTGAGCGACCTCATGAATCCACTCAGGACTGACTTCATCTCAGCATCTAGCTCGAAACTAATTATAACGTTCTCTTTTAGCTGTCGCGTTAACTCATCGTCCTCAAGTTCGTTTGCAAAGTACTCAAAGATCTCGACTGTGGAAATCTGGTTAATCTGCTCAGTGTTAAAGTCCGCATTCAGGAAGATATACTGGGTGGAATACAGGGATACGGCAGTGAATAAGGTCAGCGAGAACAGGAGTCCGAGTAAGAATTGGGCAATTCGTTTTAGCATGCTCAGATATTACTACTAATCATTGACTTTTGTAAGCCAACGGATAAACTACGTGAGCTTTTGAAATATCGCGGGGTAGAGCAGTGGCAGCTCGTCAGGCTCATAACCTGAAGGTCGGGGGTTCGAATCCCCCCCCCGCAACCAAAAAACTTTGTTGCCCATAGGGCAGGAAAGGTTTTTTGCTTTTGCGTGGAGCACCCCGCGGCCCGCAGGGTCATGCTCGGGGCCCCCTCTGGGGAGAGCGCAACCAACAGACACAGCTCTGCTGTGTCCTTTTTCCATTCGCTTATAGTTTGAATTGAAAAGTTGTCCCCGAGGACAACTTTTCTCGTTTGACTTCCCTCTTCGTTCCGCGATATATTCCCTCTCCTATATTAAGAAATGCACATGAATGCCGTCCCGCGAGAACTAATGCTAGAGCAAATTAAGACCCTCAGTGATCCAGTACTTTTCGATCTTCTGGAGAAGCATAAAGAATTCATGGAGTCAGTTCTTCCGATGATAGCTTCAGAGTCATACACTCGGCCTGAGGTTATCGCAGCTCAGTTCTTTGGTCATGAATTAGATGATGAGACCCTAGCCAAAGTAATTGAGCTCGCTGAAGAGCGATGTAAGAAAGCTTTTGATAGATCTGGTGAAAAGGAATTATGGACTGACATAACTGCTCCAAGTGGGGCAGCAATTAATATGTCCGTGTTGGCCAGGATGATGGATGAGGGCGAGAACATCCGTATGCTAGCGCCTGATCTGAAGTATGGTTATGGCCATCTAACTCACGGCGCTGGGGAGGAACATTTTCAGCTTCGAACTGTGTTTGCTCTAGAGGAAAGGGATCTATTCCTTCATATACTTGGTGAATATGGTTTTGAGTACGTAGATACACGCAGACCTAAAGAAGAGAGAATTCAAGAGATTCTAGATGCCCATGAAGCTGGTACTGTTGCCGAGAGTTTCAGTCAGCATGAGGCCGGATGGTTCCTACAGATGAAAGCTGCCAGAACTTTCCTAGCCGAGTTATATAACCGTGATAGAGAGAAATACAAGGAGTTGTTTGGTAAATGTGAGAAGCTAGCTGAAGCAACGGGCCTTCCGAATCTCAGTGGTATTCCTAATCCCGGCAATCCAACTGCGATTAATCAGATCCATGATGTCCAAGGATACCGAGCGTTGGAAACCGGTGAAATGGACTATGACCAAATTGCTGAATCGCTCAAATCTGCTGATCCCCCTTTTGATGTAATCATTCTCGGTGGCTCTGCAAATCCGCGGGATATCGATTATGAGAAAGTCATAGATGCTGCTAAGGAGTCAAATACAATAGTATGGCTGGACTGTGCGCATTACACTGGATTGATAGCTGGTGGAGTGATGAGTGATCCGATCTTGGCTGGCGTAGATATCATAACTACAACTACGCATAAGAGCCCCCAAGGAGTCAAAGGCTCGGCTATGATACTCAATCGTGAAAACTTGATAGCTAAACATGATAAGGGTAATGAGAAAGCAGGTTTTCTGTTGGATTCTTGCGATGATGACTCATTTAAGTTTGATATGGACTCATCCGCGGCATCTGCTCATGCAGCAATGTGGAAGGCGCTTGGTCCAAATGATAAGCCTGAAAAGAAAGAGGATTCTAAGAGTAAGAAGAAGAAAGAGGATGAAGAACCTACAGCAAACGAGATAAACGCAAAGAAAATACTAGAGAATTCTAGAGCTCTGGCTGAAGCATTTAGTAATTTGGGGGGGGAAGTGATCACTGGCGGGACTGATTCTCATATCGTACTCCTCAATGCAAAGAAAACTTACGGATTAAATGGAGATGTTGTTGCGAAGCTGTGCGAGGAAGCTGGGATAATTATTAATAAAAATGGGGTTCCAGATGATACCGGAAGCGCATTTTATCCTGATGGTGTTCGGTTAGGTACTGTTTACCTAACAGCTTTAGGTGCTACCCCAGCTACTATGGGCCGCATAGCTGTCTTGATTGATCAGAAGGTCAGACATTACATGGAGGAAAATGAGATTGATCATCGGAGACATATTGGTGGAGAAGCCTGTGCAATTATTGATCAGATTCAACTCAGTACTTCCGAAATCTTGAGAGACTTGGAACGACCTGATCAGGGCTTTGATCAACTAGAATCGTTCCTTAGAAGTGATGAACAACTAACTGAGTTGTTGGAGGGGAATATTGAGTCTGCACTATCAAATATCATGGCTCATGTTCAGCACCTTGTTCAGACGGCACTGCAGACAAAATATGCGGAAGGTTACGTGCCAGAAGATGACGGTCCATCAAAACGGTTCTACAGAGGGAACAAGTTTATCGACGAGTTGGAGACAAGAGGTCAGAATATCTTCCTTAAATTGGCTCAAACTTTTGGATGGGGCAAGGACAGATATATGCAAGCAAATACCCAATCACCCTCACCAGAGATGGCATTGCTTGCGGTTCTTCGGAGTGTTGCAAAAACTGGTGATCCTGTTTATATCATGAAGGACTCTAGAAGAGGTGGATCAGGTATTGTAGATGCTGAATACGAGGTTGATTACTTTACACCTGATGAGTCTATCGACTACAAATGGGATGAAGCTAAAGATTTGATTGGCATCATTGAGCAGGATTGCCCAAGAGTAATGGTGCTAAGTACAACCCTCAATCTATCAAAAAAGAACTGGGCTAAATTGAAAAAAACTGCTGAAGAGAATGACACATTGCTTGTATGTGATAACGTTGGGGACTTGAAACGTATAATATCCGGAGAGACCATTAATCCGCTGAATGATGAATACGTGGATATTATGATCACGAATGCGCAGGATGTTGGAGGTCCAAAGAATTCTGCAGCGATTTTGTGGGATCAAAACGCGATCCAAGGTCAAATTCCTCTGTCCGAGCGGACGTCCAGTGATGACATTAACTTCTCAGTATTCCCGGCAACTATTGGCGGACCGGATCTTGTATCTATGGTTCAAATGTATGTTGCCGCAGCATCAGCCCTACGAATGTACTCCTCTATAACCGAAATTGGTCACTAAGATTATGAATTCTATTGAAGGGAAAATTATTGAGTTACTACCTCAGCGATATCCACGCTATGCATCTAGAGATGTTGCTTCTGAGAATCGTCAGAGGTCCTATCGGAGGACTATCAAGGATACTGCTCGAGTAGTTGGTGCAACCACAGAAGATGTGGTTCGTGGTAATCCCGATCATGTTGAGCACGCTAAGTTCGATGATGTTGATAACGTAGATAATGGACCATCTACATTGCGAATATCTGAATTTCTAGCTCAGCTTAAGTCTTTGCCGCTTGGTCTACCGTTTGTGGTCAAAGATTTGACTACTAGTAGAGGTCGAAACAAGTATTTAATTGAGGATCCTGATCAACTGTTCGCATTTGTTGCATGGGCTGTTGAGTACGGAGATCAATTTGAGCACACAGTTGTATGCCAGGCATATGTAGAGTCCCCATCTGAAGCTTGTACAAGTGTACGTGTCGTCACAACTTGGGATGGTAGACCGATTACTAGCAGTCTCTCCTATGGTCCTGATAAAGACAACAATTACGTTAGTGCCTCACCAGGTAAGGGCACATCAAAAGGTTTGAAAGCTCTAGCTGAGATAGGCGGTGATTATTTTGGACGAACAAGAGCCTTCCAATCAAACGCACATTATGCAGGTGGCAAAACAATTGTAGACACTGGAGCTAAGGGGGATGAAGCCTTTTTACAGGGAGAGAGATCTACCTACCGACTCGCGACTGACGCTGTAATTGGCGACACCCGTGATGAACTTATGAAAATAGGAGGGATTATCATTCTCGGGGAAGGCCGGAGCATTAAGGAGCTCGATGAAAGAGAAATCGCCATCCTTGAGGCTCATGGCATTGATCCTGAAACTCGAGTGTTAGATAAGTATTACGAGGAGGCTGCAGCTAAAATTGCAGCAGCCAGATGTGTGACTGGCGATCGCATTCATGAACTCTATCTTGGTGTGGATTTTGTTGGTGAAAATCCGCTCGAGTCCAATAGCCGTCCTACCCCTTATGACAGAATGATTCAAATGGCTCTGAAGACCAGAGAAGACGCTGAGCGAAATAGAATTAGATTCGCGATAATGCAAAATGCAGCATAAAACAAGCGGCGGCCGAAGGCCGCCGCTTGTTTGTTGAATCTACATTACCTGCTTGAATATACTTAAGATCTCAGGATTCGCTAAAGCTGCAAGTACTAGAGAGATTATGAGTCCCATTCCAGCTCTATAGAGGTCCTTCATTACCAGGCCAAGGGTTCTGCGATAGGTCTTGTTCCTTTTCCATAACTGGCTGAGGGCGACTTCCCTACCCGCGAGGAGTCCAAGGAATACCCAAGTCGTACTCATTGGTAGGTCATTGATCCATTTGAAATACACAAGTACGCATCCATAAACCAGGTCGATCAGGGTTGCAGATTTTACGTATGTAACATCCGTTTTTTCTTGGATGATCTCTTGGATTGGTCCTCCCTTTCTATAAAGTATGAAACCGAGGCCAAGTACCAAGAATGCAATTACTGCAGTGACTTGCCCGGTCGTCATTGATCGCGGTAGGAATACAGCTGCGTTAGCCGAATCCTGCATAAGCCATGCTGACCATAAGAAAGCGGTTGCTCCCCATTGGGCTACCCGCCATACCTTTAGGCTTTTCTTTGGTGCCTTATCAATATCTTGATTCCTGCTTTGTAGATACCTACCGAACATACCCCAGAACAATGCTGCGACAATGAATGCCAAGAAGTAACCGGTGAATGTTTTGACTAACATTCCTTCTATAGTTTTTCCTGACGAAAAAACTGCTAGTAGAAGGAAGGTCGTACTAACCGGCATTTTGAAGCGGGTTAATACAAGAAGAACTATCGGTGCTATGAGCTGCACAAAGCTATATGTCTCGGGCTGTGGTATTTTGTTAAGTCTCCCGTAACTTATGTCCCCTGTATGCGTGTACCAGCCGTAGGATAGAGTCGCTACCAAGACCGCTCCCAGAAAGAGCCAAAGCCAGTACCATGGAACCTTCTTGTTTGACGTTAAGAAGGTACCCAAAGTTTGGATACTGTCGTTTGACACTGCTGAGAATCCTGCAACAGCGAACCCGAACCACATTGCCAACGTTGGCTGGTTGAACGCATAACCAGCTACAATGCTTAGGCCTAGAATTGTGAAAAGGAATAGGGATTCCTTCTCAAGTAAACTCTTACTCCTTGCGAACATTTCTGTGAGTTAAATTCTAACCGAGTATTTTAACGAGCGATTAGTCAAATACAAGGCAGATCGGCTGGTAGCGTTTTCATTTAGTTGTTTAATTGTGTTCATGGTAATATTGAGCGCGATGAACATCATTGAACCACGTATATTAAAGGGAACTCGCGATTTTTTGCCTCAGGATAAGGCAAAACGCGACTTTGTCATGAAGAGAATTATTAGTATTTTCGAGAGATACGGATACGATTCAATCGAGACTCCAGTTATTGAATATGCCGAGACAATCCTTGGTAAATATGGCGCCGAGGGCGATAAGCTTACTTATAATTTTGAAGACCACGGATGTCGACAGGTAGCGCTTAGGTACGATCAGACCGTGCCTTTCGCTAGACTTTATGCGGCTAATCACAATGACCTACCTTCCCCATTTAAGAGGTATCAGATCAGTAGAGTTTGGAGAGCTGATAAGCCGCAGAAGGGGCGATACAGAGAATTCTATCAGTGTGATATCGATATTATTGGGACAGATAGCCTGCTCGTTGAGTTGGAGCTAGTTAAGGTTATGAATGATGTGTTACTTGACCTTGGATTTGAGGATTTCACTATCAAGATGAATGACCGTGCACTGATGGACAGTGTCCTTGATGGTGTTGGGGTGCCTGCAGAGAATAGAATCCCAGTCATCACGGCAATTGATAAGTTAGAGAAGATTGGGCAGGACGGAGTTTGGCTTGAGTTCGATAAGATCGGCATTTCGGATAGTCAAAAAGAAGAGCTCTCCCCCCTTCTTGATAGGACCGGAACAAATGAGGAGAAATTAGAGCGATTTGATGGGTTCATGACTAAGCGAATCGAAAAAATGCTCGAACTATCTTCACTGAGCGACATTAAGCCCGGCTGCTTACAATTCGACGTAAGTTTAGCTCGAGGTCTCGACTATTATACAGGCATCATCTTTGAAGTTGTGTTGAATGGGGTCGACATTGGATCAGTTTGTGGAGGCGGACGGTACGATGACCTGTGTGGGTCGTTCAGTAAGAAGGAGTTCACAGGCACTGGGATATCCTTTGGCTTTGATCGGCTTGTGCTAGCCATGGAAGAAAGCGGACTACTTGAAGATGTGGGCCTTAATTCTAAGGTACTGGTCACGCTATTTGATGAAAAACACGAGGCAGACAGCATCAATGTACTTGAGATACTTCATAACGGAGGCATTAATGCAGAAATGTATTTTGAGCCAGTGAAGCTTGGTAAACAATTCAAGTATGCAGACAAGAAAGGTATTCCATATGTAGTTGTTGCGGGCCCTGAGGAGGTCGGCAATAGCTCTGTATTATTAAAAACAATGGCCTCTGGCGAACAGCAGGAGGTCGCTTTAGAAGATTTAATTAACCACATTTCATGATGGTAAGTTCTAAACAGTCCCGTCCTACATTTATCAACGTGCTACTTGTACTGTTGATTTTGAGTGCTGGTAAACTAGCTGGAGCGCTTGTTTACCCTGACCAGTCCGAAACTTTTATGCTATTGCATGCATATAGTGCAGACTGGTTCTTCTATGGCACTGCTTTCCTAGCTCTCGCTTTTGGCCTTATGTCTATTGGCCTTATTTTCGTTAAACATAAACTCGGGTATCTAACCTCAATAGGTTTCCTCTTATTTGATTATCTTGCGACGCTGGTTGCATTACTCATTGGATTAGCAAGCCCTGCAAGATTTGCAGATGTACTCGCTAAGGCTAGCCCTGGTCGTCCTGCTGAGTTATATGAAACGCTAAGTTCTTTCCCTGCTGTTGGATTGCTCCTTGTTGGCGGATCTTTCTTGTATCTGCTTGTATATAGTCACCTTAAAAGAAATAAGAAGTACTTTAACGTGGGATCCGATGGCAACGTAAACTGGAAGGGTGTTGCGTTCGGAGTCCAAACGATTGGCTCAGGTCTGATTATCTTCTGGAGCGTGCTATACGTTCTGACTTTCTTCAGCAGAGTGAGCTAAATAAGGTACAAATTCTGGTGCGTAATTAACTGTTATTCTATGATCCTCGAGAGTTATTACGCATAAGAGTCGGCCTCTAAGGCTCATACGAGCAGTCAAAATACCGCCATCTTTTTTGATGTCAGGCTTAATGCGAGGATAAAGCCTCTTGGCCATAGCATGAACCTTTTCAGGAGTATTGTTCTGATTCATGAGTGGAATTACTACTTCCCCAAAATCCTCTCCTCTATTCTGAGCAGCTGATTGTACTTTGCTACTCTGTCAGTCCTTGAGAGTGATCCTGTCTTGATCTGTCCTGTCTCCATCCCCACGGCAAGATCTGCGATGAACGTATCTTGGGTTTCGCCACTTCTGTGAGAGATGATGCTGTTCCATCCGGCAGCCTTTGCCATCTCGATAGCTTCAACCGTTTCTGAGACCGTTCCGATCTGATTTAGTTTGATCAGGATTGCGTTGCAGGCCTTCTTGTCTATACCTGTCTGTAATCTCTCAGTATTAGTAACAAGCAAGTCGTCGCCCACAATCTGGCATGTGTCTCCTAGTTCTGCCGTCATTTTAACCCAAGCGTCCCAGTCGTTTTGCCCATGGCTGTCCTCAATAGAAACGATTGGATACCTTGAAGCCAGATCTTTATATAGTGAGCTTAGTTCATCGGGACCGATACCTTCGCCTCCGATTATGTATTTACCATCCTTGAAGAATTCTGAAGCCGCCACATCGAGAGCAATATTTATCTCATCTTTTGGCTTGTAGCCAGCTGCTTCGATCGCTTGGATAATCATTTTTAGGGCATGCTCATTGTCGTCTAGCCGTGGAGCGAATCCGCCTTCATCACCAACAGACGTAGCGAATCCCCCTTCTTTGAGGATCTTCTTAAGTGCGTGGAATATTTCTGCACCTGCTCTGAGTTTTTCTGCAAATGTTTCGATCCCGCTCGGCAATATCATGAATTCCTGGAATTCTAGCCCTGAATCGGCATGCACTCCCCCATTTATGATGTTCATCATGGGAGTCGGCAACAATGTAGCCTTAGGATTGAAGTACTCATACAGCCACTTTTCATCGGACTTCGCAGACAATCTTGCATATGCCATTGAACACCCAAGAATTGCATTTGCTCCTAGATTATCTTTGTTTTCGGTGCCATCTAGATCTATAAGGAACTGATCGAACTCTTTCTGGTTACCCAGTTCTTTGTCCTTGATTGCTGGTGCAATCTGATCGTTTACGTTTGCACACGCCTTTAATACTCCCTTACCGTTGTAGCGGGCCTTATCTCCATCTCTAAGTTCAAGAGCTTCATGCTCCCCTGTTGATGCTCCACTTGGGACAATAGCAATTACTACCTTTCCTGACTCCGAGTGCATCTCAACTTCTACAGTTGGATTACCTCTCGAATCGAGGACTTCTCTGGCATGTGTGTAAGCTATTTCTGACATCGCGCGTAGTATAAGGATAAAATTCACTTCACGCAATGAGATACGTGTGTTAAGGTTTTGCCGCTTTAATTAGTACTCAAATGGAAATCAAGTGGCTAGGAAACAACAGTTTTGACATCAAGGGATCTCGTGCACATGTCTCGATAGACCCTACCTCTAAATCTAAGGGAGACATTGTAGTCTCAACTTCAGGCGAAGTAGAATCTGACGCAAATTTCGTATTCAACTGGCCAGGAGAGTTCGAAGCTCAAGACATCATCATTCACTCAATTCCCGTTGGAACTGGGAAGGATGAAGTTCGCATTATTAGTCTAGAAGTTGATGGGATTAGGATTTGTAATGTGGGACTCCTTGAGAAGTCTCTTAGCGAAGAGGTTGTTGCGGATATTGGTGAGATAGACGTGTTAATGATTCCAGTAACAATGAAGCAAAAGGATGCACACCAGCTCATTGAAGATATTGATCCACGTCTTGTTTTGCTCTCAAATTATAATCATGAAGGGGCTAAGGCTAAGCTACCTCCTGCGTCAGAGTTTCTGAAGGCAGTGGGTCAAAGTGGACTTGAAGCTCAAGATAAATTAGTTGTGAAGAGTAAATCGGCACTGGACAGCGAAAATATAGAGTATGCATATCTGTCCCTGTAGTTTAATGGATAGAACGGCTCCCTCCTAAGGAGCAGATCTAGGTTCGATTCCTAGTGGGGACACCATAAAGATTCGGTGGACCACCGGTTCGGCGAATCTTTAATGATTTCATGAGGAATGCGAACCGAGGGCCGCAGGGTCATGCCTCAGGGTTCCCTTTGGGAAGAGGCGAAGGTTCGACAAACGAGCGGAGCGAACGATATACCAAGCTTGCTTGAGTAGATCTGAGCGAGCGACGTTTGAAACAAGTTTTCCCCGGGGAAAACTTGGATATTCCTAACTACCCCCTCAACTCAAACCTTGCTTTGAAATGCCTTAGGCTTAAGTCCTTCCCGTATATTGGAACTGCTTTTGGTAGTTTGTCTCGTTGGTCGTACATTGCTTTGATGCAGTCCGCCACATAGTAGAGATCCGTGATCTCGTATTTGTTTCGAGGGACTGCGCATCTTACGAAGTTGTGTGGATGATTATCTCCGAAAGCGAATACTCCGAGCTCGCAGAGGCGAATCCCTTTCAATAATAGTAATGCAGTCAAACTGATTCCCCCGTAGTCCTCTCTTTTCATGTCGGTGCCTTTGAAGAATTCGTCCATGTCGATGTAGACGGCGTGACCTCCGATTGGCTCTATCACGGGAATGCCTAGTTCTTTGAGGTAGGCTCCGAATTGCTGGACTTGTTCGACTCTGCTCTTTAAGTAGCTCTCCGTAACAACCGTTTTAAGTCCTTCGCAAATTGTCATTATTCCTCGCCCGGATAATCCGCCATATGTGGGATGACCTTCGGTAAGGATTTGATGGTCACGGATGTTGTTGAGCAGCTCAGGATTCTCGGCTACAAGTGCGCAGTTGTTTCTAATCAATAAAGCTCCGCCCATGTTGGCTAGCCCATCTTTCTTGAGAGAAATTGTGAACCCATCACACAGAGCAAACATCGCACCGACTATTTGTGGGATGCTCATCCCCTTACACTCCTCTTCTCTCTGTTGGATGAACCAAGCGTTTTCTGCAAATCTGCAACAGTCTAAAAAGAGTGGCTTCTCATACTTCGTGCAAAGAGCGTGGACTGCACGTATATTCTCTAGCGATACCGGTTGCCCTCCACCTGTGTTGTTAGTAATGGTCATGTAAACAAGGGGCACTCTATCGCCGTCTTTTTCAAGGATTTCTGTTAGCTTATCTAGATTCATGTTCCCGTTGAAATCTCCCTGGACTCTTGTTTCAAGTTCTTCTGAAAAACAGTTAACTGCCGTGATTCCATTCTCGCTAATATTTGCGTAGGTTGTATCGAAATGGCCGTTTGAAGGGATGATCTGATCCTCTCCCATCTTTCCGATCTGGGTAAATAGTGCGTGCTCTGCAGATCTCCCCTGATGAAATATAAAGAGCTCACTTTAATCTGGAGCGATTCCGAACGTCTGATCAAAGGCCTCTAGTAGTTTGAAATATCCATAATTACTCCCGTACGCTTCATCACCAAGCATCATTGCGGCTATCTGCTCTGCGGTCAGGGTAGTAGTTCCAGAATCCGAGAGCAAATCGCCCCCTTTTAGCATTTCTGAGGGGAACTGAAACACATTCCATCCTGCTTTCTCTGCAGCCTGAATTCGATCCGCCAAGGTGAAGTCATGATGAAAACGTATGCTGGAATTCACATAAGCCCTAGGCTCGTGAGCTGTCTCAAACTGTACAAATTGCTCCATGAAACATATGGGTAGATGATTGCTCCGAGTATACACCGAATTGACATTTTTCTTCATAGGACTATTATAGGTGCCTCGTGTTTGGCTACATTTGGCTGAAGCTAGTGCTTACGGCCGTGTGCAAATAACGAGTTTGCTCTTTGAAAGCTCACATTATAATTCGTGTTTAAGTTGCTGGCCTAGCTTGTTTGGCAGGTTAAGTCAGCGACTTAACCAATCTACTAATTTACAGGAGTCGAGCCTGCGCTACGACGCTACTCGACTTGGCCCACTGCTCCCCTGAGCAGCATGCGGCCACGGCAGGTCTCACCTAGATCATCGTCATACGCCCCCTTTGACGATCGATCGCGAGGCCTGCTGCCTTCAGTTCTTCACCGCGCCACCCCGCGGTCCATCAAGAGCATGTACGCTACCGTGCACCACTGCTTGAGATGGTCTGTGCATTTCGTATCTCCTACCCGGGGGAAAATCGGGGGAGGATGAGACATCTGCAAGGATGAAGGGTCGGCGGGAGCTTTCGCTCCCGCCGGCGTACACTTAAAACAAGTTTCTCGTGGAGATCTGTTTCGATCCATTGTGGTCGGGCCAGATATGCGAGGAATCTCCTGGCGTTACGCTGCTCGGGTAATTCTGAGTAGCGACTGCCCAACGTCAGGAGAGTGGCAGGATGGGAGGTGACTAAAAGCCACTCGTCTGCTGCACACAGGCAGATGCGGTGGTCGGCAAGGCGAAACATCCTTGTCGGCCTCGCATCTGCCGTTGAAT
>PVBE012195531.1_pt1 | contig 16783 bp, 6 predicted proteins | sample 1631181 | NCBI WGS metagenome assembly PVBE01 (sample SAMN08397723, study PRJNA350692) | Marine metagenome, whole genome shotgun sequencing project. | isolation source: water | place: Pacific Ocean | collected 2012-04 | reverse complement strand
TACCCTGTTCAAACAGTTCTTCGATGTAATCATTGGCAAATTTTTGGAACGAAATAGCCCGAACTCCTTCGGAAAGCTCATTTATGATGTCAGCTGCTGAATAAGGAATCCTGTTGGATTCTTTTTCAAACACCAAGGCCTGCGCTTCTGCCCATTTCTTCTTTAACATGTAATCAGCTTCCCGGGAATTTGGATAACATGATCTCACTACGCCAGCTTGTTCATTCCAGTCCTTTTCCTTCAAGTACAATCCCAGGAACTTCATGCTTGCCTTACCGTCCTTTTTAATTTTAAGGACTAAAGGAGCTGTTCCATTTTTTCTTTCTTTATCTTTTCTGCGGAAAACTTTGATCGATGTCATACCTGCATTCTATTATAATCTGGTCAACGAATAAACCGAATATAGGTATCCCATAGGTATCTTTAAAAGCGTTTCAAAGTGGACAATATGTAACAAAATGGATAGCGAAAAAATACATGTAGCTGAGCCTGAGGCTATAATGTTCCACACAAATACATTATGTTTTATTTTAATTTTCTCCGTACATTTTGTCTTCAATGCGCCACCCTTTTTTATTGAAGGTTACAATGAAATGTTGACGTTCGGTGGTATAACCCGTTTCCAAAGCGCCTTTTATCACTTCACCGCCTTTTGAATGCGCCTTGTATGAAATTTGCATGACACGTTTCACCTGTCCTTTTAGATTGGCCGCTTCCAGATCGGGAACCTTCTTTGGTGCCACAACCTTGGCGGTGTTTGGCTTACTGGCTTTTGTCTTATTGGTGGTGGTTGTCTTTTTCATATCGAATAGTTTGTGTCATGATTTTTATTGGTGAATCGGTTTGAGGTTCACCTCATATATAACTGATATTGGCACTAATTTATTGAATCTGTTAAGAAAAAATAACAGGAATTGGAAGAAGTTTTGGGTATTTGGCTGAGGTTGGCCGGTAGATGAATGATTGCTATTCTCAATCCAACCAAGGTCATTCTCGATTCAACGAACGTTGAGGACCATTCAAGCCGTGTGAAACCACAAACACTTCAAGTCAATTGGCATTCAAGCTGTATGAAGCTGTATTCAATGAAAAGCGAAAAGGAAAAATATTGAATCGATTAGCGCACAAGCCGTGTTGATGAGTATTCAACGGGATTTAAAGAGCATTTAACAGGTTCGAAGCGGCAGACAAGGTGGGATGGATTGCATCCAAGACCAATTACGGGCATTCATGCGTATGCAGGCTGCAAGATGTTTAACTAACTTGCCTACCTCGCTTATGAAACGATTTATCCTTATCACCGCGGTGATTGCTGCAGTTTGTTTGTTGTTCTATTTTTTGGGTAGTTACCTGGAAGTTGCACGGTTTGAGGAAGCTTTGGCCGAACTTCAAGCGGCCTCGCCATCGGAGGATATTACTAAACAAAAGGAGTTATTGGAAACCAACCATGCAGGGCGGTTAAAAGCCATTCAGACTTTGTGCGTTGCCTTTTTTGGTGGGTACTTGCTGATCCGTGTGTTGTTGTACGTTGGCATTGAGCTGATGATGCGGACATTCAAGGCTACCGGGGCGAATACGAAGAAGGGGGGTCGGTAGTTTGTTATTGGTTTGATTGGAGTGTTTTTCACAATTCCTGTTCATTTTTCCACTGAATACCAACGAGGCTAGTTAACTTCGTAACTTCGAACATCTAATTTTCACCAATCCTATAGCAATGTTTAAAAGTTTACGATTAAGTCTTTTGGGGCTGGCTTTTACAGCTCTTCCTTTTTTCACCATGGCACAATCTGCCGGGGAAAACCAACCGGAAACCAATCAGGTTACCGTTGATAGAGGATCAGAAGGGGCTGTAACGATGGAAGAATACCAGGTGATACTGGAAAAATTTCAAGCTGATAACCCTGGAAAAACTTTCCAGGATATGACCAAAGAGCAATTCGAAACCTACCTGACTACGGAATTGGCCGCCTTGCGCCAAAAGCGTGCTCAGGAAGCAAAAAAGGCCGAGGAAGCCAAGAAAGCGGAAGAAGCCAAAATAACTGGGCAACCTGAATAGGGTTTGTTCTTGAAGCATTTCTTCCTATCCATTCTCTACTCATTGGTCAATAGTCTTGAAGCGACATAACAAAAACATCCTTTTCCTTTTACTGGTGACCTTGTTATCCGTGCAAACGTTGTTTGCACAAAAGAACATACAGGTAAGAGTGTACCAGGTTAACACTTCCATAGGTGACTGCGATGGGTGGCCTTTGGGAGACAGCGACCCTACCTGGTGGTGGACCGGCCCGGGGGTTGTAGATGATCAATGCTATCAAACTACATGCAACGGCTGTACCCGCTCAATCTCTGAAAGCCTGATGAACGAAAACTATGATTGCGCATTGGATGTGCCGGGCACTATCTCGGTTTCTTTCAATGGTTGTGAAGATGACGGACCTACGGGATGTGTTGGTGGTTTTGCAGGAAGTATCATCTGCGATGGAAGTTCGGGGTCGCGGACGGATAATATAGGTATCAATTCCACCAACGGAACATATTGGCTTGGGCCTTACTGTGTGAATGCTTCAGGATGTTCAGGCCAATACTGCTATTGGGCAAGGATGGATGTCTCTGGCAATTTCACTGTCTCTTCGGGCAACAACGACATCTGCAGCTACTACCACATGGGAACGCTCAATGTAGGTGGCTCACTTTTCCGAAACAATGACAACAACCTCTGTTCTGATACCCAAGGTGGTGAACCGAATGCAAGCGGTGGGGATGAAACAGTTTGGTATCGTTTCACAACCGGAGGCACCATTGGAAATGACGTAACTATATCTTTCGATGGAAGCGGGAATGGGGATAATGTAACAGGCTATATTGCCCTTTACGAGGTGAATCCTTCCACTTCCTGTTCTTTCGGGAATTTGAGCTTCATAGATGATGCTTCACAATTGGTGCCGTTTGTTTACGATGTTTCGATGACAGTTCCTTGTCTCGATCCGAACACGACTTACTTTGTACAAGTAGATGGGATTGATGGGCTGAACGATGTCGGAATATTTGACCTCACTATTTCAAGCAGTACCCAGGCCGCCAATCCAGCCAACGATATTTGCAACTACACCAGTATGGGCACCTTCAACCTGGGGGGTAACCTGTTCCTGAACAACGAGAATAACTTCTGTGCCGACCAACAAAGCGGAGAGCCCAATGTGAACGGTGGTGATGAATCAGTCTGGTATCAGTTCACCACGGGAGCGACCATTGGATCTGAATTCTACATTGACTTTGATGGCAGTGGAAATGGAGATGAAATCACCGGTTATGTGGCGCTGTATGAAGTGGTTCCTTCCTCATCATGTGCATTTGGCAATCTGAATTTTGTGGATGATGCCACACAGATCATTCCTTTTATTTATGATGTTACCTTAACGATTGAATGTCTTGATCCCAACACGACCTACTTTATTCAGGTGGATGGTGTGGACGGTCTCAACGATGAAGGAATCTTCGATCTAAGGGTGACAGACAATAATATTGTACGCGCACCGAACAACGACATTTGCGATTACATACATCTTGGCACCCTCAATCTTGGTGGAAACCTGTCGATCAACAATCAGAATAATTTCTGTGCAGATCAACAAAGTGGCGAGCCTAACGTGAACGGAGGTGATGAATCCGTTTGGTTCCGATTTACAACAGGTGCTTCTGTTGCTAGCAATGTGATCATCGATTTTGATGGAAGTGGAAATGGAGACAACATCACCGGTTACCTGGCTTTGTATGAAGTGAATCCTTCAACCTCCTGTTCTTTTGGAAATCTTGGTTTCGTGGATGATGCCACGCAATTGATTCCATTCATTTATGATGTAACCCTTACGGCAGAATGTATTGATGCCAATACCACTTACTTCGTGCAAGTAGATGGAGTTGACAATCTCAATGACCAGGGAATTTTCGACCTCAACATTTCAGACAATGGCGTTCCCAAACCATTGAACAATGATATGTGCGATGCCACCAACCTTGGCACGTTATCATTAGGAAGCAACATCTATCTTCCGCTGGAAAGCAACTTCTGTTCTGATATTGAACCCGGTGAGCCGTTGCCAAGTGGAGGATTGATTCATACGGACAATACAGTTTGGTACGAATTCACCACCGATGCTACTATCGGGCAAATTGGTTACGAGGTTGTACTTGACGCTTCAGGAATTCCAACGTTCTTCTTCACAGTTCTTCATATTTATGAAGACAGCGATGGAAACTGTGCCACGCTAAACGACCTGGTGGAACTCCAGAATTTCGATGAAATTGGTGGAGTTGTAGATCCGGACATTTCAAACAGAACCGTCCGTTGTCTTCAACCCAATACCAAATATTATATTCAGATTGACGGAATCTTTGGAAGCCTGCCCGATGCTGAGGATCAATTCACTCTTTCAGTCATAGACAATAATCTTGTTCGCGCCTTAAATGACGACAAGTGCGATGCCATGTATCTAGGTCGAATTCCTGATAATGATAGTGTGGTAATCGCCAATGCCAACAACTATTGCGCTGGTGTAGAACCCGGAGAGTATGGTGGTGTGAATTGGGGCGATGGCCTAATCAATCCAAACGATCCAGAGCAAACAATTTGGTATTCCTTCAAAGCACCTTCTTCAGAAAGTGTCGAGATCATTCTGGATAATGACATTACACCTCCTACAGATAACATCAACTTGGAGTTGGCGGTTTGGGAAACCAGCACAAATGATTGCCTGGGATTCTTCGGAGAAAAGGAAAGTGGTGATCCGCTTACCTCCATGAGTTTAAAAGGTGGAAACAGTTTAAAGGTAACTTGCCTTGACACTACCAAAACCTACTTCATTCAGATTGATGGTGACAATACCATTTTGCTGGAAGAGTTGAGAATGGGACATTTCTCCATGAGGATTAAAGATTACCTGAGCCCACCTGCTCCACATGATTTGATTTGTGATGCGATTTATCTGGGTGATCCAACTGGCGGACAAGTGGGTCTGCAACAGGAAACAAATTTCTGTGCCAACAACATTTTGGAACCCATTCCTTCCGGTTTCCAAACAGACATGACGGTTTGGTACACGTTTACAGCACCAGCCTCAGGGCGAGTCCACATATTTACTGATGATGTAGATGCACCAACCGGTAATCCTGATGACATTGATCTTCAGGTTGCAGTTTTTGGAACTGATAACCAGGCCGACCCTTGCATGGGCAACCTGTTTGAAGTTCGAAGTGAATACCAGGTTGGCGACCTCACCTACCCACTTGATCTCGACATTTTAACCAATGATGAATATTTGCGCGATGTGATTTGCCTCATTCCAGGCCACACCTATTTCATCATGGTGGATGGTGAAGCATTTGTTTTGGGAACGGTTGATGATTTGGATGGTTACTTTGATATTCAGATCGATGATATGGGTGGCCCGGCCGCCTCTCCAAACGATTCCATTTGTGGTTATGTGGATATGGGTTCTGCTCCTGTAGCAGTTGGTGGTTCAATAACCGTTACACCCTATAATAATGAATGCGCCACAGCTGCCGGTGAGCCAGTTCCAATTTCATGGACACCGGACAACACGCTTTGGTTCTCTTTTATAGCACCAGCAACCGGTCATATTCAAATTGACCTTCACAGTGATGTGCTAAATGCTACCTATCCCGATTTGGTGGATTTGCAGGTTGCTGTTTATGGGTCGGATGACAGTACTTGTTCGGGAATTCTTGGCGAAGTTATCAGCGATTACGACCCAATTTTCTTTGATGAAACCGTTGATGTGCAGTGCCTTAACCCAGGTGAACGATACTTCATACAGGTGGATGGAAACGCCAATATTCCATTGTTGGATGCACTGGGTTATGGTTGGTTTGATGTGGAAGTAACTACCATGGCGCAAACCCCGCAAGCGGTTAACGACAATTTGTGTGATGCAACTTCCCTTGGCCAGGTAAATTCCAGCGGAAGTTTCACTTTACTGCAAGAAACCAACCGGTGTACTTCCGAAGAATTGGGTGAACCCAACGTAAGCGGAAACCCAAATCCATATTCCCTGTTTTATGATGAAACGGTTTGGTATGAATTCACAACCGGGGCAACTCCGGGAGACATCACCATCGATATTTATTCCATCATCCAACTACCGCCCAATACTTTTATCAATGCAGGCATCAATGTTTATGAATCACCAATTGGCAGCACTTGTTCGTTCAGCGATTTGTACGAGATTGGCGCAGCCTTCAACCCAATTTGGCCTATTCCAAACATTGGAAGTGAAGATTTAACCATCACCTGTCTGAAACCAAACACAACCTATTACATCCAGATTGACGGGCTTGACTTATTCTGGGAGGAAGAAGGCGAATTTGACATCACTATTTCCGACAATGGTGTGCCGAACATGCCTCCTGCTAATGATAATGTTTGCGGTGCCACATTCATGGGAGTTGTGCTTTCAGGAAGTAGCGTTACCCTCAACAACCAGGACAATTTCTGCGCAGGAGAAGATCCCGGAGAACCAAATGTAAGTGGAGGAAATAATACTCAGGCTGTTGGGTATGATGAAACGGTTTGGTATACATTTAATACAGGCGTGAACCCTGGAACATTTACAATTGACGTTACCAACGTTTCTGGAATTGATGCTACGATAGCCGCCTACTCTGGAGTCCCTGGTTGCGGAACGCCATTATCAAATTATTCTGGGATGACGCTTATTGACGAAGTTTTCAACCCTGTGCCACTGAACAGTTCCATCAGTCTGACTTTGCCTTGTCTTTATCCCAATAGCCGCTATTACATACAAATTGACGGATTGGATGGCCTGGGCGATGAAGGAGTCTTCAACATTGCCATTACAGATAACGGTTTCATCAGTAATTTCCCTGTCAACGACAACATTTGCAATGCTTCCACGATGGGTGTTGTACCTTCTGGATCTTCCGTTTCGTTGACTAATCAAAATAACTTCTGCACAACAGAAGAAGTAGGTGAACCAAATGTGAGTGGTGGAACAATCGTTTCTGCACCAGGCTATGATGAAACAGTGTGGTATATTTTCACAACCTCAAATACACCAGGGGCCATTACAGTTGACGTTACCAATTTCACTGGAATTGATCCGATTATAACCGTTTACGATATCAGTTTTGCCCCAAGTTGCGCTTTCATCGATCTTACTGAAATCGCGCAATCAGGTTTGTTCAATCAATCCGTAGGCATCAGGTGTGCCAGACCCAACACATCCTACTACATACAAATTGATGGGGTAGATATAACCGGTGACAAGGGCACATTTGATATTTCAGTAACCGACAATGGGATTGCCAATCTCTACCCTGCCAACGATAACATTTGTAACGCACTAAACTTCGGTTTGATGCCAGTCTTTGGCACCGTGAATGCCACTAACCAACACAACTTTTGCGCGACTGAAGAAACCGGAGAACCCAATGTTAGCGGCCTTAACAACTTCTTGGATCAGAATTATGATGAAACAGTTTGGTACAGCTATTTCACTAACCTGACTCCTGGTGACATCAGGATTTCGGTGACCAATACAAGTGGCGCATGGGATCCAATGATTTTAGTTTACGAGGTGAATCCTTCCGGGAGTTGCGATTTCAACGACTTACATTTCAGGGCAGCCTCATCCATTTTTAACACTGGCGATGTTAGCCTCACCATCAATTGCGACAAGATCAACACACAATATGCTGTTCAAATTGATGGTATTGATGTGAATGGTGATGACCAGGGGTCTTTCAATATTTCAGTAGAACATCTGGCAAGTACAGCAGGTCCACTGTATGACAATGTATGTGATGCTCAAACTGTAACTCTTGGTGTTGCAGAACCAGGAGCAAACTTCTGTGCGGGTGAACAACCCAATGAGCCGAATGTGAGTGGAACAGGAAACGTAAGCAGCATTAATTACGATGAAACCGTTTGGTATGCATTTTATGGCCCACCTTCCGGAGAGGTGAATATTGACATTGACAGCGATGGTGCTATAGATGTGAATTTCAACCTTTACTATGCTGCAAACTCAAATTGCGTTTTCAGCCAGTTGATCCAGGTTGGTGGGAATTATGACAACTTCATTCCAAGTTTCCCTTTCGACCCATTTGCATTTGATGTTAACGAAACGATTACGTGTATTGTAAATGGCGGCCTTTACCTGGTTCAGGTAGACGGTGGCGATCTGACTGGAGATCACGGCACTTTCGATATTACTGTAACTGATGCTAATCCAGGTTATGTTCCCCCTGCCCATGATGAATGCTCCGGGGCAATAGACCTGACAGCCTACATCAGCGATCGTTCTTGTCAATCCGGAAATGGCCCACCATGGATCGACACAGGCACTCCGGTAAACACTTTGTATGGCGATCCAACCATTTCAATTGTAAACGCTTTCACCTTGAATTGTGGTGACAATTGTGGAGATGTTTGGTTCAGATTCACCACACCTCCCAACAACAGTGGCACCATGTTGATTGAAGGAAATGATGAATATGGAATTGCAGGCGCTACCAACAGTAATCTCACCATCAACGCCTGGGTTGGAGGATGCGGATCATTGGTGCCATTGCAGTGTTCAAATGGTGGAATAGGTAATGATCCTTACTTCTACCTCCAGGTAAATCCGGCCGGTGGGCAAACCGTTTTCCTGCAAGTTTACAACCAGGACATCAACAGCATTTTGAATCCGTTCGGCATCAATGGTGATGAATATGGACTATGCATAACCGACCGTTGTGGTTCTGATGATTGTTTGACCGCCACGGTTATGGAACTGGATTCTGTTTATTGTTGGGATACCCAGGGGGCACAAGGTGAAGACATCGGATCCGGAACACCAGGATACATTGAATGCGGAAACGGAGTTGATCCGGACAACTCATTGTATTTCCAGTTCACGACAGATTCTTGCGGAGGTCGTTATGAAGTGAATCTAACGGGAATAATCGGAGGTGCTTGTTTGATCAGCATCCCAACGGATGGACTTTCTATTGCCATTTATGAAGATGCCACACCGTGCGATAATAATCCAGATGCTTTGCTCGATTGTCAGCAAACGGATATTTGCGATGGCCAATACTATTTGTTCCAACAGCAATACAGTCTGCATCCAAACACACTCTACATCATTCAACTAGATGGTTTCGATCCGTTTTTTGGTGGTGGTGATAACGAAGGTGATATCTGGATCAACAAAATTCTGCCTACTCCATCATTCATGGCTGATACGGTTTGCATTGGCCAATTGACCACTTTTACCGATTTAAGCAACCCACAAGGACAAATTATTGAATGGATCTGGGAGTACGGTGATGGTTCTGCCAACGATACTTTTTATTCTCCCACCAACCCAACGCACCTGTATTTATTTGATGGAACATACACAGCAACGCTCTATGTCAAGAACGATGCATATAATATTTGCTACGACACATTAACTACTGATGTGCTGATCTTACCCGGTTCTGGAACGTTTGATGCTGGACCCGATACAGCCGTTTGCCCAGGTTCCACAGTAACCCTGATCGCCACTGGAGGCGCAAGTGTGAAATGGTTGCCCGGTGGACAAACTACATCGAGTATAACGGTAACACCAACCACGACAACAACCTACATTGCGATTGATACTATTGGATGTACCGGAAGTGACTCTGTAAGAATTGATCTCACACAATTGGTACTAAATTTTGACACCACTGATGAAGTTTGTGTTGGGGTTGAAAACGGTATGGTGAAAGCCACAGCAAGCGGTGGAGATGGCAATTACTCATACGTCTGGAGCAATGGTATGGTAGGTGACTCGATAGGTGGCTTGGTGGCCGGAACTTACGTGGTTACAGCTACTGACGCGGCAGGATGTTCCGGAGTTGATAGTGCTGTGGTAAATCTGGCAATACCTTCAGGCTCAACAGGTCTTTGGACCTGGACAGGTGTCGTGGATAGCAATTGGTTTGAAGCATGCAATTGGGATAAACTCACCGTTCCAAATCCACTTTCACTGGTGTTGATTCCTGGCATGACACCAGATAATCCGGTAATCTTTGTAGATACAGCCTATTGCGATGAAATTGAGATTAACACCACAAACGGTGCACACTTGAGAATTGATATTACGAGTGGTGGGGCTTTTATTGATGGGCCGTAGATAAAACTTTTAATCCTCCTTCCTCGTCTCCTGCAAATCACCAGCTTCAGGGTCTTGCTCATTTTCCTTTTCTTCCTGCTTTCGCTTCCTGCGCAGTTCACGCTTTTCCTTAATTCGTTGGCCAATTTCACTCACCTTATCAAATTCTTCACGATAGAAAAGTCCCATGCCGGTCTTGTTTCTGTTGCCCTGGCTAAAGATGTCGTAATCGCTTTTCCTGAAGGCTTTAAGCCGGATCCTACCATCTTCACGAATGCTGTATTCAATAATAAAATCACCGGCAATATTGGTGGTTGAGCTTTCATCCCCACCTGTACCGGCAGATTGAGGCCCTCCGAAATCAAAATCCCCTCCAACATCAACTGTCACCCGATCATTGAAAAACCGTTTGGTCAGCGCTAATTGTAGTTCCCTCCTGTTTTCCAGTAATTCGGGATTGTCCAGAGAAACCTCATTTTCATAAGACCGATAGTTGATGTTGAAATCAACATCTTCCAAAAAAGTATTTAGAAACTCACTGACATAAATTGAAAGTTGATTAGACAGAAATTCACTCACTGTGTTGTTGACATCGCCCACCCCAATAGCTCCACGTGCACTGCTTTCCAGGTTTTCAGAAATAGTTGTATTGGGCGTGGGCAGAAAACGGTTCAAAACCAAAAGGCCGAACACCTGGCGATTTTGCTCACTTTCATCTTCTTCCAGTAAGGTAATCTTTGTTTCAACTGAGCTTTTCAGGCGGGGATCAATCTCAGGAACAGAAAGGTTAAAGTCAATGTCGGGCTGTAACAAGGAACCTGCAAGATTCAACCCAAGGTCAACAGGAACCCGGTTTTTGGCCAGAGTAGTGTTGGTTTCAGAATCGAGAACCAACTCCTGGATTAAATAATACGGGGCAGCCCTGAGCCGATAGGTTGCATCTATGTTCATCTTGGCTTCATACGGGTCGCCCGACCATAGAATGATGCCACCATCTTCAATTTCAAAGCGTTTGTTAATCACATTTTGAAGTGTAAAATAGTACTCACCTTCTTGGATCTCGTAGGATCCAGTCATGCTAAAATCACCAAACGAATTTAACTTCATTTGAATGTCACCTCGTCCACGACCTTTTATGATATCGCCTTCCTGCAAATCGAAAATGATCTGAACTTGTGCATCTGGCGTAACTTCCAATTCCATATCGAACTTCAGATTGCTGCTCCTGATCTTATATTGCTCTTCGTCTTCGGTCTTTTCTGTTTCCTTTTGAATAAAACTGTAAAAGGTTTGCTTTTCAACATTGGTACTGGTACTGATCGGAATTGAAATGTCGGTTCCTTTTCGCGTAACGGCTTCATGTATGAAAATTGCGATGTCGTTAATTGGGCCGTTAAAGGTTACCGTTCCCCCGGCAAAAGCTGTTCCGTAGAAATCTTCATTAAGTAAAGCTGTGGTATTCAGAAACTGAAAGTTGTTGGTCTTGATCCAGGCATCAAGGGAAAAGTCCTTGAGGTTTCCATGAAAAATCTCCCCACTACCGATGGCCGTATTGTTTTCGATATCGCGCAAAACCAAAGTGTCCAGATCGATCCAGTGTTTTCTGAAACTGACCTTTTCATCATCGATAAAATAATGGGTGTTCAGGTAGTTTACGGTAACCTCGGCACTATCAAGGTTTAGAAATCCGGTAACCTGCGGCTTCGCAGTTGAACCCTTTAAATACAGTTTTCCGTTGGTTGAGCCGCCAAGGTTCGATACATATTTATTGATGAAAGGCTCGATAAACTGCAAATGCAATTCATTGATTCTGGCATTTACAAGCAACTCATCCTCTTCGTTTTTAGGAAATGCATAGGTGCCGAAAAGCCTCATGTCGTTTTGGCCTCCGGTGAAATCTGCGGCAGCAATCAGTTTTCGTTCCGCCAGGTTCACCTCCGAATTCAAATTGATGTTTCCAATAAAATTTCGATTTACAAACATGTCGTTAAGGTCGATATTCAATTCAACCTGTTGCTTTTTGAAAAGATCTACCACTCGCACTTCACCATTCAACTCACCTTTCAAACGCCAACCAGGAAACTTAAAAAATGACTCATAAAGATCTTCTATCTGAATTTTACTCAAATTGGCAAGCAGCGTTGTTTCCTCACCTTCTCGTTTTGAATCGATCCGTAATTGTTGCTCATCGTTGGTAATACTGAAGTTCTCGATACTTAAATCCTTATTTTCAAACGTAACCAGGTTGCCTTCATGAATCTCCCAACTTTCCCCATTCAAAATGATTTGGGAAGGCATTAGACTTCCCGTAACCTTCTTCAGGGTTCCTGAGATCAACCCATTCAGATACAACCTGTTTTTTGAAAAGTCGTTTTCGGCCTGGAGGGTGAACAAAACAGAGTCGCGATAAATGAGAGAAACCAACCCGATTTCATCTACCATGGTGCTATCTTTCCAGGAAACCGAATTGATGGCTGCATTGGTGAACAGCTTTTTGCCTGTGGTGTTGGATTGCAGATTGAAACCCTTGTATTTGCTATGCCCATATTCAATCTCATCAACATTTAATTTAACATCGAGAAATTGTTGATCGCTATGGTACCGGCCTTGTAAGGTCAGGTTTTCAACAGCGTGAAATTTCGGATCTAACAACTCTAAGAGGTTGGCCGTTTTTTCAACGTGCACATCAAAATATAGATTTTGCAAATCACCGGAAACAGAATCGCTGACCCCTGAGAAGTAGTTCTTGATGAAACCCTCAATGGAATGGCGCAATTCACTGAGTTGATACTGACCATTCACACGGGCGAAACCATAGTCGGTTTCCAGTTCAATCAATTTTTCCAGATTGTTCAATTTCCTGGAGCTTAACACAATACTATCGAGGCTATAAGTTGTGTCAGGCGCGGTTAGAACGGTATTCAATATCCGAACATCGCCAACCAGGTTATCCAGATGATTGCCTTCAAAATCGAGGGCAAGTGTCGTTTTCAATCTATAATCCCGATCCCAGACATTCAGCGCTTTTAAATTGGCACTATCTATTGTTGCCTTAAGATTGAAAGAAGGCTGTTCCTGGCTGAAATTGGCCGTTCCTTCAAAATTGAATTTCAAATCGTCTTCATCAACCTTTAAGATTCCGCTGAACTGACGTTCCTGGAATCGTCCATCTATTTCAATTCCGTTATACTGATGGTTCAGCAAAGTCAGGCTTTCAACCGCCCCATCCAAAGTTGCGTCTAACCTATTCAATTTGAATTCTTTACCCACCACGACCGTGTTTAAGGTAATGGTTCCGATCTCATTTTCCCTTCCCCAGAATTTCCCAAGATCGAATTGATCCATCGCAACGTTTCCCGAATAGCTGGGCACAAAAGTATTTTGGTCGAGTTTGAAGTTTATATCAGAAGAAATATCACCCAGGGCCGTGTTCAGCTCACCATAGGCTACAAAATCATAATAGAATCCAATAAAATTCCCTGAGAATGTCATGTAACCCAATTTGTGCATGTCTTTGGTGAAGACAGCTTTGGGATAAATTTCACGAAGATCGCCTGCCGTTGTGGCCACCCTCTTTGCCGAGAAATCGATGAAAGTCTCTTTCAGATTTGGCAGTCCATAAAGGTCGAGCCGTCCTTGAAAGATGCTGTGTTTGCCAACCTTAAAAGTGAGATCGCGCGCACGGATTCCACTAACGGTTCCCTTGATATCGCCATCAACTTCAATTATTTCATCAGCAATAGGATCGAGGGCTTTTGCAAAATAGTTGATGTCTTCCATAGCTATCCTGGCATCCTCAAAGTGGGCCTTCATCTTCACACCTTCAACAAAATTTTCAAAATCGAGAAGAGAATTGTAGTTCATTTCGAAGTGATCGCGCACTTCACTTTTGTTGGTGATCAATTCCAGGTTTTCGCAAACAATGTTATAGGGTGTCATTTGCGCTTTTGTGATGAGGCTGTTGATTTCCAAACCACTTTTCTCCACACAATTCATACTATTAAAATCCGCCCGAATAGTATCATACAAAAAGCGGGCGTTCTGCACTTCAAAATTGATTTCAGAGACTTCAAGGTGATTGTAGTCCAAACCTTTTTCTACCGTTGCCTTGCGAAAATCGTGGTAGGCAAACGAGGAATTATTCATCCGCACATAGTCCCCAATAATTCGAAGATCGGTAGTGTTGAGATGCACCACATGGAAAGTGTCTTCCTCTTCAGCCAGTGAATCTGTGGAAGGATATTTTGCCACATACACATCGGCTCCATCTATGAATAAATGCCTGACATCAATTTTCGGCCCCTCCATATCGAAACGATTCAGCCGAACTGCTAATTCAGGAACATGCACATCTACAAGCGTTAAACTGGTACTGTCGAAATAACGGAATGCTGTGTTGGTGAGCTTGACATTCTCCGCCTGTATATCCCACTTTATTGGCTTTTGTTCTTCCTTGCCTTCAACCGACCGAACTTCAGTATTCACTTTCAGTGAATCTTCCACTTTGAATAAATTGACCTCCAAATCGGATAAAATGATCTCAGATATTCCAATTTCTTTTTTCACCCATTTCAACTTTGAAATCTTAGCTGAAACTTTGCCTGCATAAAGCGTGGTATCAGAACGATGATCAAGAATCAGTACATCTTCCAGCAAGATAGTTTTGAAAAAATCGAAATCGACACCACCTACAGAAACCTGCTGTCCGGTTTGTTCGGTCAGGGCCGAGGCGGTCCAATTCACCAAGCGGGTTTGAACCGGAGGAATCTGAATAATGATAGAAAGTGTGCTGGCCAACAACAAGATCACCAGGAAAATGATGAGCGATATTTTTGCCAGTTTTTTCAAAACGTGTAGAGCGTGGATCTGCTTTTTCAGGGTCTGGTTTTCAGTTCAACTCAACGACTATTTTTGCCGAAAATTCCAAACCGCTAGCGAAGGTGGGCATTACTTAACTTTTTATTACTCCTAAATTTACACATTAAAGCGTTTGAAGAAATGAGCGTAAAGATACTGGCCATTGAATCGTCTTGCGATGATACTTCTGCAGCCGTACTGGTTGATGACAAAATTCTTGCCAACTGTGTGGCCAATCAGGCTATACACAAGGAATGGGGCGGAGTGGTTCCTGAACTGGCATCAAGAGATCATGAAAAGAACATTGTGCCGGTTGTTGATGTTGCCTTGAAACGCTCGGGTGTATCAAAGAACAAACTCGATGCTATTGCCTTCACACGAGGCCCTGGTTTAATGGGTTCGTTGCTGGTTGGAACTTCATTCGCAAAAGCGATGGCACTTGCCCTGGAAATCCCAATTATTGCGGTTAACCACATGGAGGCACATGTGCTCGCACATTTCATTGAAGAGCCCAGGCCTGCTTTTCCGTTTTTGTGTTTAACGGTATCGGGCGGACATACTCAGATAGTTTTGGTTCGGGATTTTCTTGATATGGAAGTGATTGGTGAAACCCGCGATGATGCAGCCGGTGAAGCCTTCGATAAAACCGGAAAGTTGTTGAAACTACCCTACCCTGCCGGGCCTGAAATCGACAAACTTGCAAAGCAGGGCAACCCGGATGCTTTCAAATTTCCAGAACCCAAAGTAGATAAGTACGACTTCAGTTTCAGCGGCTTGAAGACTTCGGTATTGTATTTCGTGCAAAAACAATTGAAGAATGATCCTGATTTTATTGAAAAGAACCTGGCAGATATTTGTGCATCGGTGCAAAGCAGAATTGTTTCTATCCTGCTTAAAAAGTTGGAAAAAGCGGCCACTGATCTTGGTATCACCCACATTGCTATTGCAGGTGGGGTATCCGCCAATTCGGAATTGAGAAGCGAAATCGAGTTATTGGGTAAGCGCAGGGATTGGCACACCTACATTCCGGCTTTTCAATATTGTACCGACAATGCTGCCATGATAGCTCAGGCGGCTTACTACAAGTTCCTGAAAGAGGATTTCGCAGACCAAAGCGCGGTGCCGATGGCGCGTTGGTCGCTGGGCGATCGGGATCGGTGAGGCAGGTTTGGATGCGGGGATTTGTGATTTCTAATTTTCACGCAAAGTCCGCTAAGTTTTTCGCAAAGCAGTATTGATATCACCAAAAACTCAACCATCACCCGAAACGCTTACAAGTCAACGGGTCATTCAGAAGATTAACAACTCAGCCCGTCATACGAAAGACAAACAACTCCACACGGCCTTCAGAGCGCAGCGAAGAATCTGGTGGGGTGCAGTTCTGAAGTTGGCGCATCTGTATTGGGTGTGGTGGATGTGATGACCAGATTCTTCGGTAGCTGGGCTCCGTCTGTATAATGGGAAGGTGGAAACTCTCTTTTCGCAGCATAAAAAAAGGGCCCGGTTAAGAACCGGACCCTTGCGGAAGATGGGTGGATTGGCTAAAATCCTTTCCTACTTCTCCCTAACAGAAACAACTTTTTTAGCTACTACCTTTTCACTTGATTGAATTTTAACCCAACTTGGCCCCCCCAGCAAAGAAAAACACCTAAATTTCACACATCCTCAGTCTGAAACCCTTGAAAAATGGGGATTGTAATTTAAATTTAATTTGTAGTGATGTACGGTTGTTGCTTTTCTTGGGTTTATTTTCCACCTTTGCG
>PVBE012262498.1_pt1 | contig 16785 bp, 11 predicted proteins | sample 1631181 | NCBI WGS metagenome assembly PVBE01 (sample SAMN08397723, study PRJNA350692) | Marine metagenome, whole genome shotgun sequencing project. | isolation source: water | place: Pacific Ocean | collected 2012-04 | reverse complement strand
GTGTGTCATAAATTAACGCTCGGTAAGTCTTTCCTCCAACACATCTCTGACTTTGTCACGATCTTTTGTCGAGAAATACCATTCTATAGTACGATGGAGACCATCAACAAAATTTACTTGAGGGGACCAATCAAGTAGCCGGCTAGCCAAAGCATTATCTGCTACACGGTTCATAGGGCCTGTTGGCATCTCAGGATGCAATTCAACTTTAGCATCGTATCCAGTATAAGAAAAAACCTCTTGTACCGCATCAATAACACGGGTACGCTCCACAGTACCCAAGTTAATCGCAGTTCCATCATCAATCTTCTCTGCAGCTAATATTGTACCGGATACGATATCATCCACGTGGGTCCAATTGCGAATCTGCTCCCCATTCCCCCAAACTACGTATGGGTCTTGAGCAATAAACGCACGAGCGATCATAGCGATTACAGCGTGATTCTCATGCCCTCTTTCACCATATACTGTAAAGTAACGACAGCTTGCGGATTTAAGACCCCAATCCTGATGAAACGACTGCAGGGTCATTTCACCCATTAGCTTAGCCCACCCATACATATTATCGGCATCATATGGTGGCCCTACCATATCTTCCTGTAAATACAATATCTCACCAGGATCGGTCTGCAAATGGTTTGGGTAAACACACCCTGAAGAAGCATAAACCACTTTCTCAACTCCTAACTCATAGCAGGCACGAAAAAGCATACCGTCAAGAGCCAAATTGGTAGTACAGGCAGCTTGATGCAAATCAACATATCCGCGCCCACCATGATCAGCAGCCAGGTGAAATACTATCTGTGTTCCGTCCACCACTTTCTGGGCAACACCTGGCTCAGTCAAGTCAGCTTCCACGAAATCAACTTGCCCAGATTCTATGTGGGACTGTATGTTTGCCAAACGCCCACTACTGAGATTATCAACTACACGTACTTTGGCACCCTTATGAACCAGAGCGTCAGTAAGGTGTGATCCTATAAAAGACGCACCACCTGTTACCAAAATTCTTTTTCCATTCAAGTTCATTTTTGACCTCAACTATTGTAATGATAACAACTATACATTTTCGGTTTACTCGTTACAAGTAATATTTGCTTCTCATCAAAAGTAGTGCATTACAAATATAACATGCTAATCATTATTGATTTGTTTGTACCAGTCAACTGTTTCGCGGACTCCATCCTCCATGGTGTAAGGCACTGCACCGCAAATTTCCTCAGTATCAGCTGTGTCAACCTGATACTCAGTGAGCACATTATTTAGACGAAAAGAATTAAACGGAAAGTCCTCATAACCTAACAAGTTCACTATATCCCCTGTATATGCCCCGAATCTAGCTAGTATTGTAGGTATAGTCATAATCGACCCAGACCCTAGTTCGCCACTAAGCATATCTACCCAGCGCCGTAACGATATTGGATCATAGTCAGCTAGATAAAGCATTTTGCCATGCATGTTGGCTTCAGGAACCTCCAACAACTGTATGTACTGATGCACTAAATTGCCAACATACCCATATGATTTTAGTAGAAGTTTACGTCCCACATGAAAGTATCGACCTTTCTCCACTAGAGATATAAAGTTTTGGTAGTGTTTATTCATACCAGGTCCCCAAACTGTAGTGGGACGTACAATACACCACGATTTGCCACCACCATCGTTTTTATAAACAATCTGTTCGCCTAGCACTTTGCTTTCCCCATACTTTGTATGTGGCTGCCAATCCTTATTGTTTTGAGGTATGTAACCTGGTCTACACACCAACTGCGTGGAAGTATAAATACAACGGATTACACTATCAGTAGATTGAACAGCAGCAGCTATATTCTCAACACCGGCGACATTAGCATCATAATCAATCAGCAAATCAGCTTTCTCATCCAAATCTGTTCGTGCTGCCAGATGTATAACGTGAGTCGGTTCAAATTCCAGAAATATTGCTTTCAACTTCTCGGCATCCAATATGTCGCATTCTTGAAAAGTAAAGCCTTCTGGTCTTGATACAGGCACATTAACATCGATACCCAACACCAAGTGACCGCGCTCTATAATGCCACGAACCAGATGACACCCAATAAAACCTGAACTTCCTGTGATTAAGACTTTCATTTTTTCACTATGTAGTTGCCAATCACCAGTACATCCATCTTAGTACGCATAAAACAGGCAATCGCTTCCTCAGGTGTACATACAATAGGCTCATTTTCGTTGAAGCTTGTGTTCAGAACAACGGGCACACCTGTATGTTCATAAAACGCGTTAATCAATTCATAGTAGGGTAAGGATATATCTCTTGTCACAGTTTGTAGTCTACCAGACCCATCTACATGAGTGACAGCTGGAATAATTTCGCGTTTTTCTGGCAACACTCCATAAACTTTCAACATGAAGGGGTCAGGATATGATTGATCAAAGTAATCACCCATATATTCCTCAAGCACAGCTGGTGCAAAAGGCCTGAAACTCTCACGGTTTTTTATGCGAGAGTTAAGCAAATCCTGTGTACTTGAATGACGAGGATCTGCTATGATACTACGATTTCCTAATGCCCGAGGACCCCACTCCATCCGCCCTTGAAACCATCCAATCACATTACCTTTTGCAATCAACCGTGCAGTCTCTTTTGCCAATACAGGAACATCCAATGTGGAAAATTCCAAACTATGTCTCCTTAAGGCAAATTCCACATCTCCGTTAGAGAATTGAGGACCTGTAAACGCATTAGACATGTTGTAAGTACGAGGAAAATCCAAGATCTGATGATATATGTAATAACAAACGCCAAGTGCAGTACCGGCATCACTAGCAGCAGGTTGTATAAATATTTCAGTAAAATCAGTATTGGGCAGCACCTTACCATTAAATACGCTGTTTAAAGCTACGCCTCCTGCCATACACAGATTATCACACCCTGTTTCTTTAGAAAGCTTAGCAAGCAGTGCAAATTCTGCTTCCTCAGTAATAACTTGTAGTGAAGAAGCTACATCCTGATGATAAGATGTTAAAGTTTCATTTGGTTGACGACCTTCTCCGAATAACCTCACAAATTTGTCAGAGTAAAGCCGTCCTATCTTTGGCTTTCCACCTGCCCAACTCATGGTGCCACCTTCAGCCTGGTACCTCAAAAAAGTTTGGTCAACTTCAAAGGTGTTGTCAGACTGCACTCGCAATATGCGTCGCAATTTATCTACATAATGCGGCTCTCCATAAGGAGCTAATCCCATTACTTTCCCCTCATCACCATATTGACTAAAACCCAACCATTGTGATACCGCTGTATATAATATGCCAATTGAATGGGGGAAATGAATCGCACCACTAACATTAAACTTGTTGCCACTGCCAGTACCCCACATTGTGCTAGTAAAATCGCCCATGCCATCAATTGACAACACCGCTGCATTTTCATAGGGTGACACAAAAAATGTACTTGCCATATGGGCGCGATGATGTTCCACGTTGTGAAAACTAGCTTTAAGATCACGTCGATTAATATTCAAATTGTCACATAATACACTGGATATATTACCAACGACCTGTCGATTTCTTAAGCGGTCAAGAAGTAATTGAGGTGAAGGACCCCTCTGTATTGCATACCTTGCTTTCCTAACTATATTTGCGTTTGGATCACGAGATATACCGATGTGTTCCACATCATTCACAGATATGCCAGCTTCGCTCAGACAATATTTTATGGCATGCACTGGAAATCCAGCCCAATACTTGACTCTCTCAAAACGTTCTTCTTCGGCAGCCGCAATCAACTCACCATCTTTGATAAGACATGCTGATGCGCCTCCATGATATGCATTTAGACCCAGTATATACATTAAGCTTTTAGCTCCTAAGACAGTGGCAAGACCACATAACGTTTAATCAATAGACCCATCACTCTAACCTCTCGCACATAAATAGCATTTTCTATGTCCTCATATCGTCCCAATGCCGCAACTTTGTGGTTAATTGATGAATCAGATTCAGGAAAGCGCGATTCGTCAATCAGATAGAACGAATTTGTAAGGACGGGATTATGTCTGCTTGCGGCTATATTAATCTTATTCTCATTAACATATTCTGCTATATCAGCTGATGCATGTCCCTCAGCACTGTAATAAGCACTAGTAAATAACCCTATACTAGGGTAGGTTACCATATAAACAATACACAGAGCAATAGCTATTGTTCTATGCTTGCTTAATGTTACAGATTTTACAACAAGCCAAGCCATATACACAGCTAAGGGCGGTAAGAAGAACATAACATAACGCTGACTCATCCTATAAAATGAATGGATCAACAACGGTACTAACAACCACAGCACCATGAATGCATTTGGCCATACCTTTTGTCTCCCCCAAATAAATAAGCCAACCACTACAACTTCGCTAGCAGTCAGAAAGACAAATCTCATTACCACAATAATGAAAGTGAGAAGCAATCTTTCTAACCAACCAAACCACATTTCCCCAAAAAGTTCACCTGATGTAATTTCCAAATAATGCACAGCACCTATTATTGCTACATTTAAGGGTATCAATATAGCAGCACCGAGGAACAAACTGGGGCGTTTTATTCGCAATCTAATATGTTCGAACGTCAAAAAGGTGAAAGGTAACACAAGTGCACCCAACCAAATCAGATAACCACCCAGCCTAGGTACACTGGCTGCCACATGAAATATTATATCGGTCGGCGCAACGAGAACAAAACCTGGTCTAAACAATATGCCCACCACCTGTTTAGTCCAAAGCAAATAAGGTATCAAGATAGCTCCACAAACAACCATGTAAACCAACCAGACTTTTAGAGTAGCATTCTTCCAATTAGCAATATCATTAATGCTGTGAGTTATGTACATTTGTAGTGCAACATAAATAGCGATAGCTGGGAAAAATAGAATCCCATTGTATCTAAATAAAGTGGACAAGCCGAGCAATAAAGCAGCCAACAAATGCCATCCCAATCTGTTCCTGTATGTAGCAAAACCAGCAACAAACATAGTAATAGTTATAAGTGCTGTGAATGGTACATCTGGATAAGCAATCCCACCATAAACCCAAAACAATGGGCTAAATCCAATAATTGCTGCTGCCAACCCACCTACCGACAACGACCACCATCTACAACCAATTAAATAGACCACCGAAACACAAATCAGCCATGAGACCAGAGATGGTAATCGCGATGACCATTCCGTGGCACCTACAACGCCTTGTACACCTGCCATGACAAGAGTATTTCCTAATGGATTGTTAAACCCTTCAAAGAGATGTAACAAAGAAGTCTTCAATCCATGACCGCTAGTAATTAGTTCAGCACTTTGGTGGTAAACATACTCCAAATTGACAAATGGAGCCGACAAAAACATACTATGTCCGATTATCCCAATCCCAATCAAAACAAACAGAGGCCAATGTATAGATGTTATCAAACGTTTTATAGATGAATCTACGCTACTATGTTCAAAAAAAGACATTATAGTAATTTTTCTGGATTTTTTTTACTGTCTCCAAACAATATTGAAATTGCCGCACAAGTTAAGATTAATACCGCATATGAATTTTGCTGTTTGTTGCTCATATTAACTATACTAGATTGCTTGTAAGTACTTTTTTATATAATTTTTCCATGCTAGCCGCTGGTTGATCCCATGAAAATTCTTTAGCAACATCGCTACATGCAAGTTCAAACTTTTTATAAAGAGGAGTATCAGATAACAGTGTAATAATTGCTTGCTGCAATTCGTGCTGCTCAGGTGATACAACCAAACCCACCCTATCCTTTATGTAGGGAGCAATGCCACACTTGTTAGTAATGACTACAGGTGTGCCGGCAGCAACCGATTCTGCTATGACATTCCCAAAGTTCTCATTAGTCGAAGGAAGCACAAAAATATCAGCATCGACCAATGCCGATATTTTTTCATTGCCAAAAAGCGGACCAACAAAAATAACATCGCTTTCGAGCCCTAATTCTGACCTAATGCTCTGTAATTTTTCTAAATATCCCGATTCGTTTGGGCCTGCCAACACAAGCTTAGTTTTTGGCAAGTCTAAGTTTGCAAATGCCCGTATTAGCATTTCAGGGTTTTTCTTAGGAGACAATCGACTTAGATAAAGTAATATACGTTCGTCAGTATCAATACCAAATCTACTACGCATTTGACCATACTCAGGCAGATTAGAAAACTCAGATAAATCTATTCCGTTGCGTCGGATCACAATACGCTGTGATTCCAATCCGTGACTCACCAGCTCTTTTTTCTCTTGTACAGAAGTTGCAATAATACATTCGGCTTCTGACACCAACCGTCGCCCTAACAATCTATGGTAAATGTTTTTTTTCAGCAAACTTCGCACAATTGGAGTAAACATACCTATTGGTTCGATGATGTAAGGTATATTATGTGTTCTAGCCAAACCTACGACAAATGGACTCAATAAGTCATAAAATCCGAAAATATGGATAATGTCTGCCAGAGGAACTTGACGTTGTGCTACAGAAAGAATGCTTGGATTAAGAGTAACAGCTCTATATCTCCAAAGCGTTTTTAGTCTAATGGTACTAACGCGATTATGTAAACCATCTCGCAACTCCTTCAAGTCGTGGATCTTATCCTTTCCATCATCGACAGTCACAACTTTCACGTTATGACCAAGATTAGCCAGATAATTACTAAGATAACGCACCTTAAATACTGGTCCGCCAGAATCCGGATTAGCTAAATCATATTGAGTCACGAAGAGAATATTCACTTACTCGTCTCCAATATAAAGCACGCAATAAACCGAAACCCGCAAATATCGACAGCAAAGAATCCAATGGAATGCGCAATCGAGTACTGGTCCAAACAAGAACGTTAATTAGCGTGTACACCAACAATATGAGCAACACTAGCCAAGCTTCATGCCTAGTACTTATTGAATTAGCAAATCCCAAGACCGATAGTACAACCAGAATGACATAACTCACCGTATAAGCAATATCTCGAATATACCTGAACGAAAAACCGAATAGTGCTCCTGATTCTTCCGACCAGATATTAGACCCACCCGAATATTCAATACTGGGATTGATATTTGGACTCCAGAAAAATATTAACTTTCTGTACAATAACCTGTAATGATCATTGGTATTTTTGTTGAAAAAATCTACGGCCTGAGAGAAAAACCATTGTCTTTCATCGACAGAACTTAAGCCTTTTGGAGGCAACTTAAAACGCTCATCTTGCCAGAGCTTGTCCAAGCTTATGCCTTGGTCAATATATTCCATAGTCAACTGATTGTTGCCCATATAAGTATTCGCCATGCCTTTAGAAGAGATAAATATAAGTTCACCTTCCGCAACAAAATTTCTAAATGTCCATGGCAAAACAACTGACATAACACCCAAAGAACATATTGTTAGAGCTACAGCACCTCGCTTCCAACCTAGTACGATGATTAACCAAACAGCAATAGATATAAAAACAGCTAACATAGTAGTACGAACAAGACATCCTAAACCTAGTAATATTCCCAACAATAGCCATATCTTCCAATCACCATTTTGCCAAACATGGACAAAAAAACAAATAACCATAAGCAGTATAAATGTAAATAACGTGGTATCCATTACACGACTAGAGTGATAGACCGTATAAGGATAAAATGATGACAATGCAGCTGCAAACATGCCGGCTTCTCTGTTGAACAATTTTTTTGCAGTAAGATAAACTAATCCTGCTGACAGAATACTTATAGCTGCCTGACTAAAAGCTACGGCAAACCAGTGTTGTCCGAACAATATATATGAGCAAGCCAGAAAAAAAGAATATCCAGGTGGATTAAATGAGTATGGAACTCCAACTTCCAGAACAAATCCGTGTCCTAACGTTAAATTGTGCGCAACTTGATGATGCAACAAATCTCCTCTGAGATTAGCTCCCATTGCATCAGAACTACTGTATAGTGCTACAGCTATCCTAAGCGCAAAACCGATAAATAATATTGCCAATACAATCCAGCGAACTAATGCTGTATTATGAACTCTATGATCTGATACCATCAGTTATCTTACCCAACATTCTGTTACTCGAAAACATTACTTTTTAGGAGCATTTGAATCATAACTATACCTAACCAACAACATAATGCTAATCCAAAAAGGAAATGCCTTAACATTACCCATCGCATATAGATCACTAGAAGCGATTGCAGCAACCATACAAGTTAATGCAACTGCTAGCAGAGAAGTACGCAAAGGGTCGTGTTGAGCACCAAACGAAACGTGTATCTCCTTAAATAGCAAGATACCAAGGGGTACATAGAAAAGTAAGGCGCCAACTAACCCTACCTGCAGTACTAGCCCGAGATAAGAACTGTGAACATATGCGCCAGTTCTAATATAGCTTGTTTCATCAACACCATGATAAGCAAATAGTTGATCTTCTGTCCCAAACCCAAACCCTTGTAATGGACGCTCCAGAAAATATTTCAAACCCTTTCTCCATTTTTCTGTACGACTAGATAGACTTGTGATATGCTCAATTCGTGGGTTTTCTTCGTAATACGAGACTTCCATATCAACATTACTGAGCGAATCATCAGTGTCTTGAGCTCTACTAACTACATCTTCCCTATTAAGCAAATCATCAGTAAGCGAATCATCAGTAAGCGAATCGTCAGTAAGCGAATCATCAGTAAGCGAATCATCAGTAAGCGAATCGTCAGTATCTTGAGCTCTACTAACTACACCTTCCTCACTGACCTCTCCTTCTAAATCAACTTTGGTCTCTCGAGCTGAGCTATCAATAATCGTCTCCGGCAATGTGCTATCCGGGCTAATATTCTGTCCAGAGACACCTGGAACTATTTTATTCCAACTAAACTCAGTGCCCTGTGGAAAAATCATAGGACCAGTTCGAACCCATGCAAAAGACGCTATTAGTACTATGATTAAAGACATCAAAGATATCAATCTACGCTTAGGATAAGCAAAGAACAAAAAATACAGAGACCCAATCGAGGCACTAAATAATTCAGTGCGTGTTTGTGACATAATCAGAATAAACACAATTACAGCAACCAACAACCAATATCGCCTGCTTGGTTTATGTAAAGTAATATAAAGCACAAGTGGCAAAAATGATGCAGCATAACCAGCAACAGTACCTGGATTAATCATCCAACCCTCAAATCTACCTAAATAAGGAAATGAGCCTGCCGGATCGATAACTGCAACTAGGATATGCATGGCAAACAATACTGCTGCTGTATTAACAACAATGAGGACTACTTTTTTTTCGCCAACTTCATCAGCAATAACCCAAATGCCCCAAAATATTGCCCCATACATCAATATGACAGATGCTAATCTAAGCAAAGATATCATTGGATCAATTGAGTACAAACACGAAACCAGTGAGAAAACCAGAAAGGCACCAATGTAACCATCGGCGTTATTGATTGCTCGTGGGGCAGCACGTTTGTAAATGGCCGATCTAATAGCAATCATAGCTAGAATTACCAAGGGTAGCCAACGTAAATAAGATAGTATTTCACGCAATGAAACAGAGTGCACAGTACTATTGATATTGATGTACCACACCACTTCACTAACCATGTAAAAACGAAATTTTTCTAAATAAAAAACGGGCAGCAAACTATAGTGAGGCAATGACAATGCCAACACACCTGCTGCCAACACCAAACTGGAACTGCGTGAGATCGTTAATCTACCTCGTGTATTTTCTTGCATAAGCCTTATTAGATAAGTTCAATATACATTCTAGGATATCAAGATACATAGCACTAGATATAAACACTCATGTCTTACGAACCAATAACATCACACTAATCCAAAATACAAAGCTCTTAGCATTACCCATGGAATATAAGTCGCTGGAAAACATTCCAGCCACCATACATGTTATAACGACTGATAAAAGCGCCGTCAATAATGGCCTTTTGTGTATTTTCCTCGTAGTTAACAACTCATAAAATAACAGAGAAGCTAATGGTACATAGAATAACACAGCGCCAACAATACCTACTTGAAGTAATAATCCTAGGTAAGAATTGTGCATATAAGCACCACTCAGTTGATAGTCTTGTGGGTTAACATCATGATAGGCAAACAATTGATCCTCTGTACCAAATCCAAATCCTTGCAAGGGGCGTTCCAGAAAATACTCAAGGCCCAGTCTCCATTTATCAGTGCGATGCGCAAAAGTTTTAGCATGGGCAGTACGAGGATTAAAGCGGTCATACCATAGCTCTGGCATTTCTAATTCATTGTATTCTTCTCTGGAATCTAAATTGTTGTTGAGCAATGTATCGCCTATATGGTCTAATCTAAATTCAGTACCCTGTGGAAATATCCTAGGTCCTACCTCAATCCACATGTAAGACATGATCAATACCGATATAGCGCTAAATAATGAAATATATATCCGCTTAGGATAAGTGCGTATCAAAAAGTACGTTGAACCAATAACTGCAGCTACAAGTTCAGTACGAGTCTGTGACAAAATTAGAACAAACAACATTGAGCCAACCAACAACCAATACTGCCATCGAGATTTTTGTAATGCAATCCACAGAGCTAGAGGCAACAATAATGACGCATGACCTGCAGCAGTACCAGGATTGATCGTCCAACCTTGGAATCTCCCCAAGTATGGAAACGAGCCAAGCGGATCCACAACAGCATTAATAATATGTAGACCAAACACAATCGCTGAGGCAATAATAATTATGTTGATAATTTCTTCTATCCCGAATTCATCAACGTAAATCCATACACCCCAAAAAACTGCACCATACATCAGAAAAACAGATAGTACTTTCTGTATTGATGTGTTTGGGTCAATAGAGAATGCACATGAAATAAGTATATAAACTAAAAAGACTATAATGCTAGTATCTGCTCTTTTTAATACACGTGGAATTTTCCGTTTTTGCACAGCTAACCAGAGAGGCACGACAGTAAGAATTGCCAATGGTAACCATCGTATGTAAGACAATATCACACGCAAAGAAATAGGTAACACAACATTATTTACACTGATAGGCCATATATAGTCACTGGACATAACAAACCTAAATTCATCTAAATATAATCCTGGTAATTCTCGTGTAGATTGAAAGCATATAAGTAGTAGACCAGACAATATAACCCAACGGATGCCACCCAAGATACCCGCACTACTTTGCATGTTTCACCTTATATGCATCATTAGGTAACTCGAATACAGCCTCTGCAAACCCCTTAGCCATTTTCTTAGGATGAAATGATGCTATTATCTGCTGTGATTCCAGCCCCATATTTTTTCGCATTTTTTCATCTCTGAGTAAAGTCAGCATGTGGCTATATATTTCATCAACATTTTCAGGTTGATGAAGCAGTCCGTTACGATCCTGGTACACAAGTTCAGCAGAGGCTCCAGCAGCTATAGAACATATTACAGGCAATCCTGCGCACATAGCTTCATTTAAGACCAATCCCCAGGGGTCACTCCTAGTAGGAAACACCAAAAAGTCAGCTATAGCGTAATACTTCGGCAGCATTTCCTGGGAACAAAATCCTTCAAATCTGACTGAAGTAATAGATTTTCGACTGCAAATTTCCCTATAACGATCGATGTCTGGCCCATCACCAACAAGTAGCATTGTAGCATCATGCTCAACCACAACTTTTTGAAATGCCTCAATCAACTCAGGAATCCCCTTGTCGTCTAACATGCGCCCAACATATAAAATAATTGGTCCGACAACTCCCAATTCTCGTTTTATTTCTGTTTTCCTATCTCTATACAATTTTGACTGTTGCACGAAATAATCTGAATCGACTGAATCAGGTGCCACCCATATATAATCATCTTTCGCACCAAGACTTTTCAAATAGTCCACTTGAGATCGTCCAGACGCAACAAACCCATCAAATTTACCAACTAGATATCGCTTTATATACTCAACAATTCTGTTTGTAGAACGATGGTCCATACTAGTACTCTCACTCCATAATAAGACGCGAGTTCGAAATATTTTGCCTGCAATCAATGCTAACCAAATTGTAGGATGATGGTATCCGAAACAGATAATGGAATGGTATTTTCCTCTCCATATATCATATACTATCGTAGGATTAAGAAATATCGGACCACCCTGATATCGTTGCGACACTAAAACACCCTGTAACACCCGGTATGTAAACCGGATTTTTTCCCAGGGAATACGCCAGGAACGACGCCTTTCAGTTTGAGAAAAAAACAGTACCTCTAAGTCAATCCTAGGATCATCAGACAGCTCATTAAACACAGGTATCCGATAAGGCGATATTATCTCGGTTAATATAGCAACGGACTTTCGAGTACCAGTAGAATTCATACCAAATATCAATCTATAGCATGCTCACAAAGAGTCACAAGTTGCTCCACAGTTTTATTCCATGAATATTGTGATGCGTGGCGTATACCAGCATCTCTCATAAGTTCCGCCTGTGCCGTGTTGGATATCAAATACTCAATCCCATGAGCAAAATCCTCTATATTAGTGGGTTCACAAGTGAGGCCTACATCACTCGCCATTTCTGCTAATGAAGTTGTGTTTGAACACAAAACAGGCACCCCACATGACATAGCTTCAAGCACTTGCAGGCCAAAGCCTTCATATAACGATGGGTCCATATATATATCTGCTGCCTGATATAAGTCTACTAAATCTCTATCTGAAACATGTCCTACCGATATTACTCTGTCCCTCAATTCCATACGAGAAATCATTTCATTAAACGCATCTTGATCAACATAACCATCTCCTACCAATATGATTTTTATTTTTTCAGATATGTTTGCCAAAGAAAATGCACGCAGAGCTAATTCTGTGTTGTCCCGGGAATCTCCAGAGGAAAAATGTAACACATATCCTCCTGGAGCACCGTAACGTTTTTGCACTTGTTCCTTATACTGGTTATTATAATTTGGACAAAATTCGCTACTCACTGCAGCTGGTACAATCATAATTTTTCTATCTAACACTCCATACGTGGTCTGCAGTTCATTTGAAGTAAATTGAGAAGGCACTGCAATGAGCCTAGCACGTCTTATAGATATAGGAAAAACGAATCGCGTAAGATTGTCACTAGTTCTCTGATAAAGTCCAGCAACCTTGTTATCCAAGGATAATTCTCGGCGTCGATTAGGTATCTCGAACAAATACAATACTATTCGCCCAGAATATAGTAACGGTACTCGATCAGATAATGTGAGCAAACAATCAATTTTGTGTTTTCGAGCTGCTCTGCTTAATCTTATTTGTTCCCACTCAATTAAACTATTGGATTTATTAACTGAATACGAAAGAGAATCACCCTGAGGAAGACTAAGCTCACTAGGGTCTCTATCCAAAAACACAACAAATTCATGAGAATATGTTGCTTCTGACAAAATCTGAATTATATTGCGTTCTACCCTACCAACACCTTTCCGATTACGAGAGATATGAACAGCATCAATGCCAATACGCATCTTTCAGTATTTATACTTACGTTTTATCTTCAAGTAAATATATCTAACAACAAAACTGTTGATTGAAATCAGGTTACATATATGCGAATTTTTCATACATATCAACACAATCAATAAAGAGGTTTTACTGTGCGAAACTGGTACAACTGTACAGACTCATTTTCATACATAAGAACCAAATCTTCCCGCTCTTTCATAGAAGTACCACCGATGATATTTTCAAAAGGACCAACCCACACAATATCAGCATCATATGTCAATGATTCGATATTGAGAGCAGAATATGATTGAATTATAGCTTGATTGCGTAAGTCGTTAGTCGGATATCTAAGAGAACCATTAAATATATATTTCCCAGGATCTAACAAGCCTGCATCGTACAACCTACGAGAAATGACATCTTGCCATTGATACTCCAACATCTGATCTGCTGTAATATCAAAAAACCGTAACATTTCGGAATGTCGTAATAGCATCTCCTCAGTCGTGACAAATGTGCCGTATCCTGAAGGAACATATACGTACACTGGTGCAATGCTACGTATCCGCATGTTTACTTCTGGATCGGCTGCAAGCAATACAGAACCAGGTGAAACATTGTTTCTGACAAACTCGTATGCATCCTGAACATCAGTATGAATTACAAAATTTTTGTAATGTTCATTGGAGTATTTCACTGCACGATAAATCGTCATTGTTGATATGCAAAGCCCTACCAGGGCATAACAAAATATACGCACACTTCTGTTTTTAGCAAACGAAAAACGTAGCAGTAAATCGCGTACTCCAACCATTAAGGTGATTCCAGCTAAGGGACCATAAAAATGATAAGCATAGTGCAGACTCTGGTAATCACGCCCGATAACGATAGGCATTTTCCACATTAATTCAGCAGTAACGGTCAAGACAAATAAATATATATAACTGATACTTCGTCTGGTCATAGCAAGCACTAAACCAAGAATTGTGATTAAGTGCGGACGCAAATTCACTACCCTTTCTGTAAGATCAGGATGTCTTCCAAGAGAGAATCTATCTTGAAAATCAGCGAAACCTGGTTGGCCAGAAAATCTCATCACATCAATCCAATAAAATGACGAGATAATTAACGCCAATCCTGCTGCTCTAGCTAAAGACATTAATGTTATGTAGTCACGTCTTTGTAAAAGATATAAGGCAATCACTCCATATACAACTGTCAGAAAGGTCCACAGATAAAAATATGTATAGAAACTAACACCATATAGGATCCCGTTAATTACATATGTCGTGCTATCAGTATTGCGCACCAATTTATATAAACAAAGTAGTACAACACAACAGAATGCAAAAGAAATTTGCGGATGCACCAAAGCATTCGAGAAAAATGGGCTCACAAACAATCTCTCTAACCCCTCTATGTTAGTCCAATGCCACGGCTGTAGCACAAAAAGTTCTCGAAGTGTCAAAGCAGCACTAGTGCCCAACACACCGACTGCTACCGATCCTGTAATACGTCTTACCAACTGATACATTATTGCCGCATTTAGTGGCGTCAACAATACAGTGGCCACAATAGGAAGAGCATCTAATCGATTCGCAATTGGCCATCCAATCAGTGCCAAAAAGTAATACGGTAATCTAGGCCAGGCAGTTATTTGATGTGTGTCCATGTTATTGACGAACTGATCACCAAACGCTGGCAAACCACTTAGTAATTTTCTGACAATAGGTATATGAGTAAATACTGCGTCTGCATGCTGCACAACCACCGGAGAGTAAGTAAGAGTATGATTCATGCCAGTCAACCGAAATTGTATTAACACAAAATGCAGCGTCATTAACGCACATAAAACAACCATCCATAGTGCAAGCACTGGCAGAACTAATCTACTATTAAGTACTCTGGTCATTTAAGTATCAACCAACCCTACAATCTGATAAACTTGAATAATCGGCCCAAATCGGCATAGATCCTGTATGTTATTGCTCAAAACGCTGGTACGATAGTTTATTTTTCCGAAAGTGCTATCTTGCATGGAACAAAGCGGGCTGAACTCTCTCAACAACACCATATCCAATTCATTTGGGTATTGTGGCATTTGGTTTATTTCACTGAAATAAGAAAATGATCCTCTCAAGGGGTTATAAGGACATAAAAATATGTCAATTACTCTGTCAACTTCGCAGTCCTGATTTCCGTACGCAAACACTGATTGAACATAGTAATCGGGCAATAAATCTTTGTCATCATATAATTGCGGGTCAGTGATAACAAAATAGGATGGTGATAGCTCACGACCCACTTCAGAGTTTATCCGCCAATGTGCTAGTTCTGACACCGAAGACTCTAGTTGTACTTGCTCCAAACTCCTAATAAGAGGTGCTGTATATGTATATGGAGCTATGTATATTTTGGATTCTGGCGGAATATTTTCGTGAATCCAATTCCTAGCACTGGAACGAGTTCCTTCGACAAGAGCCAATCGGTATAGGCTAAACCAATTATTAATTGGCGCCGCAAAAGCAAACAAAGCAAGGGTAAAGCATAAACCATATCTCAATATATGTTTATCTAAGTTATAACTCGCAACATTGGATGGCCATAATTGTACAAACACCCAAGCAGCTAATATGCATACAGGCACATATATAGCAATCAGATTGGTCTCATAGGTCAGTTCAGTAACAAAAGCCATTCCAACTATTAAACAGAATAAAGGCACGATTATCTGCTGTGCCCATAACAAACGCAGACGACCAAACGCAAGCCATATAAGCGAAATAGATAAAAGCACTGTCAATCCAAATCCAAGGATCTCATCGCAAATTACGCGTGCAATATGAGCGACATAAAAAATAGGACGTGACATAAATTGTGGTCCCCATTCACTCACTCCATAATGAAACTCGCTTATAACATTATCTGGAGCCAGATAAAGCAATGGGTTTAGGATTAAAACGAATAATGCTGTGCAACCAGCTATACTAAGAACCTCGGAGTTGAAACTACTTAAAGTAAAATGTACTTCCTTCTTGCGAACCAAAAATAACAAAAAGATGCCTGAAACTATCAAAACCACCGCATTCAACAATTGAACCAATATTGTGCAGGCAATAAGAAAAGATAGGATTGCTATATTCGCACGAGTCCTATTTCTCAAATACAGTTGCTGCTGTATGACCGAAGCTTGGAATAATACCAAACCAATGCCATCTGGCAGCCCAAACACTGATGAGTAAAGATGGGTGAATGCAAATACCAACAATATACCTGCTATAAATGCAATTTGTTT
>PVBE011777139.1_pt1 | contig 16785 bp, 14 predicted proteins | sample 1631181 | NCBI WGS metagenome assembly PVBE01 (sample SAMN08397723, study PRJNA350692) | Marine metagenome, whole genome shotgun sequencing project. | isolation source: water | place: Pacific Ocean | collected 2012-04 | reverse complement strand
GCTTTTTTCGGCTGCTAAAGAGACTTTCAGTGACATTCTTTGGCCTCGTCCCAGCAGATTTCGCTCAGAAACACCTAAATCCACCAAAGGACCATTGTCCGTCGAATAGCCCACGCCAACACTTAGCGAGCCAGTCGATTTTTCCTCAACATTTACTTTGACTACGGCCTTGTCAGGTGCACTTCCCTGTTGGCGTTCAATCGTAACTTTTTCGAAATAGTTTAGATCATGAACTCTTTTGCGGGAACGACGCAACTTCGCTGCATTGAAAGCATCGCCTTCGATCAAACGGAATTCGCGTCTAACGACCTTGTCGACGGTTCTGACGTTGCCGGAAATGTCGATGCGTTCAACAAATACACGCGGTCCTTCGCGAATATCGAAAGTCAAATTAATTTGCCGGGCTTTGCGATTTCGGTCGATTCGGGGGCGCACCTCAACAAATGCGTACCCCTTGGTACCGACCTTATCGACTATTTTGTCGATGGCTTCGTCGACCACGGAATTGTCGTACCAGTCACCTTTTTTAAATTCGATCAAGGGCTGTAGATCTTTAGCATCCAGCCCCCGCAATCCGGCAGCGACATCGACCGACCCGAATTTGTAACGCGGTCCCTCGTTAACCGTGAAGGTAATAAAAAAGGCATTTTTTCTCGGCGTAAGCTCCGCAACCGCTGAATCCACGCGGAAATCTGCATACCCTTCCGATAAATAATGCCGCCGCAAAAGTTCACGGTCAAACGTCAACCGATCGGGATCGTAAGTATCATCGGACGAAAGGAACCGGTACCATACGGATTCCTTAGTACGAATTATGGAGCGTAAGTCGGAATCACTTTCAGCATTATTGCCGATAAAACGGATGCGCTCAACGGATGTTAGCGGGCCTTCGTCAATCTCAAAAACTAAATCAGCTCTATTTTGCGGTAATTGAATAACTTTGGGTTCAACAACAGTTGCGAACCGGCCGCTCACCCGATACACATCAAGTATCCGTTTTACGTCATTTTGAACTTTGGCCCGTGTAAATACGACCCTAGGCCTTAACGTGATTTCGGTTTCTAGTTCTTTATCTTCAACCCGCCTATTACCTTCAAAGGCGATACGGTTGATAACCGGATTTTCCACAACTTTAACAATCAAGGTGCCAGCCTGTCGGGAAATAAAAACATCGGCAAACAATCCAGTCGCAAATAGACTTTTGACCGATTGGTCCATCCGCCGACGGTCGAAGCGGTCGCCCTCTTGCAGCAGCAAATAGGATTTTACGGTGTTTTGTTCAATGCGATGGGTGCCCTGAACTACAATTTCGCCCACGACATTGTCATTCTGTGCGGCCACAGATCCAGCGGCAATTCCGACGCCTAAAATGAAGGCGCAGATGGTAAGGACTCTGATCCAGAACAAATGATAACTCCCCGAAAATATATACTCGAATTCAAATACTAAAATTAGCCGCAAAAAACAACACTAGAAACAAAGACTTAAGTAAAAAGCCCTGTAATAAACGAAATAAACTTCAAATGTACTAGGTCATTCCATGTTACAAACAAAAATAACGCGACCACGAGCATCAACCCCAATCGGAAACCGTATTCTTGTATTTTTTCTCCGAGGGGCCGACCGCGAACCGCTTCAATTGCATAAAACGCTAAATGACCACCGTCTAGCAGCGGTATAGGGAAGAGATTAATTAATCCTAAATTTACCGATAAAACTGCTAAAAAGGATATGTAACTGGCAATGCCCAGTTCCGCCACCTGTCCGGAAATCTCTGCAATTCTGAGTACTCCGCCTAATTCTTCTGCTGATTGCGCTCCAGAAAAAATATCCCTAATATATTCAAGTATCCGGACCGTCAGACTGTAGGTTCGCTCAATACCCTGCCATAAGGCGGCAAAAACATTTTGCCGCACATAGGTTACTTTTCCAGGATCTGCGGACACACCGAGCAAGCCATAGGTGACCGATTTGCCAGATTTATCGGTCCGTTGCTTAGCCGCCGGGGTGACATTAACTTTTATCCGGCGACCCTGTCTGACGATTTCAATTTCAAGCTGCTTGCCGGGACTACCACTGATCACGCGTTGCAAATCTTTAAAAAAGGAAATTTTTTCGTTGCCGATTTGAACGATTTGATCACCTGGCTTTAACTTGGCCGTCTCAGCCGCACTGTTCGGCGACACCATGCCGACAACCGCCAATGGCCTATCCGTTTCGGGCTGCGGCACGCCGATGATGGCAAACAAAGCCGCGAAGGCAAAAATTGCAAAAATAAAATTAATAAAAGGACCGGCAAATACGACAGCGGCACGTTGCATCAACGACTTGTGATAAAACGAAACTGCTTCTTCCTCTGCCGTCATTGGCCTTTCATCCTCTCCCTCACCGACATTTTCGTTTTCACCAAACATTTTGACATAACCGCCAAGTGGGACTGCGCTAATTTTCCAGCGGGTGCCATGGCGGTCATTCCAACCTTTGATTTCCGCGCCAAATCCGATCGAAAACACCTCGACTTTAACGCCACTCCATCGCGCGACCGCGTAATGTCCCAATTCATGTACGAACACCAAAATGGTCAAAGCGATGAGAAATGGTATGCCAATTTCCCAAATAAAACTTAGTTTTGCAGCTAAAAGTACGAGGAGATCCATTAATATTTTCCGTTAATTGACTGATCGTTTATTGATGATTTTCGTTTGTCATTTAGCATGAAGAGATCGAGCGACCTCTTCGGCTTCGCCCCTCGCCCGGATGTCTATTTCCCCAATTTCCTCAATTGTTGCCGGGGAATTTTGCCGGGTACTCTGCGATAACCTGTTCAACACCATTTCGGTGACTTTGGTTATATCCAAGAACCCAATCTTTTCCTCAAGGAAACACTGTACGGCAACTTCATTTGCAGCATTTAATATAATAGGCGCGCCGCGCCCGGCTTTCAAGGCATCTCGCGCAATCGTCAACGCCGGAAACTTATTATAATCCGGGGTTTTAAAGACGAGTTCAGAATTTTTTTCAAGCTCTAGGCGTTTCGCCGGCGTCGCCATTCTGTGCGGCCAAGCCAACGCGTAGGAAATGGGCGTGCGCATATCCGGGGTTCCCATTTGCGCCAATACCGACCCGTCAATATAGGAAACCAAACTGTGTACGACCGATTGTGGGTGGACCAAAATTTCAATCTGTTTCTCATCCACGGGAAACAGATAGTAGGCCTCTATCAGTTCTAGCCCTTTGTTCATCATGGTCGCTGAATCGATGGATATTTTTGCCCCCATATCCCAATTAGGATGGGCGACTGCTTCTGCCGGCGTAACTTTAGCCATCGCGGTTATATCGGTCTCGCGAAATGGACCGCCGGACGCGGTCAAGATCAGCCGATCAACTTTTTCACTTTGATTAAAATCGAACACCTGAAAAATAGCGTTATGTTCTGAATCAACAGGCAGTAAGGTTGCATTGTTTTGGTCGACTTGCTCCAGCAGCATATCACCGCCACATACCAAACACTCTTTATTGGCCAAGGCAACGATCGCGCCACGGCGAGCGGCCGCCAAAGTCGGCGCCAAACCAGCAATACCGACAATTCCGGCCATAACAATGTCAGACGGCCGATCAGCGGCTTCTATTAACGCATCAGAACCGGCGGCAACCTCTACGCCGCTGCCGGCAAGTAGATTTTTTAGATCCTGATACCCCGCTTCATCACCGATAACGGCCATTTCTGGAAAAAACTTTTTTGCCTGGGCAGCCAGGAGTTCGATATTTTTATTGCCGGTTATTGCACCAACCGAAAAAGCACTGGGATTACGTCCAATCAGATCGAGCGTATTGCACCCGATCGAACCGGTTGACCCTAAAACCGTAACTTTTCGGTGACTATCGCCGAAATCCGAATAAATTTTCGGGGCTGTCATTTCCATTAAAAAGTACCAATACCAAATATTACACGAATTCCCGTCGCAACTGGTGCAGCAAGCAAAATTGCATCTACTCGGTCTAGAATTCCACCGTGCCCGGGAATTATGGCACCGGAATCTTTGACCTCAAAATAACGCTTTGCCCAAGACTCAATTAAATCGCCGATTTGTCCTGTTATAGCCAGTATCGCACCGAACAAAATTACTTCAAGTAGGGCCGTCTGATCACCATGCCAAATAATCAATGCCCACGATACCAACATTGCCGAAACAATCCCGCCAATTAATCCCGCCCAGGTTTTATTTGGACTAATGCGCGGTGCAAGTTTTGGTCCGCCGATGGTTTTCCCAAATAGATAAGCGCCGATATCGGTCGCCCAAATTACACAAAAAAACCAAAAAACGAAAATTCTCCCGCTTTCCGGATCATTGCGCATCCATACTAACAGCGCGCAGGGAATAGTTATGTACGCGGTTCCAACTATAAGACATACCAAAAACCGGCCGCCATTCTGCTTAACCGAGCACATCTGGCACCATTCCCATACGGCAAGCAGACCGCCAACCGCAACAAGAATGCTAAAAGACCACCCCCCCATCCAAATTGCGCCAATAGCTATCGGCGCTAAAAAAAGTATCGAAAGTAGTCGAACGAACATCCTTAATATTTAGATTCAGATGCCTGACGCACCAAATCGCCTTTCCCGGCGACTGAATTCAGAAATAGCATCCAAGTAATCCTGCTCACTGAAGTCTGGCCAAAGAGTGTCGGTAAACACAAATTCCGCATAGGCGAGTTGCCACAGCAGGAAATTGCTGATGCGTTTTTCTCCACTTGTCCGGACGAGTAAATCCGGGTCCGGTATGCCTGCCGTATCTAAATGATCGACAATGATCTGTTCATTAATTTGGTCAGTGCTGATGCTGCCTGCAATGGCCTTTTCAGCAATCTTACGCGTTGCCGATGTTATTTCCGCCCGCCCGCCGTAGCTTAGGGCGATTATCAGATTCAGCGTGGTATTACTTTCCGTTGTTTTCTCGCAATCCTCAATCAACTCAATAATATCTTTGCTTAAATCGTCGCGCTGGCCGATGACCCGCAACCGGACCCCATTTTGATTTAATCCGGCTATTTCGCTTCGCAAATAGCGGCGCAACAATCCCATCAAATCCGATACTTCTTCAGCCGGGCGTTTCCAGTTCTCAGATGAAAAACTGTACAACGTTAGATTTTGGACGCCATATTTAATCGAGCACTCAACAGCCGCGCGGACAGATTCCGCGCCCCGACGATGTCCGGCAATACGGGGCAAACCGCGGGCCTTTGCCCACCGGCCATTGCCATCCATAATTATGGCCACGTGACGGGGCGGTTCACCAAAGCATTGGTCCTGTGAGGGTTCAGCTTTCATCGCATTAAATCTGACAACGGGTTAAACCTGCATAATCTCTTGTTCTTTATTGTTAAGCGCTTCGTCCATTTTTTTGACATAGTCATCAGTCAATTCCTGGACTTCACCATCGTAATCCCGATGTTCATCTTGGGAAATATCGCCACCCTTTTCGGCTTTTTTAAGGTCATCCATGGCATGGCGCCGGACATTCCTAATGGCTACTTTGGCTTCTTCTGCATAACGGCCGGCTATTTTCGTTAATTCTACCCGGCGCTCCTCACTTAGGGGCGGAATCGGAATGCGTACCAATTGGCCGTCGGAGGACGGATTCAGACCAAGATCAGAATCGCGGATTGTTTTTTCGACGACTGCGACCAATCCTTTGTCCCACACCTGCACGGTCAGCAGACGGGATTCTGGGACGCCAACGGTTCCAACCTGATTTAAAGGCGTGGGCTGTCCATAGGCTTCAATCATTATCTGATCAAGCAAACTGGCCGAGGCCCGCCCTGTTCTCAATCCGGAAAATTCAGTATGCAGCACTTCCAAGGCGCCTTCCATGCGGCGGTTGATATCCTTCTTTACTGAATTTATATCCATCAGTCCTCCTCCCCTCAATTGATAACCGTGAATTTTCCCTGACCGTTAAGCACTTCCGCGAAGGCCCCGGCTGTCTGAATAGAGAAAACGATAATTGGAATTTTGTTTTCCCTCGCCAAAGAGATTGCTGAAGCATCCATCACCTTGAGATCTCTGGTCAACACGTCTTTGTACGATAGGTTATCGTACATTTCTGCATCTGCAACCTTTTTAGGGTCGGCGCTATAGACACCGTCCACCTGAGTACCCTTTAACATTACATCGCAGTTCATTTCCGATGCCCGCAATGTAGCCGCCGTGTCGGTCGTAAAAAACGGATTTCCTGTGCCAGCAGCAAAAATTACCACCCGGCCTTTTTCCATATGGCGCTGGGCTCGCCGTCGTATATAAGGCTCGCAGACCGTTGTCATTGGAATGGCGGACAGTACCCGGGTAGCAACGCCGATACTTTCCAACACAGATTGCACACCCAGAGCATTCATTACCGTGGCCAGCATGCCCATATGATCGGCGCTTGACCGTTCTAAACCCGCCGTCACACCTGATAAACCGCGAAAAATATTGCCGCCACCAATAACCAGGCAAATTTCTACATCCATGTCTCGTACAGCTTTGATTTCTTTAGCTATTCTTTCCATCGCTTTGGGTTCGAGACCGAAATCCTGTTCACCCATGAGACCTTCACCTGAAAGTTTCAATAGGACGCGTTTGTACTGGGGAGATTTGGCCATTGGGTACTTTTTCCTATGATTTTATAACGTAATTCATTGGCGATTTTACACAGTAACGACATCCGCCACCGGTAGCAGCAGATCATACACCATCAAAATAAATCGGATGCAGGAAAAAATATAGAAAATCGGGGATTACCGCTGAATCACCCTTATTTTCTCTTATTTTCAAGCCTTTTCGCGGTTAGGAACCGCCAGCGACGGCTGCAACTTCTGCTGCGAAGTCTTCTTCTACTTTCTCAACACCTTCACCAAGAGAGAATCGGACAAATCCCTTGATCACTATGGGGGCGCCGACATCGCCAGCAGAAGCTTCCAATAGCTTACCCACTCTGGTTTCACCGTCAATGACAAAGGTCTGATCGACCAGGCAGATTTCCTCGAAATACTTGCGCAATCGGCCTTCTACCATCTTCTCAATGATTTCTTCAGGTTTTCCGGAATCCCGGGCCTGCTCCGACAGGATATTTTTCTCCCGGGTCAACAATTCTGGATCAACATCGTCACGCGTTAAAGCCTGTGGATTAGCGGCGGCGACGTGCATGGCCAACTGCTTGCCCAAGGCATCAAGCTGGTCTTTATCACCGGTGGATTCGAGCCCCACAAGAACGCCGATTTTGCCTAATCCCGGTTTAACGGTATTGTGCATGTAGGTCGACACGACACCATCGCCCACCTCAATCATGGCGCTCCGGCGGAGATCCATATTTTCGCCGATGGTCGAGATCATATTAGTTAGAGCCTCTGCAACAGTACCCTCGTCACCCGGAAAATCGGACGACTTGAGGTTCTCGACATCACCGTCACCATCTATTGCAACGTCGGCCAGGGCTTCGACAAAATCCTGAAAGCCGTCATTGCGGGCGACAAAATCCGTTTCAGCGTTCAATTCCACCAGAACACCTTTAGCGCCGTTTGATTTGACGGCAACCAATCCTTCAGAAGCGGTCCGGCTAGCTTTATTTGCCGCCGCAGCCAAACCCTGTGTCCGCAGCCAATCGACCGATGCTTCCATGTCCCTGTCATTTTCCATCAGTGCTTTTTTGCAATCCATCATGCCAGCACCGGTTTTCTCACGCAGCTCTTTTACGAGCGCAGCAGCAATATCCGACATTTTATCCTCTACATTAGATAATTTATATAATTCATTGAAATATTGACTTTTATTATATCAATTATAATTTATTAAGAAGAAGCTGTAGGCTGCTTTTCTTCCGCAAGTTGATCAGCAACAACCGGTGCTTCCGGTGCAGTTGCCACTTCAGCAGGGGCTCCCTCGGCGAGAGCTTCTACAGCGGTTGCTTTCGCAACAGGAGATTTGGTGACTGTGGCTGCTTCCGCGGTGGATGCTGCTTCAGGCACCGCCTCTTCAGCCAGTAAATTCTCAACCGGTGCCTCTTCCATGGCACCGATATCTGTGCCGGAAATTGACATTTCCGTCTGGATTCCAGAAAGAACGGATCCGGCGATCAAATCGCAATAAAAATTAATGGCGCGGATAGAATCGTCGTTTCCAGGAATGGGATAATCGATACCGACCGGGTCCGAGTTACTGTCAATCACGCCGACGACAGGAATGCCCAGTTTATTGGCTTCCGCTACGGCAATACTCTCTTTGTTGGTATCGATGACGAAAATTATATCCGGCTGTCCGCCCATATCCTTGATACCACCGAGAGCCCTTTCCAATTTATCCCTTTCACGGGTCAATTTGAGAAGTTCTTTCTTGGTCAGGCCAGTGTTTTCCTCAGCCAGCTGTTCGTCCAGGGTATGCAGACGGCGAATAGAGTTGGAAATCGTCTTCCAATTTGTCATCATTCCGCCCAACCAGCGGTGATTGACGTAATATTGGCCACATTTTTTCGCGGCTTCTGCGATGGGCGTACTGGCCTGACGTTTGGTGCCGACCCACAAGACGCGACCACCGCCAGCGACCACTTCACTGATCGTCTGCATGGCGCGGTAAAGCATGGGAACGGTCTGTTGCAAATCTATGATATGGATGCGCTGTCTGACACCGAAGATGTATTGTTCCATCTTAGGATTCCAGCGTCGCGTCACATGTCCAAAATGAACGCCAGCTTCCAGCATTTGGCGCATGGTAAAGGTAGGCAGTGCCATGATCTTTCCTTTCTCCGGTTGTTCCTCCGCAGACGTTATTCTCGAATATTCGAAAACACCGGAGCGATACTTCGGCAAATTTGCGCCGCGACCGCTGAGCCTGCGTGTGGATTTAGTTGTGTTAAGGGCGCCTATGTAGAGGCAATATGCCTGAATAGCAAGGGATTTATCGTCGAATTTTGATTGCTCGAATATCGCGAGTTTTAGCCTCTAAACTTCGCGCACTTCGATAACGCCGGGCACGGCTTTGATGGCCTGGGCCAGTACAGGTGTGACCTTGAATTTTCCCGGCACTTTGATTTCGGCCTCCGTATTCATATCGAAGCGGGAAACCAGCATAACTTCTCCCAGGCCGCCACCATTACCGTCTTTTTCACGTTCCAATATCTCTTTGACAGAAGCCAGCGGGGTTGGTTCATCAATATATATTTTCAGGCAAGTGCTGCTGTCTGCAGTCACGGTGTCCAGGGAACGGATTTGATTAGCCAGTAACTTCAAACCTTGGTCACCGAATTGCACGGAAGCATTTATCAACACCTTGTTTCCAGGTTTGAGAATTTCCCGCGTGGCCATCAGTAATTCCTGAAATATCGTGATTTCATAAGCGCTTGACGAATCCGACAATTGGACAAATGCGTATTTATTGCCTTTGGTAGAGGTGCGCTCTTTTTTCGATATTACCATGCCCGCCAGTTTAACAGGCTGCGTTTCACCGGCGGCCTCCACGGCGGCAAAAGATTTTATTTTCAGCCTTTCGAGGACATTTGAGTAGGAATCGAGCGGATGAGCCGACAAATAGAAGCCTATGGCATCGAATTCCTCTTTTAAACGGTCCGTTTCGAGCCAATCCGGCGTTTCAGGTAGAGAAATACCGGCAACCACCCTGCCTTCAGCGCCAAACAGCCCAATTTGATCGCTTTCCCGCTCTTGTTGGGCAGCCCCGGCATGGCGGATTATAGCTTCAACGCCTTCATAGGTCTGTTTGCGGTTATCATTTAGAGGGTCCAGCGCCCCGGATCGGATCAGATTTTCGACCTGGCGTTTATTAATGGATTTGGTATCCAAGCGATTGGTAAGATCGGGAATATCTTTATAGACACCATTGGCTTCACGATCGCTAACGACCATTTCCATAGTGCCTTTACCAACATTCTTGATGGCTGCAAGAGCATATCGCACGGCACCGCCTTCGGCTGTATTTTCCACGTGGAATAGCACATTTGATTTATTAATATTCGGCGGTAGCAAAGGTATGTTCAAGCGCTCTAGTTCCTGTTTGAAGGTATAGAGCTTGTCCGTATTGTGAATATCCAGGGTCATGGATGCAGCCATGAATTCCACAGGATAGTTAGCTTTCAGATACGCCGTCTGATAGGCAACTAGAGCATAGGCTGCGGCATGGGATTTATTGAAGCCGTAGCCGGCAAATTTGGCTACCTGGTCAAAAATGCCCGACGCTTTGGCTTCCGGCACGCTTTTCGCCACCGATCCTTCAACAAAACTTTTCCGCTGAGCATCCATTTCCGCTTTAATTTTTTTACCCATAGCGCGCCGCAGAAGATCAGCACCACCCAGCGTATACCCAGCCAATTCCTGGGCAATCTGCATGACCTGCTCCTGGTAAATCATGATGCCGTAGGTTTCAGTCAAGATGGGTTCCAGGTTGGGATAGAGGTAATCAGGCTCCTCATCCCCGTGTTTCCGTCTGATATAGCTGGGAATATTGTCCATAGGACCCGGGCGGTAGAGCGCCACGATGGCAATGATATCCTCAAAGCTGTCCGGCTTCATATTGCGCAAAATATCGCGCATGCCAGAGCTCTCCAGCTGAAACACGCCGGTCGTGTCGCCCTTGCCCAGCATGTCAAAAGTAGGGTAATCATCGAACGGCAGGTTATTGAGATCGACTTCAATTTCCCGTCGCTTAAGGTGTTCCAACGCCGTCGACAAAACCGTTAAAGTCTTAAGGCCCAGAAAATCAAACTTTACCAATCCGGCGGCTTCCGCCCACTTCATGGGAAACTGAGTCACTGGCATAACGGAACGGGGATCACGGTAGAGAGGTATCAATTCGTTCAGCGGTCGGTCACCTATCACCACACCGGCCGCATGGGTCGAAGCATGACGGTAAAGTCCCTCCAGCTTCTGAGCGATTTCCACCAGTTTCGCCACCCTATCATCTTCCGCAATTTCTTGCTGCAACTGAGGCTCCCCATCAATTGCTTCCTTCAGGGTTATGGGCAGGGCCGGATTATTGGGAACCATTTTACAAATTCGGTCGACCTGCGGATAAGGTATTTGCAACACCCGTCCGACATCCCTTAATGCCGCCCGCGGCTGCAGGGTTCCGAAGGTAATAATCTGAGCAACCCGATCATGGCCATACTTGTTCTGAACGTAACGAATCACTTCATCCCGCCGGTCCGGACAAAAATCGATGTCGAAGTCGGGCATAGACACACGTTCCGGATTGAGAAATCTTTCAAACAGCAGGCCAAACCGTAACGGGTCAAGATCAGTAATCGTAAGCGCCCAGGCAACCACGGAACCGGCACCAGAACCACGGCCCGGACCAACGGGAATTTGTTCGTCCTTTGACCACTGAATAAAGTCCGCAACGATCAAGAAATAGCCCGGGAACCCCATTTCCTCGATGACAAACAGTTCGTAAGCTAACCGTTCCCGGTAAGGTTTTGCGGCCTCGTCTTTGGCCGCATAATCCATGTCTTCCACCCAAACCAGAGTTTCTATCCGTTTTTCCAGGCCCGCTGCCGCAAGTTCCGCCAAAACTTCGGCATCGCTTCGATTGTCTTCCTCAGCACCGTGCGGCGCGGCAGGTAACAGCGGATCACGGGTTTCGGCCATAAAAGAGCAACGTTTGGCGACCACTAAGGTATTGTCGACAGCTTCCGGCAGATCAGCGAAAAGCGCCCGCATTTCCTGTGGAGATTTAAAACGGTGGTTGACAGTTAACCGGCGCCGGCCTGATTGAGTGACATAGGCACTCTCGGCAATACAGATGAGAGCGTCGTGGGCTTCGTACATATCATCAGTGTCAAAAAAGCATTCGTTGGTGGCTATTAAAGGCAGATCGAATTTGTAGGCCAATTCAATCAGCTGTTGTTCAATTTTGATTTCAGCTTCCAAATCATGCCGCATAATCTCAACATAAAGCCGGTCGGGAAATATCTTCTTGAGCTTTCCAAGAAGTTCCTCAGCCGTATCCAACTGGCCGTCTCCCAACAACCGTCCAACGCCGCCCATGGGGCCACCGGTGAAAGCAATCAGCCCATCATGATGTTTTTCCAACGCCGTCAAGGATATTCGAGGCTCCTCACCGCCATCAGGTTCGAGGTGGCACTGGCTGACCAGCTTCAAAAGATTGCCATAGCCGATCTCGTTTTGGGCCAGCAGAACAATTTGATCCGCTGGGTGTTGCAGTCCGCCGCTTTTGTTGCGGGCACCTCCTTGCTCATCAGCGGATTGATGCCGGTATTGCGTGACATCCAACTGGCAGCCGATTATCGGCTGAACACCTGCACCGGCGCAGGCTTTGGAGAACTCTAGAGCACCGAACAAATTACCGGAGTCCGTCATCGCCACGGCCGGCATTTTCAGTTCGGCGCACTGGCCAACCAAACTTTTAACCTTAAGCGCACCTTCTAACAGTGAATAGGCGGTATGAACCCGGAGATGAACGAAATCGGCATGTGACATAATGACAGAGTTTCAGATTCCAGCTCCCGAGTCATCAGGATTTAGTCAGTGAACCCGAGTTATCCACAAGATAATGTGCGGCTGGGGATAAGCGATTGCCTATTGGCTCACCAATCTACCCTCTTCCAATCGAACAATCCGGTCCATGCGTTTGGCGAGGTCGGGGTTGTGGGTGGCGATGAGGCCGCAGACGCCGGATTCTTTGACTAGTTTGGTAAGAATTTGAAAGACGCCATCCGCAGATTCAGGATCGAGATTCCCGATCGGTTCATCGGCCAGTAGAATGCTCGGTTCGTTGGCCAACGCTCGAGCAATAGCGACCCGTTGCTGTTCACCGCCAGATAAGCGCGCTGGACGGTGGCTGGCGCGTTCGCTCAACCCCATGGCGCCCAGCAATTCATCGGCTCTTTCTCCCGCTGAAGTTTTGGTAGTACCGGCGATTATCTGCGGCATAACAATATTCTCCCGGGCGGAAAACTCAGCCAGCAAATGATGATATTGATAGACAAAACCCAATTCCTGGCGCCGGATCATGGTTCGGGCGTTATCATCAAGGCCGGTCACTACCTGTTCCTTGACAACGACATCACCACTTTCAGGCTTTTCCAGCAGCCCGGTTATTTGGAGAAGCGTCGATTTACCCGATCCCGAAGGCCCCACCAAGGCGACAATTTCGCCAGCATGCACTTTTAAATCGGCACCACGCAGAACTTTCAATGACGTCTCACCTTGATGAAATATCTGGGTAATGCCTTTTAATTCAAGGACGGCATCACTCATATCGAAGCGCCTCTACCGGATCAAGACGGGCCGCCCGCCAAGACGGATAAATCGTCGCCAAGAACGAGAGGCCCAATCCCATCAACACAACGTAGGTCACTTCCGTGGGATCAACCACTGCCGGCAATTGGGACAGGAAGTAGATCTCCGCGGCGAACAAATCGGTGCCGGTCAGGCCCTGGATCCACTGCCGGATCATTTCGATATTTTCCGCGAAGGCCAACCCCAGGGCGAACCCCGCCAAAGTCCCGATGACTCCCACGCTGGCGCCGCTGATCAGGAATATCCGCATGATCATGCCACGAGTCGCCCCCATGGTACGCAGAATGGCAATGTCCCGCCCCTTGTCTTTCACCAGCATGATCAGACTGGAAATAATATTAAAGGCGGCGACGACGATGATCAGGGTCAGGATGAGGAACATGACGTTCCGTTCCACCTGAATAGCATTGAAAAAACTGGAGTTAGTCTGCTGCCAATCATAGATGCGGCCCTGGCGGCCGATTTTGCGCCAGACCTCCCGCCCTCGTTGCCGTGCTTCGTCAGGGTGGGCGATGACCACATCCAAATAGTTAACCGCTTTGAGCAGCTTAAAATATTTCTGAGCCGTCGGCAGCGGCATAAAGATAAAGCTTGAGTCATATTCGTGCATGCCCACATTAAAGACAGCGGCTATCCGATAAGCCTTCATACGCGGCACAGTGCCAAAGGCCGTCATATTACCCTTGGGTGAAATCAGGGTGATCTTATCACCAATACGCAGGCTGAGATTGCGCGCCAGGCGTGTACCGATCAGCACCTTGTCCGATCCTTTGAAATCCTCGAGCCCGCCTTTTTTTATATTGTCGGCGAGAATGGGGCGGCGTTTGATATCGATCAGTCGCATGCCGCGCACCATGGCGCCGGTCGCCTGACCATTGGCACTGGCCATAACCTGCCCCTCAATAATCGGCGTGACTTTTATGACGCCTTCCGTTTGGCTGATTTTGGCCGCTAGATTTTCGTAATCCTTTAGGACGTGAGTATCACTGTAGACGCTGAGATGACCATTTACGCCGAGAATACGGGTTAGCAGTTCCTGCCGAAAACCGTTCATCACCGACATGACGATAATCAACGTCGCAACGCCGAGCATGATACCCAGCAGTGAAAACCAGGCGATAACGGAAATAAAGCCTTCCTGGCGACGGGCGCGCAGATACCGCATGGCCACCATCCATTCGAAGGCTTTGATCATGAAAACCCCTACCCGGTCAGTTTGGCGAGCGCCGCGTCAACGGAGAGTTCATCGCGATCACCGCTCGCCCGGTTTTTGAGTTCAATCACGCCGTTCTTAAGGCCACGGGGCCCCAGGATTAACTGCCACGGTAAGCCGATTAGATCTGTATCGACAAATTTGCCGCCGGCTCGTTCATTCCGATCGTCGTAGAGAACTTCAACACCTGCATTTTGCAGTTTAGCATAAATGTCTTCGCACGCTTTGTCGCATTCGTCGTCGCCGCTGCGCAGGTTGATGAGGCCGACTTTGAAGGGCGCGACCTCTTCCGGCCAGATAATACCGTCATCGTCGTGGGAAGCTTCAATGATCGCCCCGACGAGCCGAGAGACGCCGATACCGTAGGATCCCATCTCTAGCGCCACATTTTCACCATCAGGACCAGCCACGACGGCGTTCATACTCTCGGAATATTTTTTGCCGAAATAAAAAATATGACCAACTTCGATACCGCGTGCCGTTACCAGCTTGTCGCCCAAGGCATCATGCTGGGCCTGGTCCTGCTTTTCGTCGGTAGCGGCATAGAGAGACGTCCATCTGTTGACCAGCGGCTGAAGGTCGTCATTGTAGTTGATTTCATCACCGGGAATACCAAAATCGAGTATATCCTTGTGGCAGAACATTTCCGATTCCCCGGTTTCCGCCAGCACTAGGAATTCGTGACTCATGTCCCCGCCAATGGGACCCGAATCGGCCTGCATGGGTATAGCCTTCAACCCCATACGGGCGAAGGTACGCAAATAGGCGATGAACATTTTGTTATAAGCCCGCTTGGCGCTATCAAAATCGAGATCGAAGGAATAGCTGTCCTTCATGAGGAACTCCCGACCGCGCATAATGCCGAAGCGCGGCCGCACTTCGTCACGAAATTTCCATTGGATATGATAGAGCAACTTGGGCAGGTCCTTATAGCTTTTGACCGAGCCCCTGAAAATTTCGGTGATCAATTCCTCATTGGTCGGGCCGTAAAGCATTTCCCGATCGTGTCGGTCGGTTATGCGTAGCATCTCCTTGCCATAATCCTCATAGCGGCCACTTTCCTGCCAGATGTCCGCCGGTTGAATGGTTGGCATCAGCAGTTCCTGGCAGCCGGCGCGGTCCTGTTCTTCCCGAATAATTTGTTCGATATTTTTCAAGACGTTGAACCCCAGTGGTAGCCAGGAATATATACCGGCAGACGATTGCCGGATCATGCCGGCACGCAGCATGTAGGTGTGAGAGACGATTTGCGCCTCTTTAGGATTTTCCTTCAACGTAGGTAAAAAATATTCAGACCGGCGCATTGCAAACCTTGATCAGCTAATTTGAATAATGTCGCCGGACTTTAGAAAATGCTCGCCTTCTTGTCCAACAAACTGTTGGAATCTCATTGATTTAGAATAGCCTTGCACTGTTGGGCGAGTTCTTTTTCGTTACCGGCATCGAGAGGCTCGTCGTTAAAGGTGAGGTTACCGGTGGGCATACTGCATTTAACTTTGCTGATAGCACCGTCACCAAGGTTATCGCTTACCTTGAAAACAGCTTTATACATTGTGATGTTATCCGAATTGGCGGTCGAGAATACTGATGCCGCCGTTGAAGCCGTGGTCGCATCTGTTGCCGCCGTATTACCGGCGGCCAGCGGCGGCGGCTTCGTTGCATCACTGCCGGCGGAGGTCTGAGCGGTGGAAACGGTGATATCTGCTGCCTGCTGGGCATAGGTCACTTTACTTTCGGCACTCGCTGAATTAGCTGCTGACGTCGCGACAGTACGGGCAATAACGGCAAAAGCCGAAATGGCATCCCCATCTGTCTTTGCCTAGGTATTAGCGGATAGCACTGATTTTGCCGAACTTTCTGCTGAATTGAGTGCATCGATAAGCGTTGTATTCGTGGGATCTACTTCCTTGGTTGTTTGTGCTGCCATGTAGGCTGCCATCGCCGCGTCACAGGTATCCTTTGTCGCTGTGGCAAAAGTTTGCGCGGCTGTCGCCGCAGCTTCCGCAGCCGTTGCCCCCGTCTCCGATTTGGCTTTATCCGCAGCAATAGCGGCTGTGTTGGCCGCTTTGGTGTCGGCTTTCAGTTTACCCAGAAATTGTTTGATATCGAAATTCACATCAAAGGTAATTACGTCGGGTATTTTTAATTTAGGGCGGCCATGAAGATCGCCGGATTTCACTTTTTCTACCGCCCACATCTACTCCGGGTTTAAAGGCAACATCGGCGACAAATATCGTGGTAATGAGCGCCGAAACGCTAGCAATAGG
>PVBE012941912.1_pt1 | contig 16786 bp, 13 predicted proteins | sample 1631181 | NCBI WGS metagenome assembly PVBE01 (sample SAMN08397723, study PRJNA350692) | Marine metagenome, whole genome shotgun sequencing project. | isolation source: water | place: Pacific Ocean | collected 2012-04 | reverse complement strand
TGGAGAGCGCATGCAACTCAAGCAGCCACGAAGCGAATACATCATCATCAAGTTCGCAGCCTCCCCCCTCGTCGACCCCACGGGCAGTCACAATGCTTGATTCACCAATCTCCTCGAGTAGTCTCGAGAGTATGCCCGAACCATCCTCGGTTCCGGCAATCGAATCTACTCGCCACTCGATGAGGTCTGCGCCTCGGCGAATCGCCGACCGAGCCCGCTCAAGCACCTCGTCAAGGCTGGCGTCGTCCTGCACACCGATAGGTACCACTAAACCTGTCACGCCTCCCAAGGTAACAGGCCGCATGCCACCGTTTGGTAGGCATGCGGCCTTGATGGAAACCTAAGAGTCAATGCGGTCAGTCGCCTCGCCAACCCTGCAATACGTAGATCAAGTCCAGAATCCCGACGGTGCCGTCACCGTTGTAGTCGGCATCCGTGTTGGACGAGCCCCAATTGTTAATCACAATCATCAGATCAACCAGGCCGAATCCATCTTCGCCGCCCGGGAATCCGCTCGGACCTTCACACGCATCAATGATGCCATTGCCATCTGCGTCCAAGCCTGGCGTATTTAATAGATCGCAGGCGTCCGGCACACCGTTGAAGTTGCAATCATCAACGATTTCCATCGCAATCGCACAGGTGTCCACGATACCGTCGCCATCACAGTCGCCTTCGCCAGAATCGATCTGGCAGGTGTCCACTTGGCCATCTTGATCGCAGTCAAGCTGGATTGCCTCATAGGCAGCGCCAACATCATTCAAAGCACCATCTGCATAGGGAGCGCCAATGATCGAGAGCGCTCCGGCTACCGCCAGACTGGATCCAAACTTAGAGCCAACTGTGGGCGAATTGGGGCCTACCAAGCCGCCTTCCACCCACACATCACCGTGACGGACGAATACATATGCAGCACCCGAATTGGGAAGGCTGGACGATCCGCGGCCATCATGATATGGAGCTGTGACAAGGGCAAGAGGCCCGTCAATGGCAACTTGTGAGCCGAACCCATCATTCGCTGATGGGTCGCTCGCTATCACCCGATACTGATGCTCCCAGCCGCTAGCTGTTCTCTGGAAGATGTCGGCAGCACCTGCGCCGTTGATACCAGAGATGTCCGCACCCGGAGCACCGACGATAGCCCAATTGTCATTCACGGACACAGAAGTCCCGAAGCTATTGAACATCGCAGGCACAGAGTCCGACAACACACCGTCTGAGACCCAAGCCTCACCATCATGCCTAAACGCATAGGTGCCGCCTGAGTGCGCCCCAGCCGTAGCAGCGTTGGGGGCTCCAATCAGCAAGTTGCTGCCATCGATCGCAACGGCTGCACCAAAGAGGTCGCCGTTCATGCCATCCGCCACGACCAGCCTTTCGACTTGCTCCCAAGACACATCGCCGTCTTCAAAGATGTAGACCGCACCCGTGGCTCCGGCGGATTCATTGCCTTCAGCCGATGGTGCGCCGACAACAAGAACGCTTCCGTCCATCGCCAACGCACTACCAAAGTCATCTCCGGCCCCGGTATCCGAACCGAACAACTTGGTTTCCTGAGCCCAGGCACCATCCGTATCGCGGAAGACGGCCACAGACCCAGCACCTGAGCCATTGTCATCATCTCCAGGGACACCCGCCGCAACGACATCACGAGAAATCGCCACAGAACTCCCCATCTCGTCGTAGTACGAGCCTCCGGCGAGACGCAACGTGTATTCAAGGTCCCAGCCACTTGCGGAGTTCCGCCGATACACGCTTGCGGCACCGGCATTCGTAGCCATGCCATTGTCACCCGGTATACCGAACACAGCAGATGTTCCATCAAGGGATACCGATTCGGCAAAGTGGGCTTGGTAGGGGAGCGAGGGATCTGCCAAAGCATTGCTCACACGCACCAATAACTCTTCACAGGAATCCGGTATACCGCTGGCATCGCAGTCACTCGCGGTGCCATCGGCGATGTTGCATGTATCAAGAACTCCGTCGCCGTTGCAATCAAGGTCAGCATCCAGATCAAGCTGGCATTGATCCAGCATGCCGTCTGAATCGCAGTCCGTGGCTCCACCGTTCACAACTTCGCAGTCATCAAAGATGCCATTGCCGTTGCAGTCCTTCTCCGGCAGTCCTGGCAGTTCACACTCGTCGATGACACCGTTGGAATCGCAGTCGATGGCAGCTCCGGACAGGATCTCACAATTATCAAACAGGCCATTGCTATTACAGTCTGCGGCCGGATTGTTGTCCATATCACACGTATCCGGTCGACCATTGCCGTCGCAGTCGGATTCATCACCGTCTTGCAACTCACAAAGATCGAGCTCGCCGTTGCCGTTGCAGTCATTCGACAGTGGATCGTTAGTAATGTCACACCGGTCAATCACTCCATTCTCGTTGCAATCAGACTCTGCCCCAGCTGCGGTTTCACAATGATCGATCAGGCCATCAAGATCGCAATCCAGTGCCGGAGTATCCATGATGTCGCAGTCATCAGGACGGCCATTGTTATCGCAGTCCTGCGTTGAATACCACAAGGACTCAATCTCAAAGCTGTCTGGAAGATCGTTGCCGTTGCAGTCCTTGTCTGACCGGACGTGGTCGGCCAACATGAATTGCAGGTTGGCTCGCATCAGGCTCAGCTGTTCAGACACGAACGACTCGTCAATGCCGTAATAGGACATGATGTTCTGCGTCAGCGGCCGATACTCGTGACATTGGTTCGGGTCTTCACACCAGTCAATCGGGGTGTGGCAATCAGGCCCAATATCGTCGCAATCCACGTCCGCAAAGATGCAATTGTCGTCGGTCATTTCGCCAAGTCCGTCGTTGGCGCCTGGATCCCACTGATGCTGATAGTCCACCTCGCATCGATAGCAGTATCCAGCTGCACGTGCCCCTGCGGCCCTGAAGTTTCCCCACCAGTCAGTCCCAGGATCCGCCGGCGTCTCGCAGATCAGATCACCGCTGTACTGGCAGCCATCGCCGCTCGCACATTCGTCACCAAAGGCATCCCATGTAAACGGGTGGAACAGACCAAAGTAATGGCCCATTTCATGAGTCAACGCTCCTGTACCGGTATTGGAAATAGCCATACCTCCGACACCGCCGTAGGGCAGTGTCGACACACCGGCAATAGGGTCGAGCGACTGGAAGTTCGGCACGAAATATGCATTGACCGTGCCCGGCACGGGATTCTGTTGGATCAGTGTTCCTAGCTCGCCATCGTCCATATGAAACCATGCGTAGTCATCGTCGTCGAGAAAAATGACTGACTCACGATAGAACGTGTATCCAAAGTTGCCAGCTGCTGTGTCGTTGAACTTGCTGTTCGCAACTTCAATTGCAGCATCAACGAGCGACAGATCAACGCCTCCGGTTCCCACATCAGTTCGCACCACGTGGACGGTGATCGGAATGAATTCCACTTCCCCGACACGGTTGGCCCCGTCTCGGCTGTTTAAAAGCGGCCATTTGGTACGAACCGACCACTCTCCGGAATTCAGCATGTCCATGACCGCCTGATAGCCGTCATCGGTGAGCTCTGCCTCAGCAACTGCCTGAGAATTCATTACGGCCAACAGGGCTATTGCCGTCAGTCCACACTTGAGTTTCATTGCCGCACTCCTGAATACTTCCCGAGCCGCTCCAAGGCGACTGACGCCTGCAAATAGCACAACCGGGTGATGCTCGCAGCGGGCGAATCCGCTAGCTTTTTTTGCACAACCTCAGTGTCTTGTCCAGTCTCAATCAAGCGAAAACACAGATCAGATCTCTTCTTAAACGCGACGCAGCCCCACACATTCCACTCCCATGTGGAGCAAAATCCCCCGTCCCATGGATCCTACCACCATTCGGGGGCTAATGTTCGAAGTTCCTGCCGCCTCATCTTGGGGCCTCTGGAGCCTGACGGCGGTGATGGCAAGTGATCTCGATGCCCTGGTCGCGGCCGCTTGGACCAGGGTAAAGCTCCATGGCGGCCTCATCCAAGGCAATCCGAACCGCAGCCCGATGACAATATGCCCGGAATCTGTCGCCCGCTTCAACAGTCTCGACATCCTAGGATCACCGATGACGTAGGCTCAAGGGCCTTCTTACCCCCGTAAGGCGACCACTCCCCCCACGGGCTCCGCTGTAGGCTGCTGAAATGAGTCGCAAAGACCCTTCCAACTCCAACATCATGAATATTCCCGACGAGGCCCTCCGAACACTTCGAACTTGGACCAAAGCCGACCTGCGGCATGATGCGCTGACCACACCGATTCGATACGCCCCTGCACCTTGCGGCAAACTCATTGCCGCCGTGGAATCAGCCATGTTGGAAGCCGTTGACTGCAGCATGGCAATCCCCGACGAACACAGCCCGTCGATCGACATGGCAGTCTCGCTCACTGGCTTTGAGGCCATTGGTGGAGCTGAATCGAATTCAGACCGCTGGAAGATCTATCACGGCGTACCTCCGTGGCCCCGTTGGGCCCTGATCGATATCGACATGGCCCGCTTTCAAGGCACCATTCTTGACGGCGGCGTCCTGCATCAAGCGAATCCACTGGCTGCGATCGAGCCGCGGATCTGCGGACAACTCAACAGAGGGCCAGAAGCCGTACTTGTAACGGCGGTCAAAAACCATCTTGGGATCGTGGCCGAGCAACCGCGACTCGTTGGTGTCGACCCCCTCGGGCTTGATGTTCGAACTCGATTCGATATCGTTCGGCTCAGTTTCCCGGAGCCACTCACCGACCCAAGTTCCGCAGAATCCACAATTCTGAACTGGATCGGCTCTGGCTGATTCAACTCAGGGCGTGAGGTTCAAGCACCTCGAACGTGATCGACGATGTCCGTGCTGCCAAGTCCCGGACGGTGAGCCAGTACCTCACATGGAATCCCAAGCTCACACAACCGAGCATGCTCGACAATCTCACAGGGCTCGTAGTCGCCGCCTTTGACATAGAGATCGGGATGCACTGCTTCAATGAGCTCGTGGGCCGTAGGCGTATCGAATGACACGATGTAATCAACACACGCCAACTCTGAAAGAATCGACATCCGATCGTCCAATCCATAGACCGGCCGCCCGGCGCCCTTCATGCGCGTGACCTGATCATCGCAGTTGACTCCGACGATCAGCGTGTCCCCCCGAGCAGCCGCATCCTTCAGATACGCCACATGGCCAGCGTGAATGACATCAAAACAGCCGTTCGTCAGCACAATCCTGTGTCCGGCATCCCGATGGGCCGCAACTTCCAACCGGAGATCTTCAATCGACCGAACCTTGCCTTCCACTCCGTCCCCCGAACGCAGTACTTCCTGAGCGATTCGAGAAAGTGGGATTGGATGAGCGCCGAACGTCTCAACCTCCAAGCCCGCTGCGGCATTCGCCAGCAGCACGGCATCTCGCCAGCTCAGTTCATGCGCTCGGGCCGCCGCCATCGCAGCCAGAACCATGTCGCCAGCCCCCGTGACGTCATAGACATCCCGCTGCCGAGTCGGGATGTGATCGGGCTCACAGCCTCGCTCCAAGAGCATCGCACCGTGGCGATCAAGTGTGATCACGATGGCTTCGAGACCAAGTGACTCCAAGAGGGCCGAGGCCATTTCAGCGGGCTCATCCGGCGAACCCGGTAATGAGGCGCACGCCCTCGCCGCCTCTGTTCGGTTCGGTGTCATGGCAGTAGCACCGGCATATCGCTCATAGCAGTCTGCATTCGCGGGGTCCACAAAAACTGGAATACCTTTGGTGCGGGCCGCCTCGATCACAGCCTGACATCGCTGCTGGGTACATACTCCCTTGCCATAATCCTCGATGCAGACCACATCGACCCCAGGCAGCAACGCGTCAATCCTCGCCTGCATGGCTTGACTCGTGTCAGCCGATACCGGGGCAGCCGATTCGATATCAACCCTGAACATCTTCTGCGGATGTCGGTGTTGAGCGAGACCAACGAGATTCCGCTTGACCGTTGTTGGGCGATCTGGATCAACCACAAGACCATCAACCTCGCAGCCGCTCTGCTCCAGCGATCGCTTCAAGTGGCTGCCATCTCCGTCACCGCCGATGACGCCACAGCAGTGCACCTGCCCGCCGAGACCAGCGAGGCAGGCCGCAACATTGGAAGCTCCGCCGCCACACCGATCGATTCGATCCACGGTGAGAACTGGCACCGGCGCATCGGGACTCAAACGGGATGCATCTCCATGCACCATCTCATCAAGCATGAAATCACCGATGACCAGCACCCGAAATGGGCCAAACCCTGCCAATGCTGTCAGAAGACTGCTCATGCCGACTCCGGTTCCGCACTCTGCACAATGTGCCGCTTCAACTCTGGTTCTCCTGCCACAAATTCAATTTCAAGGCGGGGAACAAGCACCGGCACGCCCAAGTGATCCCAGTCTACCAGCGGACCCAAACTTGCCCAATCCTTCCCGGTCACAACTATCGCCTCTGCTTCGGTACTCGCCTGTTCGAGCCGCTTCAATTCACTTGGAGTGACCGGGGAGTGGTCCTTCGCGGGGAAGTCCGCAACGACACGGCCGCCAGCGGCCTTCACCTGCGAAAGAACGCCTTCCGAAGAGCCTACGCCAAAGCGGGTAATCACCGAGCACCCATCGAGTTCCGAAACGGGAACCACGGCCTCGCCACCAGCATCAATCCGGAGAATGTCCCTCCACACATGATGGCACCACGCGATTGGCGGCGCGCCCGCAAACTCCGTGATCTCCGCAGCCAACTGTGGGTCCGGCTGATCGGCATGCGTCACGATGATCGCGGTCGCTCGCCGCAACGATGACCATGGCTCGCGAAGCCGCCCCTCTGGGAGCAGCCGCTGCTCAGACATCGGTCGCCGGGCATCGACCAGCACAACATCCGCCTTCCTCGACACAAAGCGGTGCTGAAAGCCATCGTCCAGTACAACAACATCGCACTCAGGATGGTGGTCCAAATGCTGTGAAATGGCGGTGGCCCGATCTGGATCGACGAGCACAGGAACCCCACGGAGCAAGCGCATGTGCTCGGCAGCCTCGTCGGAAATGCCATCGGGGCGAGCCCTGTATCCCCGCATCGCAACCGCGGGAGTGCGCCCAACTTCCATCAATGTGCGAACGAGCCACTGAACAGTCGGTGTCTTCCCTGTTCCCCCCGCCGTCACGTTGCCGACCGAAATCACCGGAACGCCTACATCAGTCACACGATCACCGCGATCAAACCGGCGGTTTCTCGCCGCGATGGCGGCTCCGTACACTCTGGCGATGGGATTGAGCAAGAACATTTATGCAGCATCTTCTTCTAACAGTTTCTCTAAAAGCGGAAGCGGCATTCCCATGATCGTCGATGCGTGACCCTGATGACGAATCGGCCAGCCTGCGTCGATCCGATCAGCGAGGTTGTACCAGCCAGCCTTTCCTTGCCACGCTCCCGATGCCACGTATGTCTCAATATCCGCATCAGAAACCCACTTCAGTGTCACGGCAGCCTGGTCGACACCCATTCGTCGGGTGCCATCCGGGTACACGACGCACAACCCCGTCCAAACGTGGTGGGTCGCCCCCCGGAATGTCTGAATCATGACCGTAGCTTCCTCTGGAGAATCTGGCTGCCCCAGAATAAGACCCCGGTGCTCGCACACTGTGTCGCCGGCGACGATCGGAACATCTGCTGGAGTTCCCGAATCAATCAGTGCGCGATGGACCGCACAGGCCTTGAGCCAAGCAAGCGCACTTGTCCACGCCGGCGGACTGGACGCTCCCGGCGCAAGGTCGCTGTCATCTACGGGCGCCACGCTCACATGAACTTCCCAGCCGGCTGCTTCCAGAAGTTCACGCCGTCGAGGTGATCGACTTGCCAGCACCAACCGTCCCCGATTCATACCGACCATTGCTCGAACAACGAGAGCGCTCGCGCCGCAACAGCCTCGACCGTCAAACGGCTCATCACTGAGTCACCAAGATCCCGATCACGAAATGAAGGCTTCTCGCCGGGAAGCAATTCTGCCCGGATCGCAAGATCTGGGCGTCGCCACGGGCCCACGATCGCGGGATTCGTCGGTCCAAAGAGTCCGAGGCATCGCTCACCGAGCCCCATCGCCATATGGAGTGCAGCGGAGTCGTTCGACACCGTGATCGCCGCGTCTTCAATCATCGCCATCATCTGCCCAACATCAGTCTGCCCGGAATAGTCCACGGCACGAATCCCTTTGGCCCGCAAGGCGTCGGCCACCATCGCCACCTGCCGCCTCTCTCCGCCACTCCCCGGCAATGCAATCCACTCGACACATCCGTGGTGTATCAGCCGCTCTGCCAATCCGACCCATCGCTCAGAAGGCCAAGCCTTGGAACGCCACCTGCTTGTTGTGGCAAGAACTGCGAATGCTCCTGATGGCCGCTGCGCCGTGCTTCGGTTCCACCACTCAGTTGCTCCCGCCGGCACATACAGGGTCGGATTCAGAACCGGTTCGACGCCCAACGCTTCCGCAATGGAAAGCATGCGATCCACTTCGTGTACACCCCCTGGAACACGCGCCCGCGTATTACACGGAATCCAAGCACCCTCACGCGCCGAGCGGTCACCAGCCCGGACTTTTGCACCGCACGCCGCCATCATCAACCCGGTCCTCGCCAATCCCTGACAATCGATTGCGACATCCCACGGCGCCGAACGAAGCGATCTGAGCCACCCCAGCATCCGTCCCCACCGATCAGGTCGAAACATCCCGCCCCTGAACTGTTCTCTAGGAAACGGTATGACCCCGGTCAATGCGGGATGGGCCTCTACAGCGGGCGCAAAGGCTGATTGAACAACCCAATAGATCTCAGCATTGGGCCAACGAACGCTAAGGCTCGCCAACACGGGGACCGTACGACAGACATCGCCCAGAGCACTGGGCCTCACAAGAAGAATGCGTTGGACTGGTATTGTGACCGCCATGAAGCATCGTGATTCCTGCTCTGAGAACAAGCTGACTTGTTTCGACTAGCCAACCGGCTCACGAGCGATCATACTGCCCGGCTTCGCCCCACTGGAAACTCTCCCACAGCCATGACCAACGAACAGTCAAACCACGACCTGCCAGACGACGACATCCCAGCTTTGGCTGACTCCTCAGCACCGCCCCCAAGGTCGAAACAACCAACACCAGGCTCAACTGACGGCCCTGGCCTGGACCGACCGGCGGGATCACAAGCAGGGTCGACAACCGGCGGGTTTGACACCGTTCTGGGGAAGCGGGTCTTGGCGGCTGGACTCGTCACCGAGGACGAGTTGGAACAGTGCCGCGCTCAAGTAGATGATGAGGACAGCGACCGAACGCTCTCCGACCTGCTGATTGAACATCAGTTTCTGACCGACCGACAGCTTGAGCGGCTCCGCAAGGAATTTGATGCCAAGAAGTCAAGCCAGAAGATCCCGGGATTCCGGATCATCAGGAAACTTGGGGCGGGTGCCATGGCGACGGTGTTTCTTGCCGAGCAACTCAGCCTGCATCGTCAGGTCGCGATCAAAGTTCTGCCTCGAAAGTTCTCTGAAGATCGAAACTTCATCGATCGGTTCTACAAGGAAGGACGAGCCGCAGCGAGGCTCAATCACCCGAACATCGTTCAGGCCTATGACGTCAACCATGCTGGCGACCACCACTACTTCGTAATGGAGTTTGTGGAGGGAGACACGGTGTACGAACGGATCCAACAAGCCAAGCGTATTCCCGAAGCTGAAGCCATCGACATCCTTATTCAGAGTTGTCGAGCACTCCATCACGCTCACGAAAAAGGCTTCGTGCATCGGGATATCAAGCCGAAGAACCTCATGCTCACAGCCACTGGGCAAGTCAAGGTCGCTGACCTTGGTCTTGCCCGTAATCTGGAGGACACAGAGGCAGCAGAGCAGGAGAAGGGCCGAGCCTACGGAACACCGTTCTATATCAGCCCAGAGCAGATTCGTGGCGAGCTCACGATCGGGCCGGCCGCGGACATCTACGGGCTCGGCGCAACCGCATACCACATGGTGACCGGACACGTGCCCTACTCTGGCAAGAGTCCGAGCGATGTCATGCGGCAGCACCTCAAAGCCGAACTCAAGCCACCAGATCAGATCAACCCGGTCCTCTCGGCAGGGTTCTGCCAGATCATTGAGATGATGCTCGCGAAGGATCAAGCCAACCGATATCGCCGGGCATCTGATGTGACCGTCGATCTGGAGCGAGTCTCGCGGGGCGAAGAGCCCAATTTCGCAAAGCCAAAGCTTGATCTCGCGACGCTGGCTGTGCAAGTGGCACCGCCGGCCGACGCTACCCTGCTTCGTCAGAAGCCCAAGCAATCAAATAGTAGCCCCTCGCCGATTCTCGTCACGAGCATCGTGCTGAATCTCCTGCTGCTTGTGATGCTTGTAGTGGCCGCCCTCATCTGAAGGCCAGTGGCCGTGGCAGCCTCAGTCGTTGATCGCCACAGTCATCTCGACTTCAACGGCTGCGCCGAGGGGCAAAGCGATGCATCCCACAGCGGCGCGTGCATGCCTCCCTGAGTCACCAAACACATCCACGAGCAACTGGCTTGCGCCATCTGCCACCGCAGGTTGTCCAAAGAATCCCGCATCCGATGTCACAAACACTCCAACCCGCACAACTTCCTGAATCCGATTGAGGTCCCCATCAAGGGCCGCCTTCAACGCTGCCAAACCATTGAGGGCGCATAGCCTGGCGGCCTGGGCTGCTTCCGCGACCGAAACCGTACTTGGAACCGATCCTGCGGCCTCAAGAGCCCCGTCCCGCATCGGAATCTGACCACTCACAAAGGCGATTGAGCCCACTATTTTGACTGGCCGATAGGCCGCCACAGGATTGGGAGCCGGGGGAAGCACGATTCCAAGGGCTTCAAGGGCGGTTTCTACGCGGTTCATCGGCGGACGCCTCCATTCCAAGTTCGATACACGCGTGGCGCTTGACTCACAGTGAGAACAAGGTAGGCTGGAGAGGTCGGGTTTGCCCCGACAGACCGGTCGGCTTCTGTCGTCCATACATATTTAGGTTCTATACCCGTTCTTATTCGTCTTCATCGACATGCCTCGCCTCACATGGGCCGAGGAACGCAAGACAAATCATCTGGCGGCCGGTCGACAACTCATCCTGCTCCCCACACATGGACACCTGTCTACTTGTGTACTTGCTTGTGAAGTGCCTGAGAACCCTCGCACGCTCATAATCGGGTACCTCGTACAACGCAGGAACGGGGCACATGAGGATGGTCGCCAAGCGATCTTGGCCTGATGCAAGCTCAAATTGAGAAGCATCTTTAGGGACAATCGCACCGCTACTGAAACCATCCAGCCAGCCTGTGCGAATGTTCTGTGTGTGATTATCTGTCTCACGGCAGGGGAGGCCTATCACCATCCGTTTCTTGGATGCCCCGCCCTTTCAAAGGCACCCCGCCAGCGAGGCCCTCCAATTGTCCGTACTCTCTTTCATCCTTCATTATGTATTGAGTCAAACTCAGGAGAACTAAAGGTCATGTATTCACGACCAAACACTAATCGCGGCTTCACGATCGTCGAGTTGATGATCGTCGTTTCCATCATCGGCCTCCTCATGGCCTTGTTGCTCCCTGCGCTCTCATCAGCGCTTCGCAACTCCCGTGCGGCCCACGACAAGGTCGTACTCAAGGGCGTCGGCTCCGCAACAGTCAACTCTGCCGAGGACTACGGCGATCGCTTCATTCAGCCCGGTCTCGTAGCCCGCCTGGATTACTGGCATCGCGGCAAAAACTTTGGCTATGTAGCTGGCAAGGGACCCGAGGGAAGGCCTTGGAACTCCACCGAAAGCCTCTACTCGGTCCTGTGCATGAAGGACTACCTCATGCCAGAAGCCCTGGTCAGTCCGGTAGACAACAACCCGTTCCTCGTGGCGATGGGCGCAGACGGCTCCGAAACCTACGACTACGACGCATGGGCCCCAGGTGATGAGGATGTCGATGTGGCAGATGAGCCAACCGGATTCTGGGATACCAACTTCAGTTGCCAGCTTGACGACGAGCATGACGATAATGGCTCCTATGCCAACCAGACTCTGGCTGGGCGACGAGGTGACAAGAAGTGGCGAGGTGGATCCACGACGGTTACTCCGCTTTACGCCACCCGATTCACTGCTGACAGCGCTGATAGCGGAACCTTTGCTACCTCTCTTGCAACGCCTTATACGCAAGGCGATGGTGGTCTCTTTAACACCGAGGCGGATGGTCACAAGTTCTCTCGAGTGCTGGAGCAACTTGGTCCCACAAACCAATGGCAAGGCCATGTCTATAATTCAGATGGCAGAGTCGAAGTCCTCAGCAATCCCTTCGCTTTCAAGCATTACGCCGGAGAGGAATCCGGCTCCGAGGCGATCCAAAAACCGCTTCCCGACAACATGTACGAATGCGAATTTCTTGAGTGGAGCCCAGAGTTGGGTATCGACGGACCCCATGGGTACGGATCCTCTGACAACTTCCTGACATTTACGCACAATGACAATGCCGAGCAGGATTGGAGCAGCAACTCCAAATTCTGCATCGCCAGTGGGACAACACCCACCGAGTGGCGATGGATGAACGACAGTTTGTGGCTCAAGGAGCATCTCACGTTCGACTACCAGGAAGAATGATTTGATAATCCCCTGTCGCCCCGTCCTGAAAGGGATGGGGCGGCATTTTCGCTCTCCACCAGTCAATCACATCCCACCGTTGAGCATCACTTCCATGCACAGGCAGGCACGCGCGTTCACCATTGTCGAGTTGCTGGTTGTCATTACGATCATGGCCATCTTGATGGCGATCATTTTGCCATCACTCAGCGGTGCTCAAGCGAGTGCGCGCGAGGCACAAGAACGAAGCACTCTTCAAAATACTGCCGTGGCATGGAGAACATGGGCGTCTTCGCACCGAAACGCCTGTCCACTGCCAGGATTGATTCGCAGACAGAAGAAGGATCTCAATGGGGACGGCGTAGGGGACGAGTACATCCCCGGCAGCGGCCGAGAAGACGGCAATTACAACGATCACGCATCCATGCTCTCGCTGTGCATCATGGAGAACTTGCTGTCACCCGAACAACTTGTGTCGCCCAATGAATACAGTCCCGTGGTCTACGCCCATTCCACCTACGACTATGACGCACTTGGCCGTCCCGATGGAGACACCATCCACCATTGGGATCCCTACTTCGCGAATGACCTCACAGGGAATACGATCGGCTTCGCCAACAACTCCTACGCGATCATGCCGCTGGCAGGTGAGCGCCGCCGAAACCAATGGGATCGAACCGGAAGTTCCGCACATGCACTCATTGGCACACGCGGGCCCCTCGGAGGCGACCCAGCATTGCTCAATCCCTATGACGCGTCTGGGAATGAGCAAGAACCTTCCAATACGGCCTACCTCATGGCCAAGCCCGGCGCATGGCGAGGCATTTTGGTGTTTGCCGACGGACATAGCGACACCATCGAGAGTTTCTATCCGGAAGGCTCCACTTGGGGAGCGATCCAGAACGACAGCACAGTCACACAACTCCCGGACAATGTCTTCAGGGCCGAAGCCTGGGCATCAACCGCCTACAACACCCAGCAGCCTGATCAAGATATTTACGATGGTCACACCCTCGGATCTGACATCTTTCTCACGCATACCGTGCGAAGCGATGATGATAAGAGTTTGTGGAATAGCCAATCTGAGGTCAGCCCCCACGACATCGAGTACACGCCGCTGCACGATTGAGCGACACAAGGGCGGAGTGTCCGACCACAGCCCTGCTACGCTGCGGCTGGCATGCTCCAGTTTCTCCTACCACTCCTGACCTTGGCAGCATCGGCGGCTCCGCTTCCGATGCCAGCAGCAAGAAAGTCCTCCACGGCTGCAATCATCCCGATTCACGGCCCGATCGACTCAATTACCGTGGAGTCTCTCCGCCGCCGACTTGCCATCGCCAGTGAGAAAGGGGCCGATGCCGTCGTGATCGAGTTGGATACACCGGGCGGCGAATTAGCTGCGACGCTCGAAATCACCAACCTCATTCGCACGAAGGCCCCCACTAATACGGTGGCATGGGTGAACCCATTTGCATTCTCAGCAGGAACCATCATTGCACTCTCAGCACGGGAAATTGTGACTGCGCCTGACGCGATGTTTGGCGATGCCGCTCCCATCACATCGCTGGGTCCAATTCCCGCCACAGAACGCGCCAAGATTGAATCACCACTACTGGCAGAGGTCATCGATGAAGCTCGACGCCATCACTACGACGAGCGGCTCGTGCAAGCTTTCGTCAGCGTCGGCATCGAACTATGGCTACTTCGAGATCCTGCGACAGGCGAAGTTGTTTTTGTCGATCGCAAAGAGTACACCGACGTCTTTGGAGTTGAACCGGATGTTTCGCTAACCTCTATTACTCCCCCATCTCAAGGCCTCGCTTTCAAGCCAAGCCCCCTTCTGAACTTTCTATCGGGCATGGATTCTGAATCCGTAGACATCGAGAACGACATCGCTGTGATTCCACAGTTGCCTGCCGCTCGTGCTCCCTTGACCACTGCAGATGCTGATCGATTCGATGTGCTCGGGCAGGTCGTCTCAAGCGACCGGCTCCTCACACTCAAGCCATGGCAAGCGGAGGCGTATGGCCTTTCATCGGGCACGGTTGCCGATGACGAGGCGATGAGAAGGTTTCTTGGCGCATCCCAGATCGTTCGGATCGAACCCCAATGGTCCGAGGGGCTGGTCAAGTTGCTCTTATCCTGGCCGATCCGAGTGTCCTTCATCGCCATCTTCGTCGTCTGCATCCTGATCGAAATGGCGCTGCCAGGAACGGGTTGGTTTGGGCTCGGTGGTGCTGCTGCACTTATCGTACTTCTGGGCGCTCCGATGCTCATTGGACTCGCATCGTGGTGGGATGTTGCCGCTGTCCTTCTCGGACTGGTACTCATAGCCGCCGAAATTCTCGTTATTCCTGGAACCATCGTGGCCGGTCTCTGCGGCGCAGTGCTACTGCTCATTGGCCTTGTTGGCAGCGCCGTCAGTGGCGATCTGACCTCGACAACTGGGCAGGAAGAGTTGGTCCGCGGAGGACTGATTGTGCTCGTTGGATGCGGCATCGGATGGGTTGGAGCCTGGCTCACACTCAAGCGACTCGGCGAGACGTCATTGGGTCATCCATTGATCCTGACCGACGAAGGACCTCGCACGCAATCCCCCTCAACCCGAATCGGCCTCACCGGTATCGTGATCGCCGATCTTCGCCCATCCGGTCGTATCGATGTCGGGGGCGACACGGTCGATGCAGTATGCTCGGGACGTTGGATCGAGGCAGGCGCGGCGGTACGTATCACCCGCGACGGACTCATCGTCGAAGTGGAGCCTCTGGAGTGAGCATCTGGTTGGCACAAGTTGCCGGGGAATCTGGCGACACGTTGCTGTGGGGCTTTGTCCTCATCGGCGCAACCATCTTTCTGGTTGCACTGGAGTTGGTAGTCCCCAGCGGAGGAATCCTCGCCATCGCAGCCGCTGCGGCGCTCATTGGCGCCATCACCGCCTTCTTTATGCACGATCCCGTCACCGGTGGAGTCGCGCTCGCGGCTATTGCCATTTTCGGCCCGCTTCTCGCATGGATTGCCTGGAAGTGGTGGTCGGATACAGACATGGCCCGCCGAATTGTGCTCAGCGACGAGTGCGATTCCTCCAACGAAGCTCGATCTGATCTGCTCGGGCGGCAAGGAAGGGCGGAAACAGATCTTCGTCCCATCGGTGTCGTACGTATTGACGACCGAAGGTACGATGCGCTCTCTGATCATGGGATGATCGGTTCAGGAAGCACCATCACGGTAGTCAAGGTGCTCGACAACCAGCTTAGAGTCCGCCGGACGGGAAGTACCGGCGGGGAGGAATCTTCATGACGCTGCTTCTCTCCATGAGCGAAATCACACTCGGCGCCATCATCGTCGGTGGAATCATTCTGCTGATCATCTTCCTGTTTGCCTTCCAGTACATAGGGTTGTGGATTCAGGCTTGGATCTCGGGCGCCAAGGTTCGCTTCATTGATCTGGTGATGATGCGATTCAGAAAGGTCAAACCGAAACTCATCGTCGAAAACCGCATCACAGCCAAGAAGGCGGGCATCGATCTCTCGACAGCTCAACTAGAGTCACACTATCTCGCGGGCGGACACGTGACAGCAGTCACCCGCTCGGTCATCGCTGCGGGCAAGGCTAAAATCGATCTCGACTGGGATGTCGCGACCGCCATCGATCTCGCCGGGCGTGACATTCTTGAGGCCGTCCGCACCAGCGTGAATCCCAAGGTGATTGACTGCCCCAGCGCCGAAAGTAATAGGCCGACCATCGACGCCGTAGCAAGCGACGGTATCAAACTCTGCGCACGTGCTCGGGTCACAGTGCGAACAAATATCGCCAGGCTTGTCGGCGGCGCCACAGAAGAGACAATCGTGGCCCGTGTTGGCGAGGGCATCGTTTCCACGATCGGTTCCGCGAAGAATCACCTCGCAGTACTTGAGAATCCCGATGACATCTCTCGAACTGTTCTCGAAAAGGGACTCGATGCGGGAACCGCGTACGAAATTCTCTCGATCGATATCGCCGACATCGATGTCGGCGAAAACATCGGCGCGCGGCTTCAGGCCGACCAGGCCTCAGCAGACACAAAGCGATATCAGGCAACTGCTGAACAGCGTCGCGCCATGGCGGTCGCGGTGGAGGCCGAGCACAAGGCGGACGCCGAAAAGAATCGGGCCCTCGTCGTTCTCGCGGAAGCCGACGTCCCAAGAGCTATC
>PVBE011415636.1_pt1 | contig 16789 bp, 16 predicted proteins | sample 1631181 | NCBI WGS metagenome assembly PVBE01 (sample SAMN08397723, study PRJNA350692) | Marine metagenome, whole genome shotgun sequencing project. | isolation source: water | place: Pacific Ocean | collected 2012-04 | reverse complement strand
CGGATCGTGCCTCGGTCGATGTCACCGGGTTCTACCTGGATGCGGTTAAGGCAGCGGCGCAAGAGGGAAATGCGCTGGGCGTATTCGATGAAGGCCACGTCATCAGGGCGGGATCGGTCGTGTGCGAGGCGTTGCAGTCGGGTGGAGGGGCAGAAACTGCGCTGCTGGCGGTCGTGGGTAGTCTCTTCGAGGTGGAAGCGGAGAGCCTCGACGAGCTCGACGACCTGATCAACATCGATCAAGGACGCGTGTCCGGAGCAGTGCTTGCCTCGGCCACCGCCGTGCTCTGCCCGGAGCATGCCGGCGAGGTCGAGGCCTTTATCGAATCCCTGTGAAAGTTCGTCGGGTGACCGCGCACGGGCGAGTGCAGGACGTGGGCTTTCGACGGCACGCGCAGCGGCGGGCGCACCAACTCTGGATCACGGGGGTGGGTGCGTAACACTGATGCGGGATCGGTCGAAGCCCACCTGGAGGGGGATGTGCCAGCAGTCGAAGCGTTGCTGGTATGGCTGGCCGTAGGCCCGAGCGCGGTCCGTGTCACCGGTGTGGGCGAGGCTCCTGAAGATCTGATCGAGGCATCGACCTTCGAGATCGCCTACTAAACCACACCTTTGTGATTCCGGTGATAGCCTAGATGCACCCGTGCATCTAAAGACACTTTCCCTCGCCGGCTTCAAGTCGTTTGCCGATCGGACCCGGATCGAATGCGAGCCGGGGGTGACGGTCGTTGTCGGTCCCAATGGTTCGGGAAAGTCGAATATCGTTGATGCGATTGCGTGGGTTCTGGGGACCCAGGCGACGAGCACCCTGCGGACCGAAAAGATGGATGACGTGATCTTTGCGGGAACCGCAGTGCGTGCCGCCCTTGGTCGCGCTGAGGTCTCGCTCACGCTCGACAATGGATCCGGACGGTTCGACCTCGATCTCGCAGAGGTGACGGTGACTCGCCGGTTGTATCGAGACGGTACGAGTGAGTATGAGATCAACGGCACACCCTGTCGGCTGCTCGACGTCCAGGAGATGCTCGGAGACAGCGGCGTGGGTCGCCATCAGCATGTGCTCGTGGGCCAGGGTCGGGTCGACAGCGTCCTCAACGCCGGCCCCGAGGAGCACAGGGCCATCATTGAAGAGGCAGCCGGAGTCATCAAGCATCGGCATCGCAGGGATCGTTCAATCCGTCGTCTGGAGGCGACCGACATCGACTTGGTGCGTCTCAGAGACCTCCTGACCGAACAGCATCGACTCATGCGGCCGCTCAAGCGCCAGGCGAAGGCGGCAGAAAAGCATGAGTCGGTCAAGGCCGAGTGGCGGGCTGTGCGTCTGTGGCTCGGCGGCGACCAGCTCCGTGCTGTGCGAGCCCGCCTCTCGGAGATCATGGTGGCTTCGGGCAACGCTACGAAGAAACTTGAGGCCGCCGTCGCAGAACGGGAGAAGATCACAGTGTTCCTGGGAAGTCTGCAGGCGGCTGCGGACCAGACCGGCGGCGCCCTGGACCGTGTCACGACGGCGCTGGCTCGAATCGAAACGATAGCTGAGCGGTTGCAGAGCATTGCCCTCGTCGCCAGGGAGCGCCGGCTCGGCATAGAACGCCGTTTGGTGGGCGAAACCGAGAGGTGGGGCGATCTCGAAGCAGAACTAGAGCAACTCACTGGATCGGTCATCGATGCCCGCGCCGAAGAGGCGTTGGCAACAGAGACCGCCGAGGAACTCGCGATCAACATACGGGCGCTCGAGGATGATGAACGCTCCCTGGTGGTCGCCGACCGGCTGCCAGCCGACGGCCTCGCTGCGTCCCTCCAGGGCGATCTCGCCTCTCTCGAGGCCGCAGCCATGCGCGATGGTAGGGAGTCGGCCGATCTGGCGCGCCGCCGAGGAGCTGTTGCGGCCATCATCGATGAGGAGACCGCCGAGATGATCCGGCTCGGCGAGGAGCGGTGCATCGTCACCGCCTCTCTCGCATCCGCCGAGAGTGATCTCGAGTCGGCGGACGACGGGCTTGCCGCAGACGAGGCGGCAGCAACCGAGGCGAACGAGGCGCACCGTATCGCTGATCTCGGTGTCGCCGCAGCGACTGCACGCGTCGAAGCTCTCGAGGCTGCCCGCGCCGGACTTGTCGATCCCAACACTCAAAAGACTGCCTCTGAGCTGGAACCGATTCTTGGGACAATATCGGCCCGACTGGATGTTCCCCCCGACCTTGCCGTGGCAATCGATGCGGCCCTCGGGCCCTGGGCCGGCGCCTATGTTGCAGGCGATAGGGCCGGCGTTGTCGAGGCCGCCGGGGCATTCAAGGAGTCCGGGCGGGGCGGTGTCTCGTTCGTGGCGTCGATGGGCGGCCTGAACGTTCCTGCACGGATGGCGACGGCAGAATTTGATGCTGAGGCTCTCATCGATCATCTTGGCCCGGCTGCAGACGTTGCGCTCGCCGCGACGCTGCTGGGCGATGTCGCTCTTGTCGGTTCGTGGAAGGTCGCAATCGAACTCGTGGTGACCCATCCGGAGCTTCGGGCCGTGACCGTTGACGGTGATCTGGTCACGGCGGCAGGGATTGTCGCCGCCAATCCGCAGGGCGTTGGTCACGCCGTCATTGAGACGTTACGCGCCGCCGCTGCTGATGCTGAGATCGAGCGGGCTCGGGCGGCCAGCCGTGCTGTGACGGCCACGAGGGGACTCGAGACATCAGCGCGAACGGTCGAGACCGCAAGAGCCGAGTTCGAAGGTATACGGCGCCGGATGGTGGGAATCGACGAAACGCTTGCTCTCCTCGACCGGGGACGCGACGAACGCCAGGCCGAACTAGATCGACTCGATGTCAGGTCCCGAGCGCTCGCGGTGGCAGCGGCTAACCGAACCGAGCGTGTTGCCGGGATGCGCACTCGCCTTGCGGGTATCGATGGGATTGGTGCGGTGGCGACGGATGATCTGGAGAATCTCTCGCAGCGGCGCGAAGAAGTTGCCCGGCGACGCGACGAGGCGCAGTACGCTCTCCGAGAGGCCACCTCTGCAGCCGCTGCGGCGGCGGAACGCCGGGCTCTGATGGAGTCCAGGGTGGTCGAATTGGCGACGCTGTTCGATGCCGTGGATGAGCCGATCGATTCCGTGGCGCTGCAACGGCTCACGACGGTTGAGGACCAGGCAGTCCGGGCGCGAGCGGCGGTTCGGGTCCATATAGGGGCTTTGCGGGAAAGGCAACGACGACTGCGCGAGAAATCCGGAAACACCAGGTCCAAGCTCGAAGCGGCCCGCTCTCGCCGGGATCTTCTCGGTGACGTGGCCGCGGAGGCTCGGGAGCATGTCTCGACTTTGGCCGTGGAGGACGCCGAACTAAGAGTGCGCGATGAAGCGATCACCGAGGGGCTGCGGCGCGACGTGGACGCAGAGGAGGACGAGGCGCTATCGACGCCACGGCCCGATGTCGAGGACACAGTCGACCTCGAGGCTTATGCCGAATCGCTCGGTGCCAGACTCAAGCGCCTCGGTCCCATCAACCCCCTGGCGGCTGCCGAATACAGAGATCTCGATGAGCGAGCAAGTTTTCTCGACGGACAACTGGAAGACCTGGAAGAGTCCCGGGCGGAATTGCGAAAGGTGATAGACGCACTCGATGCAGAGATCGGGCGGTTGTTCATCGCTGCATTCGATGACATCGCTTCGCACTTCGCCGATAACTTCTCGGTGCTCTTTCCGGGTGGAACAGGAAAGATCACGCTTTCGAATCCAGACGATCCCCTTCTCACCGGCGTCGACATCTTTGCCCAGCCGATGGGAAAGAAGGTCGACCGGCTCCAACTTCTCTCCGGGGGTGAGCGCTCGCTGGCCGCGCTGGCCTTTCTGTTCGCAGTGTTTCGCTCTCGGCCCAGTCCGTTCTATGTACTCGACGAGGTTGAGGCAGCCCTCGACGATGCCAACCTTCGTAGGTTCCTCCGTCTGGTCGAGACTCTTCGCGACAACTCCCAACTGGTCATCATCACCCATCAGCAGCAGACGATGGAGGCGGCCGACGTGCTCTACGGCGTCACCATGGAACCGGGCGAGACCAGCCGTGTGCTGGCCAAGAGAATGGTTGATCTCGCCCCTGGAGCATGATCCTCTACGTGATCGTTGCGGTGGTTGTGATGGCGGCTGTGATCGGTTGGCTTTTCGTTCGCCGGGGCGGTGAGCCTGACTCCGAGGTCCGTCGCGACGTTCCGACCATCGAGATATCCGAACGGATTCGCCCGCGATTCGGGACTCGGCTCGGGGGATTGTTCAGCGGTGCAGTCGACGCTTCCTTCTGGAAGTTCCTCGAGGAAGGTCTCGTAGCAGCCGATGTCGGAGTTGCCGCGACGACGACCACCTTGGAGCGTGTGCGCGCCAGAAATCCTTGTACTCCAGACGAGGCGCGAATGATGGTCCGGGAGGTTCTCCTGAGCGTGTTCAGGGATCGCGACCGAACGATCGCCATAACCGGGGTGCCGGCCATTGTGGTCGTGCTCGGTGTCAATGGATCCGGTAAGACCACCACAGTCGCCAAGCTTGCCGCTCGGCAGATCGCGGCTGGGATGTCGGTACTCGTGGGAGCTGCAGATACCTTTCGCGCCGCGGCGGCCGAGCAGATGGCCGTTTGGGGTGAGCGCGTCGGGTTTGACGTGGTGAGCGGGGCGGAAGGCGCAGATTCGGCAGCGGTTGCAATTGACGCTCTTTTCGCGGCGCGAGCGAGGGCCGCTGATGTTCTTATCGTCGATACTGCCGGGAGATTGCACTCAAAACAGAACTTGATGGACGAGCTCGCCAAGGTTGTGAGGGTGTTGAGCAGTGAAGCAGGGTTCATCGACGAGATCCTTCTCGTTCTAGACGGCTCGACCGGCCAGAACGGTATCGCTCAGGCCCGGGCCTTTATCAACGCGGTCGGCTTCACTGGCATTGTCATCACCAAGCTCGATGGTTCAGCCAAGGGAGGGGTGGCGTTGGCGGTCGAGAGCGAACTCGGAGTGCCACTCAAACTCGTCGGCCTCGGCGAATCTTCTGGCGATCTGCTTCACTTCGATCCGAGTGCATTTGTCGACGATCTGCTGGGAGATGTATGACCGGCAAACTTATCGAACGGGCTCGTGTCCGCGCCGAGAATGCTTATGCCCCTTTTTCGAAGTTCAGGGTAGGGGCGGTTGTCGTCGCCGCCGACGACACCACATATGAGGGAGCGAACGTCGAGAACAGCGCGTTTGGGTCCGGGATGTGCGCGGAGGCTACCGCTATCGGCAACGCTGTGAGCAATGGGGTACGCAAGATCGACACGGTCGCCGTGTCGTGTATAGATGCTGATGAACCGGGGTATCCCTGTGGAAACTGCCTGCAGTTGATGCTTGAGTTCGGCGTGGAGAGGGTGCTGCTGGATGGGCCTGATGGGGTGATCGGGCACAAACTCGAAGAGCTCATCCCGTATGGGTTCAAGTTGGGAAGCAACTAGCAACTAGCGGAGAAGGCTCAGGACATCTGTTGCACTAATGACACCTAGCAAGAGGTGTCGTATCTTTCTTTGCTGATTGCTAATGACTTCGACTGCCCCGTTTTTTCTCCGATATTCGTCTCATGACAACAGCGGTCTACCGTGATGGAAAGTGACGACGGATCACCGGATTCTGCTCAAGATCGGGTGGGCTCTCATTTTCGCGGCCGTTTATTTCGCGTCGGCGGCGGTGCTACTCGACTCGGTGCGTGGGTGGTGGATCGTCGCCGGTCTCTCGCTGGGAGTCATGCTGCTGATGTCGGCCCTTCCGGAGCCGGTTCCGCGCTATCTCATCATCAGGCCAAGAAACTGGCTCGATCACTTCAGCCGTTCGGTCGGAAGGTCCTAGGAAGAAGGCATCAGATTTTAGGCAGAGGGAATTGGTATTCCCTCTGCCTAAAATCTTCTCTTCAACGCTTCGATCAGCTTGGGTACCACGTTGTGGACGTCGCCCACAATCCCGAGGTCCGCTACCCCGAAGATCGGAGCTTCTTCGTCCTTGTTAACTGCAATGATGATCTCGCTATCCTTCATGCCGACGAGGTGCTGCATTGCACCCGAAAGTCCGAGTGCGATATACACGGTGGGCTTGACCGTCTTCCCGGTCTGACCGACCTGAAGTGAGTAGGGAACCCATCCCGCGTCGACGACGGCGCGGGTAGCCCCTACGGCTGCCGACAGCAGGCTGGCAAGTTCCTCAACCGCACCGAACTGTTCCTGGCTGCCCATGCCGCGGCCACCGGAGACGATAACCTCTGCTACCTCCAGTTTGGGTCCGGCAGATGCCTCGGTATGGCTCTCAACTACAGAGGCACTACCGGAGTGTCCGGTGTCGGGAAACTCCACCACGACTAGGTTCGGGTCGGCTCCGACGCTCGGTTCAGCAGTGAACGACTTGGGACGGACGATAACCAGATTTGGGCTTGATTCACTGAAGGCAGTTTCGACGAGCACCGTCCCTCCAAGGATCTCGTTGACCACCCTGATCGATGCAGCGTCGGTACCGGTAACGATATCGACTGCGTTGGCTAGCACCGGTAGACCGATCCTGGCGGCCAGCCTTCCAGCGACATCGCGATCGGTTGGCTGTAGACCAAAGAGAATGAGATCGGGGTTCTTCTCCGCTGCAAGCTCCGTCATCGCTGCGGCGGCACCGGCCGCCGGCAGGGCATCACCCAGATCGAGATGAAATACGGTGACAGCTCCGTGAAATCCGAGGGTGCTGACCACTTTCGGCGATCCGGCGCCGACAAGGAACGCAGCAACGTCGTCGCTGAGAGACCTTGCCTTCGTGAGCATCTCGAGGGCGAGCGATGTTGTGGTGCCATCGATTTCCTCTGCGAAAACCCAGATGCGCATCTCAGATCACTTTCGCTTGTTCGAGAAGCTTGACGATTTCTTCGTGGGCATCGCCTTCGTCCTGGACCATCACGCCTGCGGCTCGTTCGGGAGCGGGTCGGACCTCCACGATCTGTTGGCCCGAGCCGGCCGATCCCACCGATTCGACTCCCAGGTCGGCACAACTCGGCCTGTCAATAGGTTTTTTCTTCGCCTGCATGATTCCCTTGAAGGTTGGGTACCTGGGCTCGACGGCACCTGAGGTGACGGTCACAAGAGCAGGGAGAGCTGTTTCGACTACGTCGAAACCGGCGCTCGTTTGCCGCTCGATTCGGATAGAGCCGTCGTTGTGGTCGACCGCGCGAGCGAAAGTCAAAGCCGGCACTCCGAGCAGTTCGGCCACCATCTGCGGTACGACGCCTGCATATCCGTCGGTGGATTCGGTTCCGGCTATGACCAAGTCCACGCTCTCCCGCTCGATTGCCGCGGCCAGAACTCGGGCCGTCACGAGGGCACCCGAACCGCGCAGGGATTCGTCGTCGATGATGATCGCCTTGTCGGCCCCCATGGCCAGAGCTTGCCGGATACCTTGCAGGCTGCCTGCGGGACTCATCGAAACGAGTACAACCTCACCGTCGGTGGCTTCGGCTATTTGCAGCCCCATCTCGACGCCGTATCGATCGGTTTCGTCCAGGACCTGGTCGTCCGGGCGAATCACAAAATGACTCTCAGAATCCAGTTTGTATGGGGTGGCTGGATCCGGAATCTGCTTTACGCAGACCGCGATCTTCATTTCACTCCTTGGATGATGACATCGTTGATATTAGAACCAGCGTTCGGCCTCGACGTCGTTACCCGGCCGCGAATCGGAAAAGCAGCGCGTCCATCAGGCTGGTGAATCGTCCTTGTGCCTCATCGGCCGCCTCAGTCACGTCTTCGTGGCTGAGCGGTGTGGGAGAGATGCCTGCGGCGAGGTTGGTGACGAGTGAAATCGCGAGTATTTGTGCCCCCATGTGGTGGGCTGCGATCGCTTCGGGAACAGTGGACATTCCGACCAGATCGGCCCCCATCCGCTTTGCCATCTGTACCTCGGCTGGTGACTCGTAAGAGGGGCCGAGAAACCATGCGTAGACGCCCTCTCTCAATTCGACCCCAATTTCATCGCCGATCTGGCGCGCCGTGTCCCGCAGTTCCTTGCTGTAGACCTCGCTCATGTCGGGAAAGCGAGGTCCGAGCCGGTCGTCATTTGGTCCGATCAGCGGGTTGCGGAAGGTGAGGTTGAGGTGATCGCGGATGAGTACGAGGTCTCCGGCCGCCGCATCATTGCCGACCCCCCCTGCGGCGTTGGTGAGGATGATCGTCGAGCACCCCGAGGCGACGGCAGTTCGCACCGTGAACACGACATCGGTCAAGTCCCAGCCCTCATAAGCGTGGACTCTGCCTGCCAACACCATTGCCGAACCCCCATCTAATTCGGCTGAGAACAGCGATCCTGAATGCCCCTCCACCCTTGGCACGGGAAACCCTGCGATGTCGGCGTATGGCACCTCGATTGCTCCCGGCAAGCCGGCTGCGTAGGCGCTGAGACCCGATCCCAGCACGATCGCCACGCGGTGAGCATCGCGGCCGGTAGCCGTGGCAATAGCTGCCTTTGCTTCCTGGATTGCTTCGTACGTCATCTGATCTCCTCGTGCACGAGTGGCGAGATCCGGACGGGACCGTCGGCAATCAGAAAGGCGTTTGTCGTTAGAGTGACGGCGTCGGCAAGATTGGTGTCATCGTTGTAGGCGATCGTGGCGAGGATCGTTCCCGCTCCCACCTCGTCGCCTACATCGACGTGGACTGTTGTCCCGACTCCGGGGTCGATCTTGTCCTCTTTCGTTCCTCGGCCTGCTCCCAATCTCATGGCGCCGACCCCAATACCCATTGCATCGGCGTAGACGACAATCCCCGATCGACTTGCTGTGACCAGGTGCTTATTTACGGCTGAGGGGAGCAAGCTTGGATTGTCAAGAACAGCTATATCTCCGCCCTGAACGGCAGTGACTTCCTTGAGTTTTTCGAATGCAGCGCCGGAGGCGATCACCGACTCCATCCGAGTGTGCCCGTCGTCGTTATCCGCGGCAAGCCCACCCAGGACCAGCATCTCGGCACCGAGACGATAGACCAGTTCGACCAGGTCGGGGGGTCCTTTGCCTTGGAGTACTTCGACCGATTCTCGGATCTCGTTCGCATTGCCGACCTCGCGGCCGAGTGGTTGAGACATGTCGGTGATGAAAGCTGTCACAGTTGTTCCGCGGTTGCGCCCAATGCCGACCATCGTTGTTGCGAGATCGCGGGCGAGATGGAGATCTTGCATGAAAGCCCCGCTGCCAACCTTCACATCGAGCACCAATGCGTCGAGTCCCTCAGCCAGTTTCTTGGACATGATCGACGACGAGATGAGGGGGATCGACGGTACAGTACCGCTGACGTCGCGCAGAGCGTATAGGCGGCGATCGGCCGGCACCAATGTCTCTGATTGACCGGCGAGAACCATTCCGTGAGTCTCCAGAATCAAAGCGAACTCCGACGGATTGAGCGTTGTGCGGAACCCCGGAATCGTTTCTAGCTTGTCAAGCGTCCCACCCGTGTGACCGAGGCCGCGGCCGCTTATCATCGGAACGGCGAGCCCACACGCGGCAACAATCGGAACCAGGGGAATGCTCACCTTGTCGCCGACCCCTCCCGTCGAGTGCTTGTCGACCTTCGGGGCGGAGATGTGAGAGAAATCGAGAACGTCACCGGAGTGAAGCATTGCGTCCGTCCAGGCAGCAAGCTCATCGATGTCGAGTCCCTCCTTGAATACCGCCATGAGCATCGAGGACATCTGGTAGTCGGGAATGCGGTCGGCCGAGTACTCGGCGATGAGCCAGTGGATCTCGTCGGAGGCGAGTCGACCGCCGTCGCGTTTGGTCTCGATCAGCGAAATGAAGTTCATCGGCACCCCATTCTGGCGACCTGCCCCGGTTCGATATTGACACCTTCGACGCGTAGGCGCTTCGCCTGTTCCTTCTCTGCCCCCGGAACCAGACGGCCTGTTGAGGAGACGACCCGCCACCATGCCCAGCCTTCCTCTGATCGGGCGAGGAGACGGCCAACTGCTCGGGCTGCGCCGGGGCGACCTGCCTTTGCAGCGGCTTCACCGTAGGTGGTGATGTCACCCGGTTCGAGACGAGCCAGAATCTGACCGACCCGGGTGGTGAAGTCGTCGCTCACGGCGTTCCGAACAGACGATCCCCCATGTCTCCGAGGCCCGGTTGGATGTAGAACCGGTCGCTCAGATCCCGGTCGATCGCGGCTATGACGATGTTGACGTCGGGGTGTGTCTCGCGCATATGTTCAACACCGGCGGGCGCTGCCACCAAGCACAAGCAGATGATCTGCCTTGCTCCCGAATCCTTGGCCTTCTGCACCGCCCAGGCGAGAGAGCCTCCGGTGGCGAGCATCGGCTCCAGAATGAGCACGGTTGCCTCGGCCAGATCTGGAGACTTGAAGTAATACTCGATCGGTTCCGCAGTTTCTTCGTTTCTTTTGACTCCGGCGAAGCCGACTGTTACGTGGGGAATGAGGTCGATTACGGCATCGAGCAGTCCGAGCCCTGCGCGAAGAACGGCGACGGCAACAACATTCGAAGACCGATACCCGATCGTCTCTTCGAGCGGGGTAGTAATTGTGATCTCTTCGGTCGAGAGATCACGGGTTGCCTCCATGACGAGGGAGTAGCAGAGCCGCCTTGCCGCGTTTCTGAATTCCTCGGGCTCGGTCTGTTGGTCGCGTAAGACAGTGAGATAATGTCTGGCGAGTGGGTGGTCCAGCGTCGTGACTTTTATGTTTCTTCCCCCCGAAAGCGGCTCACGTGATCGTAGTTGGACAGACTCGTTCGCCTCAGTCACCAGTCACCAGTCACCAGTCACCAACATTGTCTGGATGGGGACTGGTGATTTCCTTACGTCACCCACGCGTTGGATAGCACCTACCCTTTAACGCGCATGTTCGACAATCTCACAGAGCGATTCGGAGGCATCTTCAATCGGCTTCGCTCTAAGGGTCGTCTCGCGGAGGCCGACGTCGATGCTGCGCTCCGGGAGGTGCGCCTGGCACTTCTCGAGGCGGATGTCAATGTCAAGGTCACCAAGGAGTTTCTGGATCGGGTGCGCGCTCGATCCGTCGGATCGGAGGTAGCCGAGAGCCTCACACCAGGTCAGCACGTCGTAAAGATCGTTCACGAGGAACTCATAGCGACTCTGGGAACCGAGTCCGTGCCTCTTGCCGCGGGATCGCCTCTCGTCGTGCTGATTGTCGGTCTTCAGGGTTCGGGCAAGACCACGACCAGTGCCAAGCTCGCAGTCGAGTTAAGGCGACAGGGGAGCCGCCCACTTCTCGTTGCAGCGGATCTGCAGCGACCGGCAGCGGTCGATCAGCTGGAGGCCCTGGCTGCGCGACTCGACATAGCGGTGTATTCCAGACGTGTTGCTAAAGCTCCCAAGTTGGTCAAGGACGCCGTCAAGCAGGCGAGGGTCGACGGATTCGATGCTGTGATTATCGATACAGCGGGCCGACTTCAGGTCGACGCCGAGCTGATGGAGGAGTTGTCGGCAGTGCGGAAGGCGGCGAATCCTGACGAGGTGCTGTTGGTTGTCGACGCCATGACGGGCCAGGACGCCGTCAACGTTGCCTCAGGGTTCCTCGAATATGTCGACCTCACCGGACTTGTCTTCTCGAAGCTCGACGGCGATGCGAGGGGAGGCGCTGCCATCTCTGCCAGGGCGGTGACCGGCCTTCCGATCAAGTTTGCCGGCGTCGGCGAGGAGGCCGGCGACCTCGAGATGTTCCATCCGGAGCGAATGGCATCGCGGATCCTTGGGATGGGCGATGTGATGACTCTCATCGAAAAGGCCGAGGCAACGTGGGGCGAGGAGCAAGCCATCGATGCGGCCGAGAAGATGAGATCGGCGTCGTTCACCTTCGAAGACTTCCTCGAGCAATTTCAGCAAGTCCGCCGGATGGGGGATGTCGGTCAACTCGTTGGTATGCTTCCGGGTGCATCGGCACTCAAACAGGCCGACGTGTCCGACGCGGACATCGCCAAGGTTGAAGCGATCATTCGATCGATGACACCGGCAGAGCGGCAGAATCCGAAGATCATCGGCGGCAGCCGCCGCCGTCGGATCGCAGCCGGTTCAGGGACCGCACCGCAGGACGTGAACGGGTTGCTTAGGCAGTTCGTCGAGACCCAGAAGTTGATGAAGGCCTTCGCTGAGGGCCGCAGCCCCATTCCGGGGCTGGGGATGCCGCGGCGGAGACGAAAGAAGAGGAAGAGGTGACCGGTGGCGGTCAAGATCCGTCTGACACGCAAAGGCAAGAAGAAGCAGCCCACCTACAGGGTGGTCGTTGCCGATGGCCGAAGTCCGCGCGACGGCCGTTATATCGAGCAGATCGGCCGATACGACCCGCGCCAAGAGCCGTCGATCGTTGAGATCGATAACGATAGAGCCACCTACTGGCTCTCGGTCGGTGCTCAGCCATCCGATGCGGTACGAAAGCTGCTCGAGATTTCGGGCGCGCTGCCGGCCCGTCCAGAGAAGATCAGCTTGGACGCCAAGGTTCATGTCGTCGATGAGGCTGCCCAGGCGGCAGCTGCTGACGATGATGGGGCGGTGGCGGCCGCCGCTGAGGCGACCGGAGCTGGGGCGGTGGAACCTCCCGAGGCCGACGTCGATTCGGGCAACGATTCATCCGTTCCGATCGCGAATGGTGCTAGCGACGACGGTGAGGGATCGATCGAAACGACAGATGGCGCAGTTGCTTCCGCTACTGACGAGGTGACGGGCGATCACGATACTGAAGAAACCGAGGAGGAACCCCGTGAAGGGTGAGATCGTTAGCCGGGTCGTCGAGTACATCTCAAAGGAGATCGTGGAGAACGCCGACGAGATCGAAGTGACTATCGTCGAGGAGGATTCCGACGAAGTCGTCGTCGAAGTGAGGGCTGCAAAGTCGGACATGGGGCGAGTTATCGGTCGGCGCGGTCGCGTCGCCAAGGCGATTCGAATCGTGGCTCAGGCAGCTGCCGACGAAGAGGGTTTGCAGGCCGAGGTTGAGTTCATCGACTGACGGCATCTCAACCGGCGGTCGGATCGTCGTTGGGAGAATCGGAAGACCCCAAGGGCTCGCTGGTGAGGTGACCGTGCTCCCTGACTCGGACGATCCGGCCCGGTTTGCGGTCGGATCGAACTTCTTGACCGAAACCGGTGCCGATCTGGTCATTGCGGCGGTCAGGCCATATCGCGACAAGGGGCTGATCGTAAGGTTTGAAGGCGTACGAAGGCGCTGGCAAGCCGAGACGTTGCGAGGTCGGCTACTTACCGTTGGCTTCGTCGACCGCCGCGATCTCGACGTCGGCGAGTTTTGGCCCGATGAGCTTGCCGGACTCGAGGCCGTGACTCCGGAGGGCACCGTTCTCGGGACGGTTGATCGGCTCGAGTTCGGACCCGCCCAGAATCGGCTCGTTGTCGTGACGGCTGCCGGCGCGGAGGTTCAGGTGCCTTTCGTCTCCGCGCTCGTCGGAGACCCGGTTGATGGCCGAATCGTCATTGACGCCCCCGAAGGCCTGTTCTAGGAGGCTGCGCGATTGATCACCCGGCGGCGAGTGTCAAGGGTCGGTGCCGACTCTTGCGCAATTCTCGGCTAGTCAGACCTATCCCCTGGGAATCAGGGCTAGCTAACGGCTTTGGACCACAAGAGTGCTCGACTCGTCCCGAACCTCGCCATCCTCCTCGAGGGAGTCGCCTATCAGGAATCGGATAGTAAAGGCGCACCGCAGCCACCCCGAGTGCGGTCGGGCCCGGACGTGAGCAGTCAATCCGATTGTCGGAGTCCACGCGATCAGAAGGCCGGCGTTGAAGACGTTGGTAGGAGGGCATCGACCGCAACCAACAAAGCCATTGTGTCGATCGATTCGTCATCGAGTCATCGAGGAGCCGAAACCAACTCCGAACGCGAAATTTTCCGGTCGGATGGCCGGTGGCGAATTTTGTCACGCTGCGGCTGGGTCGAGTGCGCCGAGTCGCTCGATGAGATCTACAACACGGTTTGAGTACCCCCACTCGTTGTCGTACCAGGACAGCACCTTGACGGTGTTCTTTCCGAGTACCTGTGTCAAGGGAGCGTCGAAGATGCTCGAATGAGGGTTTCCGATGATGTCGGTCGACACCAGGGGTGCCTCGCTGTATAGGACGATGCCCTTCATAGGTCCCTCGGCCGCAAGGCGAACCGCAGTGTTCACGTCTTCGATAGTGACCTCGGTGTCGAGTTCCACCACTAGGTCCACGGTTGAACCATCGGGAACGGGGACCCGCATGGCGATGCCGTCCAGTTTTCCGTTGAGTTGAGGCAAGACTTTGTCTACGGCCTTGGCCGCTCCCGTAGTCGTCGGGATGATGTTCTCTGTTGCGGCCCGGCTGCGGCGGAAGTCCGCATGGGGGACGTCGGCGAGGCGTTGGTCGTTCGTGTAGGCGTGCACAGTTGTCATTACCCCTCGTTTGATCCCGAACTCATCATCAAGGATCTTGGCGATTGGAGCGAGGCAGTTCGTTGTACACGACGCGTTAGAGATGATGCAGACGTCCCCTTCGAGGGCAGCATCGTTTACGCCGAGCACGATGGTGGCGTCCAGTTCATCCTTCGCGGGGACGGTGAGAATTACTTGTCTGGCTCCGGCGTCGATGTGCTTCATGACGGTATCTCGGGTTCGAAACACGCCGGTGGCTTCGATGGCGACATCGATACCCATCTCGGTCCAGGGGAGCTCGGCCGGATCGAGGACTGTGAGCAGTTTCGCTCGGTGCCCGCCCGCCTTGAGAAGACCATCAGAGACCGTGACATTGCCGGGGAACTTGCCCATGACGGTGTCGTACTTGAGTAGGTAGCCGGTCATTTCATCGTTTGCGAGGTCGTTTATTGCGACGATTTCGATCTCGGACTGGGGGCGTTGTGCGACAACCCGAAAGACGCTGCGCCCGATTCTACCGAACCCGTTGATGGCGATCTTCACTTCGATACTCCTATCCGGGCAAATGCTGCCACCCGGCCGATGGCGTCGACAACCCTGGCGGCATATCCCCAGCCATTGTCGAACCACACGATTCCCTTGACCATCGTCCCACCGATCACCATCGCTGCCTGCCCATCCCACAAGGCGCTGTTGGGGATGCCGATCACGTCACTCGATACGATCGGATCGTCCGTAAAACCGATGATGTCGCTGGATGCGGCTGCTCCGCTCATGGCGTGGTTCAGTTCGTCTACGGTCGTCGCCGTATCGATGAAGGCAACCAAGTCGATGTTGGAGCCATCGGCGACCGGAACGTTGAGGGCCATGCCCGCAAGCCTTCCCGCGAGCTGGGGGAGGACCAACTCGACGATCTCGGGCGAGTTGGTGTCGGCCGGGATAATGTTCTCGGCTGCCGCCCGCGACATTCTGAAACTGCCACCCGGCACGTCGGCGAGGCGCTGCTCATTGGAGAATGCGTGGACGACGGTGAACATGGCGCGGTCGAGGCCGAAGCGCTCGTCGAGGACTTTGAGGATGGGTGCGAGCGCATTCGATGTATTGGAGCCGAGAGCGATCACATCGTCCTCGGGTCCGAGGACTTCATCGTTCACTCCGATGATGAGAGTGTCTATCTCGTTCCAGTCCTCCGGTGTCGATGCGAGTATGACTTTGGATGCACCAGCAGCGATGTGGCGGCGGCACTTAGCGAGGGTGCGATGCTTGCGGGTGGCCTGAACCACGACGTCGATGTTGTAGCTACCCCAGTTGATGTCGCCGGGATCGGCGTCGTCGAGCATCGGAATCTTGCGGTTGTTGACGGTCAGGTTCGAACCTTCCAATCCGACATTGCCGGGGAAGCGGCCGAAGATGGTATCGAACTCAAGCAAGTAGACGAGGGCTGCTGGATCGGCGGTGTCCGCGATCACAGCGATCTCGATTCCGGACTTCTCTTCGAGTTGTCGAAAGACGTTACGACCGATGCGACCGAAGCCCATCAAGCCGACACGAATCGGGTTGGTCATCACGTTCCTTAGTAGGCCGTTCCAGCGTAACTTCATATCTGCTCAACGAAGAGGCCCCAAGTCTCCAGTCAGAATGCGCGACGTCTCCACGTCTGTCGTCTCTTTCTGGTGATTGGTAACTGGTGCTGGTAGCTGACGACTGGAGACTCTCCTACCTCCTCCGATGTATTGCTCCCTCGGCAACCCAGCCTTCGGTGCCGGCAGCGGTGACCACCTGTACCCACCCGCCGAGTGTCCGTTGCGCCAGATACCAGTTTTCCGGTTCGATAACGGCAATCGTTCGGGTGTGGTCGATGAGATCGAACACGTCGGTAGGTGCGGTCACATAACACCAGTACGGGCTGTCAGGCAACGCTGGCTGAGGGTCCGTGGCACCTTGTGGGTTTAGAGGTGCCGCTTCGGGGTCGATGCTGGGGGCCCATCTCTTCACGACCGGTCCGGGCGCCGGTATTGGCGCGACAATTTCGGAAGCGGACACGAAGTCTGACTGTGACTCACGGCGGGCCGTCGGACGCGGCATACCCTTCTGTTGGCGTCTCCTTCGGATTGTCGGGTTGAAGATCCAAGCAAAGACGACGCCCAGGCCGCCGAGAACGATCGCGAACCCTGCCAGGGATGGATAGGACACCTGGAGTCGGCCAAACTCCTGGCCTAGGAGTGTGAGGCCTGCCCCCGTCGCGATGCCACCGAGGGCCGCTGCCGACCGTGCCCACCGGCGGCGGGAGGCGATCGCTCCGAGTTGACCTGTGACACCTCCGAGAGCCAGGCCCATCGCGGTGAGGCCGGCAAGGGTTGCGAGGGGGAATCGTCCGGAGAGACGAAACCAGATGGATGCGGAGCAACCGTCCG
>PVBE010282454.1_pt1 | contig 16792 bp, 20 predicted proteins | sample 1631181 | NCBI WGS metagenome assembly PVBE01 (sample SAMN08397723, study PRJNA350692) | Marine metagenome, whole genome shotgun sequencing project. | isolation source: water | place: Pacific Ocean | collected 2012-04 | reverse complement strand
CAAAAAAAATAAAGAATTTGAACTTCTTGACTTGTACAGGATTAATTTTGACCCAATTCTGACAAAAGAAGAATTCACAACAGAAGGCCACACTAAAGCCACTGAACAAAACAAACTAATTCAAGATAAGATAAACGCATCAGACGAATTAATATTCATTTACCCCGCTTGGTGGGCTGGGATGCCGGCAATCTTAAAAGGTTTCTTCGACCGACTATTCACCGAAGGCTTCGCACTAAGTTTTGAAGGAAAGATGCCAAAAGGACTGCTCAAAAACAAAAAAGCAACAGTATATATGACCACAGGCGGACCAAAATTCATACACTTCATAATGGGAAACAGATACAAAAAACTGATCAAAAAAGACATTCTAGAATTCAGTGGAATCAAAACTAATTTTATCCACATAGACAACTGTAGACAACTCGACGACAAGAAAAAACAAGAAATAAAAAATATTGTTTCTGAAGTGATGGAAGAAGAATAATGAATTCTGTAACTAATCAAAAATAAACAATTCTTCTATAGTCGTCTTTAACTCCTTAGCTATATCATGAGCCAACTGCAAAGAAGGATTATATTTCCCTTTCTCCAAAAAAACTATAGTCTCTCTTCTAACTCCAACTATCTTTGCCAACTCTTCCTGCGTAAAATTATGCCTTGCCCTAAATTCTTTTATCCTAGTCTTCATCGTACTAAAACTTAACAGCTATATCTAAGTCCTCTTGTTTATTTGCCCAAAGCCATGTTATCCCAAATATAACTGCCATTCCAACAATTCCCAATCCAAGAGCCATTTCTGAATTCAAAGTAATAATCTCAAAAACACTAGATACCCACATCAAAACAAGTAGATACCACATTGAAATCTTAAATGATTTAGCTCCAGTAAGTAATAATACTTTTCTTGAACGTTCATCTTCCACTGCCAGTCCCTTTTTTGTATCCTTTGCATCTTTCCAGTGTTTAGCAAGAAAAATAACTGCTAAGATTGCAACGATTGCTGCTATAGAAATAAATTCCATCTTTGGGACCTTTTTCATGGAAACCAATAATCCCACAATAACTAGTGCAACTAAAAGAATAGTCACGAGCAATACTTTGTATGATTTTTTCATTTTTTACTCACTAATGGACGATATTTTGAAGCACCCATGAATATTATTCCTAGCAATCCCATAAAGGTCCATCCTCCTAAATCTCCTTTTACTGTCAATAATAGAATTCCAGTTATTACTATCATCGTTATTCCAATCCAAAACATTGATTTATTTTCTTTCATTTTAATTCACCTTTTAGTTGTTTATTTCCATCATTTTGTTATATTTAGTTAACTTTATGTTAGATATATATAACATAACTAGTATATAAACTTTGCTATTAGAACAAATTTCACATTAAACCAGGAACCAACCTATTAGTCTTCTTCATATAATCCTTATATCCCTTACCAAACTGCTTAATCATCAACTTCTCTTCATCACCAACCCTCACAAAATAAAGCAAAGCAAAACTAGCAATCCCTCCAACCCCCACTAACCAATTAGAGAGAAATACTCCTTGACTAAGTACCCACAAGAAAAAAGCACTATACATTGGATGTCTTACATACTTATATGGCCCCTTAGTAATCAACTTCTGATTCTTCTTTATCTGCAGCGTAGGCGACCAATTCACATCCAAAGCATTATGACTCCAATTATGCAGATAAACTGCAAACGCAAAGGCAATTCCACCAATAATCCTAACAAACATAGGCAATCCCATATTGTAGCTGTCCAACAAATCAGAAAAAACATAAAACAAAGGAAGCACCATCATAATTGAACCAAAGAACAGTAGAACATACTCTCTTTTCTGCTTAACAGAAATAATTGCCTTCATCTTCTTCACTTTCTGAGCAATCGGAGCTCTACCAGCAGCAGCAATAACATAAAGAACCATATACACTATCTTAATTATCAATTCTGACATAGATCAAATAAAGAAATAAAAGTTAATAAACCTTTCGAAAGATTTATTCATTTGCATAAGGTTTATCCTGCTCGGCAACATTTCTATAATTTCCATTCTCAAGATGTTCAACTAACCTACCCACGTCATCATGAACTTCCCTAAGAAGATCTACATGTCTTTTCAAATTAGTAGGCTCTCCACAAACAGCTTCATAACCATGCCTTGGATTATCATCTGCTGCAGCTTGTACTAGTAAACTTGGCAGTCCAACATAATCCCAAGTAAGTGTCTCCATTGTCATATCGCCTTTTTTGGCAGCATTACCAGATTCCCATTCTAGAGTTACTTCTCCTCGACTTCTAAATGCACTTAACTGACCATTATCTACTACATACGGTTCATTTAAAGTCATTCCTGTCATTTTATTCCCCTCAAATCCATATAAAAAACCGGAAGAAAAAAGAGTTAATAAACCTTACCATTCACAACCCTAATAGAAGCATTTATATAGGCTCAAAATATCCTTATTGCTATGGTAGATTATAACATAGTGAAGTTTTGCAGGTGGTGCGGAGTAAGATTTGTAGTCAACAAAAAAGAAGCAAAGAAGAACTATTGTGATAAATGCCAAAAGAAAATGAAAACTTTGAAGAAGGATTAGTTGGGAGGAACAATAAAATGAAAGGAACAGTAAAATTTTTTAATGAAATGAAAGGATTTGGATTTATAGCAGCTGAAGACGGAAAAGAATATTTCGTTCATCAATCAGCTCTACCAGAAGGCGTTAAGTTAAACGAGAACGACGCTGTTGAATTCGATGTAGAAGAAGGCGATAGAGGACCTAAAGCAGTTAATGTGAAACAAGAAGGTTCAGAAGCAAGTTCAGAAGAGAGTTCTGAAGAAACTACAGAAGAATAATTTTGAATCACATTCAAAAAGAATTTCTTTATTTTTTTATTATTTTTATTAAACAATTATAGTTTTAAATCCAATGAGAATACCAAAAAGATACGGACAATCAAGGATAGATAACTGCCCTTTCTGCGAAAAAGTTAGCACAACTAAGAACAAACAAGGAGTGCCAGTCTGTCAAAACCACAAAGAGAACGTATTAAAAGACTTAAAGTGTGTTTGTGGTGAATGGCTTGATCTTTTAGAGGGAAAATGGGGCCCTTACTTTAAGTGTATTAATTGTGGAAATATCAACTTCAATAAAGGACTTGAATTAAACCCTCAAATTAAAGATGAAGAAAGTTCTGATGAAGATGATGATTCAAATGAAACTCCAACAACTGATGAAACCTCCACAGAACGTGAAACAACTAATTCTTCCCAAAAACAAACACAGTACGAACACAAACCAACAGAAACAACAGTAAGATCAGATGAGTTAGATTTCTAGACAGAAAGTATTTTATACCTTCCTTCTTAATCGATTACCATGCAACGTGTACAAAAATTACTATCCAACTACGGCTATTGTTCTAGAAGAAAAGCTGAAAAGCTAATTGAAGAAGGAAGAGTTAAAGTAAACGACAAAACAATAACAATAGGAGACAAAGCAAAAGAAAAAGATAAAATCTACGTTGACAACAAACTAATTAACAAAGAAAAAAAGCTCTACTTAATCTTCAACAAACCAATTAACTGCGTAACTGCATTAACAGATGATAAATATCAAACAGTAATGCACTACATAAAGATAAAAGAAAGAGTTTTTCCAATTGGAAGGCTAGACTACAAAACTTCCGGATTACTCCTACTAACAAACGATGGAGACTTCGCAAACAAAATAATGCATCCCAGTTATGAAATAAAAAAAACATACAAAGTAGAAGTTGACAAATTCGTTTCCATAAACTCAATAAAAAAGATAGAACAAGGCATGCACCTAGAAGACGGAAAGACAGCCCCAGCAGAAGTAAACCAACTAAAAGATAGAGTCCTAGAAATAACAATACATGAAGGTAAAAATAGAATTATTAGAAGAATGATGAAATCCCTAGGCTACCAAATAAAAACACTAAAGAGAACAAAGATAAGCAATTTAGAATTAGGAAGCTTAAAGCTAGGAACATTCAGAGAGCTAACTGAAAAGGAGAAGAATAAGATATTCTAATAAAACCTCAAAGATCTCCTTCAACCAAAATATCCTTACCTATCTTCTTAGAACTAATATTCTTTAATTTAATGCTCTTATCAACTTCAGTAATTCCCAAATCACCAATAGCACCTATTCCAGAACCAATAACAGATGGAGCAATAAATATCATTATCTTATCAACTATACCAGCACTCAGTGCAGACGAATTCAAAGTAGCTCCACCTTCCAACATTATAGAAGTAATCTCTAACCTCCCTAATTTCTTCATAAGATTCTGCAAGTCAACTCTTCCTTTTAACGTATCAATAACTAAAACATTTGCACCCATTTGATGCAATTTTTTCATCTTCTGCTTATTTGCTTTCTTAGTCGTTGCAATTATCAGTTTAGTTGGATCCTTCAAAACCTTAGCTTTCAAAGGAATCTTCAATTTACTATCAACAACAATCCTAATTGGATCCTTCCCCTTAACTAATCTAACGGTCAGCTGAGGATCATCTTTAAGTATTGTATTAATCCCAACCATAATTCCATCTAACTCTGCCCTTAATTGATGAACGTACTTCCTAGCTTCCCTACCAGTTATATACTTAGAATCGCCAGTTTTTGTTGCAATCTTACCATCCAAGGAAGTAGCAGCCTTCACAACAACAAATGGTTTCTTCGTTTTAATATACTTAATATAAGCCTCATTTAATTTCCTGCATTCCTTATCTAAGAAACCCATCTTTGTCTTAAGGCCCCTAAATTTCAATTCTTGGCAACCTTCAACCTTAGAGTTAGGATCCTTCATACCAATAATAACTTCCCTTACACCAGCCTCAACTATCCTTTCAGTACATGGTGGAGTTTTCCCCCAATGAGAACAAGGCTCTAAAGTAACATACATCGTAGAATCCTTAGCCTTACTGCCAGCTTCATTTAAAGCAAGAATTTCAGCATGTGGCTCTCCAGCCTTCTTATGGTAACCTTTACCGATTATCTGATTCCTCTTGGTAATTATACAACCAACCATTGGATTAGGACTAGTAGTCCCCTTTCCCTTTTCAGCCAGTTTTAGCGCTAATTCTATGAATTTCTTGTGTGAAATCATTCTGTAAACCACCCAATATACTATTCATGAACTCGGTAATATATAAAGTTAAGGGTTTATTCCAGTCATTCTTCTTCATTACCTTTAGGTAGTAAAAATAGAAAGCTTTATATACTACTAATAATTCTTATTAACTACTTAGTAGTAAAATGAAACAAGTATTTACAATATCAATAGATGAGAAATTAGTGGATAAGATTAGATCCACCTATAGAAAAAAAAGATTCCGTAACAAATCTCACCTAGTTGAAGAAGCAATTGAGGAGTTCTTAAGAAAATGAGCATAGAAACCTTAGTAGCAGAAATAGAAAGAAATCCAGACTTTGAAGTATCTTCAAAAGCGCTGCTTCCACATATCGATAGTCCAGAATTCTTTGATGGATTCATAAGAGCACGGGGCCATAGTTCCCCTCTTGGTAAATACAAAAAAAGGCAGTATGAAGAAGGGGGAGATTTTCTAGATGCAATCAGAGAAAAAAGAGACTTATTTAGAGAGTATCTGCAAAATCTATATCCTACACTTGATGATTTTAAACAAGACATAGCACTTGCAAGGACACTAGGTGTAGCAAAAACAACCGCTACAGGAACAAGTAAGGGTAATCCAAGTACAAATAAAGCAGATGTTATTGCAAAATGTGTTAGTGAAAAATTAGTTGACCCAATAATGCCAAGTGACTATGCCATAAGCGGACAAGGGCATACAAGTTGGTATGTAGCTCCAGAGGTAGTCGGAACTAAAAACGCGTTTTGGAATCTAGGAGTATATGTAAAAAATGAAATTGGAAACCTAGATGATTTAAAAGGAAATAAAGCAGTCGGAAAGATTAATGCAGTAGTTAATGGATTAAGGGGTCATCTAAAAGAAGAGTATCCTTTCTTAGAAGAATACCAACATTTTGGTTCAAGAGATGTAAATCTAGCTGCTAGAGCTTGTGTAGAATTTGGTTTTATTGACCCAGTTATTCCTATGGGTCACAACCTCAGCAGAGGTAGAGGAACTACTCTTAGTGCGTATGTTCATCCAGTGGCTGTAGGTCCGAAAAGAGCACTAAAAAATATATCAATATTTTTTGAAGAAAACTTCCAAACATTAGATGATATAAGCTTTAAAAATCCAAGAACTAATTCATTAGACACAGGGATTAGGAATTTAACTGAAGCATTAGGAGAGGAGTATCCATATTTAAGAGAACTAGAAGAGTATTCACTTATGAATACCCAAGCAATATCTAAAGCATGCATTGAACTTGGGTTAATCTCAGCTGAGATACCAGACAATTATGAACTTGAAGATAGATCAAGAAGAGATTTATCACATTATTGTAATCCAAAGATTGTTGGAACTGATATAGCAGAAGCAAACTTAAGGAAATATATCGGTCAAAGATATGGCACCTTAGACAGTTTGTCAAGCAGGGATAGATCAATAAACACTCACTTATCTAAACTATTAGAAGTTGATCCTCGTCTGTCTGAAATTGCAAGAGAATGTGTTAACAGAGGTATACTTGATCCTGAACTTCCAGATGGCTACGAAATTATCCGAGGTCGGAACAGGAATAGTTTTTACATTGATCCAGAAGTTATAGGTAGGGAACAAGCGGAAGAAAACCTAAGAAGATATATCCAATCTAGGTACAGCCATATAGATGAACTAGATAGAACTCCAGCAATAATATCTGCCTTGGAAAGGGTTGGACATCCAATTGCAAGAAAACAATCAGTAACAGACTTAAAGGCTAAAATAGCAGAACTAGGATGGTTAGATACAACTAACTTCAGACCTTATACTGACCAGTTCCATCTCTCTCCCCCGGACCATACCTAACATGAAATTTAAGAACTCTCTCCCCTCCAAAAAAGAAATTACCCTTACCATAAGGAGTATCAAGTGTAAAGTTAAGTGCAGCAACATCTTCTCCCTCTGGATGAATATGCCACTTCTCCTTTCTTTCATTTCTGCCCTCAATTCTCTCACCAGGAACCTCAGGAGTTGGTATGAAACCAACCCCTACATCCCCCAATAATTCATAAGATGGATGGTATGATGAAAAACCATCACCATAATTCAAACCTACTCTCACTTTCTGCCCATGTTCCCTCCCACTTCTAAACTTAATCTCAGGAACAAATAGATCATACTGGGGTAACTTAACATTTCTCTCACCAACCATGTACCCTCCTGGATTCAAATACCTTAAACTCGGCATTCCAGCTGTTTCATGAGTAGCATTTAACTCCTCAACCTTAGCTTGAAGCTCCAATTCCCTCTCAATCAGTTCTGGAAGACTGCCTCTTTTAATTACATCATCAAAATCAACTTGATGCCAGTATGGAAACCCTGTTCGTGATCCAGCCTTACCTCGTTCAATTGGTTCAATAATAATATCTTTATGTGTTTCCCCATCCGGATCACGTAGATCAACACCCTTCACATCTTGCAAAAAGGGCCCATACCATTCTAAGAATTCAGCCAAAAACCCCTCCACGCCTTGTATATTATCCATTTTTATTCAGGAAGTTCAAGTTTAATATAAATAGTTTTTCTCCAATGTCATCTTCTAACCAACACTTCATCCCTTCTCTCCTTAATCTTCTCAACAGTCTCATGAAAATCAGATGGTTCTGGATCAAACAATATATAAGCCATAGTTCTAAGAGGATACAAATCCAAAGAATCTAAATTCAAACGAGCAAACCTTCCCTTCTCACCAAAAGCCATTCTAGCTTCCCTAATAACTGCCTTATTCGTCCCATACACTCCACCCAATAACGTTCTTCTTGAACCATCCGACCCAACAACATCCTGTAATCCAAGAATTGATGGTTCACCTGACATCGACATCGAACCAACTAAATTCCCTCCAACATATAACAATGTAGCTAATCCCTCACTACTTTCATGACAAGGCCCCCCTAAAAATGTCCTTTCATGTTCTTCAAAAAGACAATCATCTATACCAAAAAACCTATCCACAGTTCTTACAGTCCTAACGCTATCTAATTCAATTGGTTCTTCAGAAGCCTCTAACCAAGGCAAGATTTGTTCCTGATAAGCTAAAGGAATCATATCCATACGCGTAGTTGATATCAATGCAAGAAGTTCCCTTGATTCAGCAATACCTTCAAAGACCAAATTTAGAACATCATCATCCACCTCTTCAGAACCCAATAATTTATCACCATAAAGCGCAAATGCCCTTACACCATAGCAGCAATCATTAGCCCTCATCCCCTTCAACACATCAGCCCTCTCTGACTTATCTAATTCATCCCCCCATAATTCATAATACCTCATTGCTTTAGCAGCAACATGTATTTTCCTTCTATGATGCAGGCCCATGAATTTCAAACAACCAAAAGGTTCTGCAACAGCTTGCATCCATGAAGACATTGAAAAAGCATAACCTTCATCTCTTGCCATCATTAAGCCTGGAAGAATCTCAATAGCCATTCCTAAATAGGGTGGATTTGCACTAACTCTTGGATCCCGATTTATACCTTGCTCTAACTGCTCTTGAGTACCATACACCCCAAGAACAGTTTGAGTCACTTCACAAATAGAATCTAACCTACTCGTTGCCTTAGCAACTGGCATACCATCATCTAAGAAAGGCCGTAAGTATTCTTGTTGATATGCCATTAGAAAACAGAATCAATAAGCATTTAAATATTTAATTACACAGAACTAATCACAAAACATAAGCTATATTCCGACTTCTATATGCCTCATCTCTAGATTTATTCAAACCTATTTCTTCAACTAAACCTAATTGAAAATGATGCCTTACTTCAAATTCAACCATAACTAAATCACGGTGTGTAAAAACATCCCAATCAACCTTAATACCTTTATAGGGCACAGAAAGTCTCCATTTCTCTAATCTTGGAACGTTAGAATTTTTCCAAAAACAATAGAACAGTTCTCGACTAATTGCTGCTTCCTGCTCAGGCACTTCTTTATAGCCCCCATCAAGGTTCAAGTATCCCGAATCATCAGGATGTTCTATTTCATCTTCCCCTTTTAGTGTGAGTATATATTTCCTTTCATCAACTTCCCTAAATCTAGGCATAAAAGAATCATTCCATTCCAAATCAAACCTATCAGCTAACATTCTACCAGTATCTTTGGAAGGGTAGCACTGCCTTATATAACTACCATTCAACATAGCCTGCTCTATCAAATGTTCAACGGTAGGATAATAATTTTTAAAGGCAGATGTAGTATAATCTATATCATCTTCCCACAACAACTGTTTAACTTCAATTTCATTCTTAACTACCATCAGACAAGGAGTTTATACACTATTTTTAAATCATTCACTATATTCTAAAGCCTAACTCAGAAAAGAAGTGGAAATAAATTATAAGGAATAAATGTCTACACCTACTTCTTCAACCTATCAGCACTAGCCTTCAACCTAAGCGCATTCAGCTTGATAAAGCCAACAGCATCTGTCTGGTCATATCCACCATGCACATCCATTGAAGCAATCTTCTCATCATAAAGAGAGTCTTTAGAAGTTCTACCCTTAACAGTAATATTCCCCTTATACAAACCAATTTTAACCTTACCGTTAACATACTTCTGCGTATAATCAAAAGCTGACATCAAAAACTCCATCTCAGGACTAAACCAAAATCCATTATAAACTAGCTGAGCAAACTTAGGAATTAATCCATCTCTAATTAACATTACCTCTCTATCCATTGTCAAACATTCAATATCTCTGTGAGCATCATAAAGAATTGTTCCAGCAGGAGTTTCATACACCCCTCGCGATTTCATCCCAACAAATCTATTTTCAACTAAGTCAGTTCTTCCAACCCCATTCTTTCCAGCAACCTCATTAAGGTAACCATAAAGCTCAAGTGCACCAGTTACTTCCTTACCATCACTCAAATTCTTAACCTTAACCGGATTCCCAGACTTAAACTCAACCTCAATAACAGTCTCCTTATCAGGAGCATTCATAGGACTAACAGTTTTCTTAAACATATCCTCAGTCGGCTCATATGCCGGATCTTCAAGTATCCCAGCCTCATAACTAATATGCATTAAATTATCATCAGATGAGTAAGGCTTCTTCTTTGTAGCCTCAACAGGAATACTATTCTCACTACAATACTCCAACATATCATTTCTTCCCTCAAACTTATCTAAGAACTCTTGCTCTTTCCATGGCGCATAGATCTTAACACCAGGCATAAGAGTAAGATAAGCTAACTCAAACCTTACTTGATCATTCCCTTTCCCAGTTGCTCCGTGCGAAACAACCGTTGCTCCTTCTTTCTTAGCTACCTCAATCTGCTTCTTAGCAATAAGAGGTCTTGCAAGAGAAGTCCCAAGTAGATACCTTCCCTCATACTTTGCATTAGCCCTAATAGCCGGAAAAACATAATCAATAATAAACTCTTTCTTAGCATCAATAATATAAACCTTAGAAGCACCAATCTTCTCTGCCTTCTTCTTAGCAGCATCAAAATCATCATCCTGCCCAACATCAATTATACAAGCAACAACATCATAATTCTTATCTATCAACCATTTCAAAATAACAGAAGTATCAAGTCCGCCAGAATACGCAAGTACAACCTTTTCATTAGCCATTTTTCATTCACCCATTGTTTATTATTTTTTCCATTACAATTAGTTTTATTAATTATTTTTATATTTTATTTATTGGAATTTTTTAATGATTAGTTCTTTATTGGTTTCTATTTATTTTAATTTCATTAGTTATTTTATTAATAAGTTTTTCATTCACCTTAATTATTGATTAATCCCTTATCTTTTAAAGTTATTGCTTGATATCAGATAGAATTAAACTTTTCTGTCCAATATAAGACATTTACAAGCAGAATATTTATAACAACATACAACTCACTATCTTTAATGTCACTAAACGAAATATTCTTATCGACATATTGCTGCGTAGAAGGTGTTGATGATATTGAACCCCTAGAGGAAACAAGAGCACGAGTTGAAGAATTTCTAGGAAAACAATACGGTGAACCTACAAGATTGGAATCTGTAAACAGCAAATCATACCAAGACGAAGATACAACAGTTTTTCTCCTATACAGCTCACCTCAAGAAAAAAAGATGGGTGTTTTAACAGTCACCATAGCACCAAATGAAGGAAAATCCCCAAACCTAGAAGAAATCGCAGAACAAATAATCATAGCATCAAAAAACAAATTAGTCAAACAAAGATTTTCAGACTGCTAATTAAATCTTTTATAATAATCCTCTAAATTATCAACAGAAATATCTCCTTTAATAAAACTTTTAATCGCACTAACATAAGCCAAAGTTCCAGGTTTAGTCGTAACATAAGGAATTCCCATCTCAACACATCCTCTTCTGATCTTATACCCATCAGAACCAACTCCGGAACCACTAGGAATAATTATTATCATATCCAACTTCTTACCCTTCATCATATCAATAATCTTAGGGTCTTCATGCACCTTCGGAACAGCCTTAGCATTTATCCCCTTAGAAGAAAGAAACTCCTGAGTTCCTTCAGTACAATAAACATCAAAACCTAACTTAACCAAATCCTTAGCAATCGGAACAAAGAAATCCTTATTCCTATCGCGCCCTATACTCAAAAGAACATTCCCTTTCTTTGGTAAGTTCATATAAGAAGCAGCCTGTGCCTTGTAGTAAGCCTTGCCAAAATCAGAATCAATTCCCATAACTTCCCCAGTCGATTTCATCTCAGGACCAAGCACTGGATCAACACCGGACAATTTAATGAAAGGAAATACTGCTTCTTTAACCGAAACAAAATTAGGCTCTTTATAATCCTTAAGCCCAAATTCAGATAATTTCTTTCCCATCATTAATTTAGTAGCAATCTTAGCAAGCGGAATCCCAATTGTCTTAGAAACATAAGGAACAGTCCGCGAAGCACGAGGATTAGCCTCAAGTATATACACTACACCATCCTTAATTGCATACTGTATGTTCATAAGCCCAATAACCTTAAGCTCCTTAGCAAGCTTAGTAGTATACTCAATAACTGTTCGTTTAACTTCAGCAGAAATTGTCTGTGGAGGTATAACACAAGCAGAGTCTCCAGAGTGAACTCCTGCCTCTTCAATATGTTCCATTATTGCAGCAACATAAACCTCCTTACCATCACAAAGCGCATCAACATCAAGTTCAATCGCATTTCCTAAAAACTTATCAACCAAAACTGGCTTATCAGGACTAACGGAGGCAGCTTCCTTCATATACTTCTTAAGCTCTTCATCAGAATCAACAACCTTCATGGCCCTACCACCTAAAACAAAACTAGGCCTAACTAAAACTGGATAACCAATCCTAGCAGAGATCTCAAGCGCCTCAGAAATAGACAGAGCAGTTCCCCATTCAGCAGAAGGAATCTTCAACTTATCCAAAATCCCACCAAACCGTTTCCTATCTTCAGCCATATCAATACTCTCAGGAGATGTTCCCAAAATATTCACACCAGCTTCATGTAATCTCATAGCCATATTTATCGGAGTCTGTCCACCAAACTGAACAATAACTCCATATGGCTTTTCTCGTTCAATAACATTCATAACATCCTCAAAAGTCAAAGGCTCAAAATACAATTTATCGGAAGTGTCAAAATCAGTTGAAACTGTTTCTGGATTATTATTAATTATCTGAGCCTCAATTCCCATCTCACGCAATGAGAAAACAGAGTGCACACAACAATAATCGAACTCAATTCCCTGCCCAATCCGAATAGGCCCACCACCAATCAAAATAACCTTCTTTTTATCAGAAATATTAGACTCATCCTCTTCCTCATATGTAGAATACATATAAGGAGTATATGCCTTAAACTCAGCAGCACAAGTATCAACCATCTTATACGTAGGAATAATTCCCTCACCAATCCTAAACTTCCGAACTTCATCCTCACTCTTACCAACAATAGTTGCAATCTGAACATCAGAAAATCCGTTCCTCTTAGCATCTAAAATAGAATCCTTATCAAACTTAATCTTCTTCCCCATATCATAAACATTTTTAACTTTAGTCAGGAACCATTTATTTATCCCAGTCAAATGATGTATCTCATCTATACTGATCCCAATATGCATTGCATCTCTAATATACATCATCCTTTTGTGCGTTGCAACTTTTAAGTTCTGAACTATCTCTTTCTTATCTTTGCATATCTTATCCTTAGGATCATGACCAAGCCCAAATCTTCCAACCTCAAGAGACCTAATTGCTTTCTGAAGAGCTTCCTCAAAAGTCCGTCCAATAGCCATAGTCTCCCCAGTTGATTTCATCTGAGTTCCAATCCGCTTATCAGCCGTATCAAACTTATCAAAAGGCCATCTCGGGATCTTCACAACAACATAATCAATTGTCGGCTCAAAACAAGCCTTAGTCTCCTTAGTAACATCATTTGGAATCTCATCAAGTGTCATCCCAATTGCAATCTTAGCAGCAATCCTAGCAATAGGGTAACCAGTGGCCTTTGAAGCTAAAGCAGAACTTCGACTAACTCGAGGATTAACTTCAACAATCATATAATCTCCAGTCTTATAATTCATTGCAAACTGAATATTACATCCGCCCTCAACCTTTAGCGCTCTTATGATCTTAATAGCAGAAGTACGTAAAACCTGAAAATCATGATCATTCAATGTCTGAGTTGGAGCAACAACAATTGACTCCCCAGTATGTATCCCCATCGGATCAAAGTTCTCCATCGGACAAATAATTATGCAGTTATCATTCTTGTCCCTCATTACTTCCATCTCAAACTCTCCCCAATCCTGAGTCCCCATAATAGCCTGTTCTAGCAAAACCTGATCAATCATACTCTGAGTTAACCCAGAATTAACAAACTGCTTCAACTCAGAATCATTGTAAGCAATTCCACCACCAGCCCCACCAAGCGTATAAGCAGGACGAATAATAACGGGATAGCCATACTCAGAAACAAACTCCTTAGCAGAATCATATGAATTTATAATCGCACTCTCAGGAATTGGTTCCTCAATCTCCTTCATCAAATTCTTAAACTTCTCCCGATCTTCACCATCCTCAATAGCTTTTATAGAAGTCCCAAGTACCTCAACCTTACACTCATCCAAAATCCCAGATTTTGCCAACTGTTGAGCCAAGTTCAACCCAGTCTGCCCACCCATAGTAGGAAGTAACCCATCAGGCTTCTCTTTCCTAATAATCTTAGAAAGAATCTCAACATTCAGAGGCTCAATATAGATCTTATCCGCAACATCAGTATCAGTCATAATCGTAGCCGGATTAGAATTCACGAGTATAACCTTATACCCTTCCTCTCGAAGTGCTTTACAGGCTTGCGTACCTGAATAGTCGAATTCTGCGGCTTGGCCTATTACAATCGGGCCCGACCCAATTACCATAATTTTCTTCAAATCTTTTCGCTTCGGCATTTTATTAGTGGTTTTTTCCGTTTTTAATTTATTTTAATTTTTTAATTATTGATTAGTTTTTATTGGTTTTCCATTTTTATTTTATTTTTATATTCTAAATAATCATCAAAAACTTTCTTAGCAGTCGGACTCAATTTACCCTCTTTCTCAAACCCCCTTATCTCATCAAAAGTCATAAACCTCCCTTGCTCAACTTCTTCCTCTTGTAATTTCATCGGACCATTAGATTTACACAAAAAGATCTTTTTATTTGCATTATGACCCTCTGATCGAAATCTCTGATTAAATAAAAATTCTAACTCAACATCTTTTATCCCAATCTCTTCCCCTAATTCCCTTTTAGCAGTCTCTTCATAGCTTTCCCCAGCACTAACAGCCCCACCAACCTTCGTATCCCACATTCCAGGATACAAGAACCTAGTAATAGTTCTCTGATGAACAAAAAGTTCACCTTTATCATTCTCAACAATAATATTAGCAGACCTATGAATTAAATTATTTTCTTCAACTTCCTTCCTAGGCTTTTCACCTATAATATTGTCATTTTCATCAACAACAGATAGTATTTCTTCTTTCATTTTAAATCCTTAACAAACCTATCAAATATATTCTCAATATCCCACGGCCCAGGGTTAGCCTCTGGATGCATCTGTATAGTTTGAATAGGCAATTTATCATGCTTTACCCCCTCAACAGACTCATCATTCAAATTCACATGCGAAACGAAAAGCCCAGTTCCATCCAAACTCTCAGCATCAACTGCAAAACCATGATTTTGAGAAGTAATATACACCTTATTCTCAGCAATATCCTTAACAGGCTGATTAGTACCCCTATGTCCAAACTTTAACTTGTAAGTCTTACCACCCAAAGCCAAACTAACAATCTGATTCCCAAAACAAATTCCAGTAATAGGAAGTTCAGACTGCAATTCCCTAACACAATTAATAGCATCAACAGCCTTCTCAGGATCCCCTGGACCGTTAGCAACAAACAACCCATTAGCCTTCAAATCAATAATCTCCTGAGCACTAACATTGTAAGGTAATTGCACAACATTAACCTTCCTCTTCAAAAAATTCCTAATAATAGAATGCTTCACACCAGTATCAATCATAGCAATTGTTTTCTTACCGGAACAATCATGCCTAACTGCTTCCTTAACAGAAACTTTCTCTAAAAAATTAAACGAAGAATAATCCTCCATCTTCTTAACCTTATCAACTATTTCCTTAACATCAATCTCTCCCTTAGAAACAACTAACGCCCCATTCATAACTCCATGAACCCTTATCTTCTTAACCAACATACGAGTATCAATACCATAAATCCCAGGAATCTCATATTCAGAAAGAAATTCACCAAGCGACTTAACGGCACCTCTGTGCTGGTAAAAATCACTATAATCCCTCACAACAAAACCCTCAACCTGTACCTTGTCAGACTCAAACTTTCCCTCCCTAACCCCATAATTCCCAACTAAAGGATAAGTAGCAGTTAAAATCTGACCCTTATACGAAGGATCAGTCAAACTTTCCTCATAACCAACCATTGAAGTGTTAAACACAACCTCTCCAACCGTCTCTTTCTCAGCCCCAAAACCATGACCGCAAAGCACAGTCCCATCACTAAGAACTAAAACTGCTTTCATACAAAATCACCACGAATAGATATACTTAGAGAAATAAAGACCTCATCATTTAATGAACAATTTTTCATTAAAAATATGAATGATGTTACTTGATATAAAAATATTGTGGTTGTTTAGTTAGAATTCAATATTAACACTTAATTTGGTTGATGAAATCACTCAAACTCGTGGTCAAAGTAATAAAGAATGTGTTGGCCAAGGAATTGGTAACGTCGTTACTGGTTTTTTTGGAGGAATGGGTGGTTGTGCTATGATTGGTCAAAGTATGATCAATGTTGAAGCTGGTGGTAGAACCAGACTATCAAGTTTTAGTGCTTCAATATTCCTATTAATTTCAATCCTGTTTGCAGCACCACTAATAGAGATGATACCTGTAGCTGCATTAGTTGGGGTTATGTTTATGGTAGTTATAGGCACTTTTGAATGGTCCAGTCTTAGAGTTATTAATAAAATTCCAAGATCTGATGCTTTTGTATTAATGTTAGTTAGTATAGTAACAGTTCTTACTGACCTTGCAACTGCAGTAGTTATAGGTGTTATAATTAGT
>PVBE011903140.1_pt1 | contig 16793 bp, 18 predicted proteins | sample 1631181 | NCBI WGS metagenome assembly PVBE01 (sample SAMN08397723, study PRJNA350692) | Marine metagenome, whole genome shotgun sequencing project. | isolation source: water | place: Pacific Ocean | collected 2012-04 | reverse complement strand
GGAAATCCTGATATACAGACCTAATCTAGGCAATCGTGCCGTGCCGCTTCTGGAACTGCTCCTTGTAGCGGCCGCGCATGTCCATCACGGGCTTCATGTCGACTTCGTTGAACGTCGTCAGGATCGCTGCGGTGTTCTGCACCTCCTTGAGGCGGGTGGCGATGGCGCGACGCATGCGCGTCATGCGAACCCTGCGCTGGGCGCGACCTCCGGCGGTGGGCCGGGGTGCGGGAGCCTTGCTTCGGGCAGCCGGCGCGGCGGGCTTGGGGGCGGTCGGCGGGAGCGGCTTGATCGACGTCTTCGTGGAGCGCAGCTCCGTCGCCAGCGTCTGCATGCCCGCGATCGTCGAGTTCAGGTCCAGGTCCGGAGCCACATCCGGGGCGGCGGCGGCGGGCCCGGGCCCCATGTCGGGCTGCTGCTGGGCCGCCAGGTAGGCGAGCACGTCGCCCTTCAGCAGGCGGCCGTCCTTGCCCGTGGCGGGGATGTCACCGGCGTCGAGGTCGTGCTCGTCGAGCAGGCGGCGGACGGCAGGAGACTGCGGGGCGGTCTTGGGGGATGGGGATGCCGCGGGGGCAGCGGCGGCCTTGGGGGCCGCGCTTCCGTCGATCCGGGCCACCACGGCGCCGACGTTCACATCCGCGCCAGCCTCGAAGAGCTGCTCCGTGATCACGCCCGCGATGGGCGCCGGAAGCTCCGCAGTGACCTTGTCGGTCTCCAACTCGAGCAGCGGCTGGTCTTCCTCTACCGCCTCGCCGACCTCGACCAGCCACGCGACGATGGTTCCTTCTGTGATCGATTCCCCGAGCTCGGGGACCGTGACCTCGACTGGCATCAACTCAACTCCATCGCCTGGCGCACCAGATTCGTCTGCTCTTCCACGTGCAGGTGCTTGCTCCCGGTCGCCGGTGAGGCCGACCGCGGACGGCCGACGTAGCGCACGCCCAGGGGCGTCAGTTCACGCAGAATCGGCTCCACGAACGACCACGAGCCCATGTTCATAGGCTCTTCCTGGCACCACACAAGCTCCGTGGCGGTCTTCAGGAGCGGCGCCAGCGCGTCGCGCGCGGCGTCCCCCCGGAAGGGGTACATCTGCTCCAGCCGGACCAGCGCGATGGGTTCGTCCCCGCGGGCGGCGAGCAGGTCGTAGTAGACCTTCCCGCTGCACATCACGATCCGCTTGGGCTTCGTCACCACGGGATCGCCCAACACCGGCATGAACTTGCCCTTCGTCAGGGCCGTCAGCGGCGAGACGCACTGCGCGTGCCGTAGCAGGCTCTTGGGCGTGAACACGATCAGCGGCTTGCGGTAGTTCCGGTGCAGCTGGCTGCGGAGCACGTGGAACAACTGCGCCGGCAGCGTCGGATTCACGAGCCGCCAGTTGGCGTCGCCGGACAGCTGCAGGAACCGCTCGATGCGGGCGCTGCTGTGCTCCGGTCCCTGCCCCTCGTAGCCGTGCGGCAGGAGCATCACGAGCCCCGAAGCGCGGTTCCACTTCGCCTCACTGCTGCAGACGAACTGGTCGATCAGCACCTGCGCCCCGTTGGCGAAGTCGCCGAACTGGGCCTCCCAGAGCACCAACGCATTCGGTCGCACCAGCGTGTACCCGTACTCGAAGCCGAGCGCGGCGGCCTCCGACAGGGGACTGTCCACGACGTCGAAGTTGGCCTGCTTCACGCCCAGGTTCTGCAGCGGGATCGAGAGCGTACCGTCGTTCTGGTCGTGGAGCACGGCGTGGCGGTGGCTGAACGTGCCGCGGCCGCTGTCCTGCCCCGTGAGGCGGACCGGGTGGTTCTCGGCGAGCAGGGTCGCGAACGCGAGCCCCTCAGCCATCGACCAGTCCACCGGGAGATCGCCCTTGAGCATCGCCTGGCGCTTGCCGAGCAGGCGGCCCAGCTTGCGGTTCAGGGCGAAGTCCGGGGGGGGCCGCGAGATCGCCTGGCCGAGTCCGACGAGCTTGTCCTCGGGTACGGCCGTCGGCCAGTCCACGGCGGACGGATCGAAGCTGGTGTGCAGCCCCTTCCAGAGCCCGCCCAGCAGCTCCGTTTGCGGCCGGTCCTTGTCGCGCGCGCGGCTCAACTCCGCCTCGAGGTGGGCGCGGATCCGGGTCTTGGCGTCGCTGACGTCCTCCTCGGTGAGGGTGCCGGTCGCCAACTGCGCCGCCACGAAGACCTCCAGCGGGGTCTTGCGGGCGCGCACGGCGCCGTACATGACGGGGTTGGTGAAGAGCGGCTCGTCGCCCTCGTTGTGGCCGTACTTCCGGTAGCAGACCAGGTCGATGACGATGTCCTGCCCGAACTCCTGACGGTACTCGGCGGCGAGCTTGGCCACGTACGAGACGGCCGCGAGGTCGTCGGCGTTGACGTGCAGCACGGGCAGCAGGATCACCTTCACGATGTCGGTGCAGTGCTCGGAGCTCCGGCTGCTCTCCGGCGGGGTCGTGAAGCCGATCTGGTTGTTGATGACGAGGTGGATCGTGCCGCCGTTGTCGTAGCCGGGCAGACGGCCGAGGTTGATCGTCTCGGTGGCGATGCCCTGGCCTGCGATGGCCGCGTCGCCATGGATGATGATCGACAGCGCGCGCTTGCGCTTGATGTCCTCGAAGTGGTCCTGCTTGCCCCGAATCTGGCCCTCGACCACCGGCGCTACGAACTCCAGGTGGCTGGGGTTGAAGGCGAGCGCGAGGTGGCAGCGGCCTCCGCTGGGGGTCTCCACGTCGGCGGAGTAGCCGAGGTGGTACTTCACGTCCCCGGAGCCCAGGTGGCTGGGCCGCTCGAAGGCGTCCTCGAACTCCTCGAAGATGTCACCGTGGGCCTTGCCGAGGATGTTGGCGAGCACGTTGAGGCGGCCGCGGTGGGCCATCCCGATCGTCGCCTCGCGGACCCCGAGGCCGGCCGCCGTGTCGATCAGCGTATCCAGCAGCGGGATGACCGCCTCGCCCCCTTCGACCGAGAACCGCTTCGCCCCCAGGTACTTGGTGTGGATGAAGTTCTCGAATCGATCCGCGCCGGCGAGCTTGTCGAGGACGCGCAGGGCGGTCGGTCGGTCCAGCGTGATGTTGCCGCCCGGCTCCTCGATCCGACGCTCCAGCCAGCGGCGGCGCTTCACGTCCCGGATGTACTGAAACTCCGCTCCGATGGAGCTGGTGTAGATCGCGTGGCAGCGGCTGATGATGTCGCGCAGCGGCATCTCTCCGCCGAACCGACCGGTGTGGAAGACGGTGTCCAGGTCCCCTTCGTCGAGCCCGTGGTACTGCAGCTTCAGCTGCGGCAGCTGGCGTGCCTCGCGCAGCCCGAGCGGGTCCAGGTTGGCGACGAGGTGGCCGTTTCGCCGGTAGTTGGCGATCAGCTCGAGCACGGCCGCGTTCTTGTGCGTGTGGACGGCGCGCTCGGCGACCTCTCCGGCTACGCGACCGCCGAAGATGGACCGACGCGTCGGCGGGGGGGCCGCTACGTCGCTGGGAGTCAACCCGTTTTCGTCCTCGTAGTCCGCGAAGAAGACGCGCCACGACTCGGACACGCTGCTGGGGGAGTCGAGGTACTGGGCGTACAACTGCTCGATGTAGGCCCGGTTGGCGGCATGAAGTGCGCTCGGATCTGACACGGCGGCAATGCTACAGGTCTGGGAGGGCGCGGAAGAACGTGGCGGCCTTTCCGATGGCCAAAACGATCTCGGAGCCGGTGGATTCGGCCAGGGCTCGCTGTTGTTCCTTCCGCAGTTTTCGATCTGCGGTGGGGAATCGAACCTTGATCAAGTCCTGCGTGGCGAACGCGGATTCGACGTACGCAACGAATGCGTCGGTCATTCCTTCGTCGCCCACGGCGGCGCCGGGGGGGAGTTTGTGAGCCCGTCCTCTCAATTCGCTTCGCTGCTGGCGGTTCACGCGAGACTTCCTTTCCGTCGATAATGGAGAAGGTGACTGATCCAAAAGCACAGGTCGAGCGTCCGGGAGCACCGCGGTGATCCTGACGCTCGTGCGCCACGGCGAGACGCTGAGCAATGCCACCGGGACGTGGCAGGGGCAAGGCGATTCGCAGTTGAGTCCGTTGGGGCTCAAGCAGGCCGAGCTGCTCGGCGAGCGGCTGGAGCGGGTGCATTTCGACAGGGTCGTCTCCTCGGATCTGCGCCGCGCAGTGGAGACGTCCGAGCTTCTGGGCAAGCCCTACACCTGCGATCCGGCGTTCCGGGAGATCGACCTGGGGAGCTGGGAAGGGCTCACGCGCGAGCAAGTGCGCGAGGCGTTCCCGGACGAGCTCGCGGCGCTGAGCCGCGGTGAGGACCTCCCGGTCGGGGGAGGCGAGAGCTGGCTCGATGTGCAGCGTCGCACCCTGGCCGCCCTCGAGGAGCTGCGGGGGGAGCAAGACGTGCTGTTGGTCGCCCACGGGGGCGTGATCCTGACGCTCATGTGCGCCCTCGTCGGTCGCGGCGTCGGCACCGTCCGTCCCCTCGGGCGGCTGCTCAACACGTCGATGACCACGATCGAGCTTGGCGACGAGACCATCGTGCACCGCTACAACGACGCCGATCACTGCGACGCCGATGGCGTCTGGCGGGAAGCCGCCAAGCGCGGACACGACGTCGCGATCCAGCCCGGCGGGGAGCCGGGAATCGTCGGTGACGCGAGGCTGGGGGAGCTGGAGCCGGGCCGCTGCGGGCTGCTCGAGGTCTCTTCGGACAAGACGGTGGTCGCCGCCTGGAACGTCGTCCGCCCCTAGTCAGTCCGCCGCGGGGAGGGTGAACCGGAACGTGGCTCCCTCGCCGGGGGTGGACTCCGCCCAGATGTGCCCGCCGTGCTGCATCACGATTTTCCGGGCCACCGCGAGGCCGATTCCCGTGCCTTCGACGTCCTTGACGTCCGGTCCGCGGCGGAAGACGGCGAAGATCGCCTCGAGCGCGTCGGGGGCGATGCCGCGGCCGTTGTCCGCGATCGCCACTTCCCAGCGTCCACCGGTGCGTTTGGCCGAGACCGTGACCCGCGGCGGATCGCCCGCGAACTTGATCGCGTTGGCGACGAGGTTCTGGACGAGCTGGCGGAGCCGGGTGTCCGAGCCCATCACCGTGGGCAGGGGCGTGGTCCGCGTGATCTCGTCGCCGATGCTCAGGTCCTGGATGACCTCGTCGAGCACCTGATCGAGGGAGACTTCAACCGCGGTGAGGGCCGAGGCGCCCACGCTGGAGTACTCCAGCAGGTCGTCCACCAGCCGCCCCATGCGCAGCGACGAGCGCTCGAGCAGCTCCAGGGCGCGCTGGTCGTTGGGATCGAGCTTCCCCACGGCCGCCTCGCGCACCATGCTCGAGCTGAGCGTGATCGACTGCAGGGGGGTTAGGAGGTCGTGGGCCAGCACCGACGCAAACGCGGCCAGCTCGGAGTTGCGCTCCTCCAACGCCTCGTTGGCGTCGGCGCGGGCCTGGGCGACGTCCAGCGCGTCCTTCCGGGCGCGAGCCTGGATGACGGCGAGGGCGGACAGCGCGAGGCCGGGCACGAGGACCAGCAGCAACAACACCGTCAGGTCCCACGTGCCGCTGATCGCGTCGCCGCGGCTGATGATGGGGAGGCTGACCTCGAGCACGCCCCGCACGTCGCCTTCGGCCCAGCCGCTCCTGGGGGTGTCGGGGTGGCTGTTGTGGCACCCGACGCAGGCGGCGCGCATGCGGTCCGCGGTGGCGTAGCGGATCCGGTCCCCCTCGAGGCGGTAGAAGCTCTCGGTGGGGTGGGCCGTCAGGTAGGCCCAGGCTTCCTGGTCGAAGGCGTCGACCAGGCCGCCGGTCTCCGCTCGCCACGGAAACGGGTGCGGGCTGTACAGCCGGGTGCTGCCTCCCCCGCTGCCGGAGATGCGGGCGCCCAGCTCCATCGACAGGGTCGCCGGCAGGGGGATGGCATGCGGCCGCTCGGCGTAGTCGTGGGTGACCTCGACGCCGAGGGGGAGCACGGCCGCCACGACCTCTTCGGTGTAGAGGGTGCGGAAGACGGCCAGAGCCTGGGTGTAGTCGGCCGCGGCCTGCACCGCCTGCTGCTCAAGGACCGCTCGCTCGTGCAGCAGCCCGAGGAAGAGCGCGAGCGCCGCGGCGAGGGCCAGGAGCACGACAAACAGGGGCGCAGTGTGGCGATACAGCCACGTGTGCGCGCGCCGCGGCGGTTGCCGCGGGCTCTGGCCCGATTCCCCGATGTCCCCGTCCTCCCCGGGCACTCTAACGCTGTCCGGGCAGCTAGGGCACAATCCCGCGATGCGGCCGGTCCTCAGTGAACTCCTCGATCTCCTCAAGCTCGAACGCATCGAGGAGAACCTCTTCCGTGGCCACTCCCAGGACCTGGGGTGGGGGCAGGTCTTCGGCGGGCAGGTGCTGGGGCAGGCGCTGAGCGCGGCGGCGCAGACGGTCCCCGAGGAGCGGCCGGTGCACTCGATGCACGGCTACTTCCTGCGGGTCGGCGATGCCAGCCGGCCGATCGTCTACACGGTCGACACCATCCGCGACGGCAAGAGCTTCACCACCCGGCGGGTGGTCGCGATCCAGGGCGGCAAGCCGATCTTCAACCTCGCGGCGTCGTTCCAGAAGATCGAAGTCGGCCACGATCATCAGCGAGCGCAGAAGCTCGAGGTGCCTCCGCCCGAGGATCTGATGTCGGAGATGGAGTTGGCCGCGAAGGTCATCGGCAAGGTCCCCGAGTACCTGCGGGCCCGCGCGCTGGCGGAGCGGCCGATCGAGATCCGTCCGGTGGATCCCGTGGACCCGATGAACCCGGAGGTGCGGGAGCCGTCCAAGCAGTTCTGGTTCCGGGCCATCGACACGCTGCCGGACGAAGCGTCGGTGCACCGCTACCTGATGGCGTACGCCTCGGACTTCGGCTTCCTCACCACCGCGCTGCTGCCCCACGGGGTGTCCTGGCTGACGCCGGGCATGCAGGTCGCCAGCCTGGACCACGCGATGTGGTTCCACCGGCCGTTCCGCCTGGACGAGTGGCTGCTCTACGAGGTGGAGTCGCCGTCCGCCAGCGGGGCCCGCGGGCTGGCCTGGGGGCGCTTCTACACGCGCGACGGCGACCTGGTTGCGTCCGCCGCCCAGGAGGGGTTGATGCGGAACTGGGAGCTCCAGAAGGAGACGGATAAGCCCGGATAAGCGGGCTCGGGACAAACCCGGAATCCCCCTCGGTTCGAGGCGGGCATGTCGCTCGCTCACCTGGGAGATTCACCATGTCCGTTCGTCTGTTCGTCTTCGTCCTCGTGCTCGCGGTTCCTTCGCTGGCGTCCGCCCAGATCAACGGGGGCGGTCCCCTCGGCGGCCCCGTCGTCGGCCAGGGGCTGGCCAGCTGTCCGCTGGGGGTCATCCAGGGGCCGAACATCGATGAGGGGCGTGTGGCCAGCCCGCTGGGTGTCTGCGGGCCGGAGGCCTGGTCGGTCCAGGAGGCGGAAGCCGTGCCGTTCGTGCCGCCGGGCGCGCCCGATTGCACCGTGCTGTCCGGCTGGGCGCTGGGGGACCTCAACTGGGCCGGCGAGTGCAAGGGCGACGAGGTCGCGTCGGTGACCGTCATCGGCGAGGTCGGCGCAGACGAGCTCGGCTGCGCGGTCCCCGAGGTCTACGACGGGCACGCACCCTCGCTGATGGCCGGGGTGCACCCCGAGGATCGGCTGCTGCTGGTCTGCTTCGACTAGTCCTCGAAGCTGAGGGCGCCACGGAGCGCGGTCAATCGTTCGACGGCCGCGGTCCAGGCGTCCTCATCGGTGAAGCCGTAGCGCTTGTTGCCGTGCACGACGGTCCAGCCGTAGCCGGCGAGGCCGCAGTACAGGAGCTCGAACGTGTTCTTGATGTGGTCGTCGAACACGTAGAAGCCGCCGGGTGCGCCAGGCTGCCAGTCGACCGCGACGATGCCGCGCTCGACCATCGTCTCGTTCACGATCCACTCGCCCTGCTCGACCCCCTTGCTGCCGACGTCGGGGAAGTCCTGCCAGAGGAAGTCCGGCGACTGCCGCGCGCTGCCGGCGACGTCGGGGCCCGGCGCGACGGGGCAGGTGGCGACGATGGCGCCCTGGGCGTCCCGGCGCAGCAGGTACTCCAGCGTCGCCTTGCCGAACCGGGCGTCGACGCCTACGCGCCAGCGCTCCGTGCGGCGTTCGCGGTCCTCGGCCAGGCGCTGGTTGTCGATGGCGGTGACGGTGCCGTTCCAGACCTCGGCGTCGGCGTCGGTGTCGGCGTTGATGTTTCGGCCCAGCCGCAGGGCGATGCCGAGGAGGTTGCTGAAGACGTCGGGATCGTCCCGCTTCATCTCCCGCGACAGCGTCACATTCAGCGGCCACGTCAGCGGGATCTCGACCGTCTCGTCGGGGTCCGGGACCGCCGCGTAGGTGCCGTCCTCGCCCCGCTCCCAGCGCTCCAGCTCCGCGACGATGGCGGCGCCGTCGTCCGACCGCTCCAGAAACACCTGGAAGACGGCCCGGTCCTCGGCGGACTGCACGTGGGTGCCGAGCAGGTCACGGCCCGGCTCAGCGTCCGGTCGGAGGTCGACCGACAGCTCCTGCGTCGTGCGATCGAGGTATCCGGTGGTCGGGTTCACGGTGTCCAGCTGCACCTTCGCCGCGAGGGTCAGGCCGCTGACGTCGATCAGGCCGTAGTCGCCCTCGACGGTCTTGAGGAAGCGCGGGTTGTCGGCGAACGCCTCGGCGGCCTCCTCGGGGAGGGCTTCGAGGATGGACTCGAGGTAGTGGACGAACGGGGCGTCGCGTTTGAACGAGTGGGGTAGGTGCCGGTGTCCGCGTCGTCGTAGCCGACCGCGCCCGCGTAGGCGAGATCCTGCTGGGCGCGGAACGCGTACTCGGCCCCCTCGGGGAGGGAGGCCGCGACCTGCGCGAACAGGGCGGCGCGGCGCTGGCGGACGATGGCGTTGCGGAAGAACGCGGGGCTGGCCTCGGGGAGCTCCAGGTCGTTGCCGTCGAGCACCGCCCGGTTCGCCTCCAGGGCCTGGGTCAGCGCCTCCTCGAACTCCTCGCTGCCCGGCGAAGTCCACTCGAAGGTCGGCGGCGAGGGATCTTCGGGCAGCGGCATCGCCGTGGTCAGCCGGGGGTGGGGCCGGCCCTCTCCGTCGACGAGCTCGAACAGGGTCAGGCGGCAGCGTCCCCCGGGGGTCAGAGGCTCGGCGCGGACCTTCTTGATCCGGGTGCCTCCGATCTCGGCCGAGGTGAACGCGTTCCAGGCTTCGTCGTGCAGGACCTTCATGACCGGCGTTCTGGCACAATCCCGCCTCCCTCGAAACGGAGCCCCCGATGATTCCCGACATCAAACGCGTGGAGACCCTGATCTCCGCCGAAGACGTCCAGGTTCGCTGCGCCGAACTGGGCGCCCAGATCAGCGCTGACTACGAGGGACGTGACGTCACGTTCGTCGGCATCCTCAAGGGTTCGATCCCGTTCCTGTCGGACCTCATGCGGCACGTCACGGCGCCGCTGCAGATCGACTTCCTGGAGTGCAGTTCCTACAGCGGCGGCATGCAGTCCAGCGGTGCGGTTCGGCTGGTGAAGGACCTCAGCCACAGCATCGAGGGCAAGGACGTCGTCATCGTCGAGGACATCGTCGATACGGGGCACACGCTGCGGTACCTGCTGGAGAACTTCTTGGCTCGGGGGCCGCGCTCGGTGCGCATCTGCGCCCTGCTGGACAAGCCGGAGGGCCGCGTCGACGGCGAGGAGTTCACGATCGACTACGTCGGCTTCACCATCCCGAACAAGTTCGTCGTCGGCTTCGGCCTCGATCTGGGCGGCTACTTCCGCAACCTGCCCTACGTCGGCGTCTACTCCCCTCCGGAGAGCGACTGATGGCCCGCACGGTCGTCGCCACCACCGACGCGCCCGCGGCGATCGGCCCCTACTCGCAGGCGATCATCGCGGGGGACTACGTGTTCACGGCCGGCCAGATCGGCCTCGACCCCGCCACCGGCACGATGCGTGAGGGCGTCGTCGCGCAAGCGGAGCAGGTCTTCAGCAACCTCGAGGCGGTGCTCGCGGCGGCCGGCTGCACGCTCGCGGACGTCGTCAAGACGACCGTCTTCGTCGCCGACATGAACGACTACGCGACCGTCAACGGCGTCTACGACTCGCACTTCGCGGCCCCGTACCCGGCCCGCTCGGCGGTGGAGGCGGCGCGGCTGCCCAAGGACGCTCGGGTCGAGATCGAGCTGGTCGCCTACCGCCCCGCGTAGAGCTTCCAGCCGCCGGCTCCGCAGGCGGCGGCGACGAGGAACAACCCCACCCAGACGATCGGCGGCGGCCCTCCCGGAGGACCCTGCCGGGGCGGCGGTTCGTGGCGGAGCTTGTCGTCGTTGGCCCGCACCTGCTCATCGATGGCGGTCACCCCCGCCAGCAGCGCCTGGCCGAAGTTGCCGGCGGCGAAGTGGGGGACCATCTGCTCGGAGCGGACCTCGGTCAGCCACCCCTGGCCGACCGCCCGACCCGCGCCGTACCCGACATGGAACTCGAACCGGCGACGGTCCTCGACCAGGAGCATGAGCACGAAGAGTTCGGCTTCGCCGCCGAGGCCCCACTCGTGGCTGACTTCCTGGGAGAAGTCGCCGATGACGCCGTCGAAGCCGGGCACCGTCATCACGACGATCTCGAAGCCCAGGTCGTCCTTCAGCGCCTCGATGGGGGTGCGCAGGCTGTCCTCGGCGTCGTCCGAGAGGATGCCGGCGTGGTCCAGGATCGGCGATCCGCGATCGGCCGGTCCGGGCACGGTCATGGGGTCGAGGCTGGTGAGCAGGACCAGCGCACTGGCGATCGCTACCAGGATGAGCCGGCTCCTCCTCCGCCCGAGCTGCCCCCGCCGAATCCGCCGGAGGAGAAGGAGCTCCCCGAGCTGCTGGACCACGACGAACTCGACGATGAGCTCGACGAGGAGGTGCTGATCCGCGGGATCGTGCGCGTGTAGCTCTCGTGGTAGCTGCAGTGGCTGCACGAGACCGTGATGCGGGCCGTGCCCGAGCTGGAGGTGGTGGCCGCGGTGATCGTCCGCGACGTCTTGCGCACGGTCTTGAAGTTGCAGCCCATGCACGTGCTGTAGCCCCGGAACCACTTGTTCCGGCGGCGCACGCCGACGCTGCCGCAGTCCATGCAGGCCCAGACGTCGTAGTTGACCGAGCCGATCTCCTCCTCGGTCTCCTGGCCGGCCTCGAGGTGCTCGTCTTCGGTGTCTTCGTCGAGCTTCTCGCGGTCGAGTCCGCACTCGGGGCAGCGCCTGTAGCGGCCGGTCTGGAAGGTCTGCCAGCCGAGCCAGAACCCCAACGGCGGGAACAACAGCCCGAACAGCAGCACCCAGGGGCTTGAGGTCCAGGGACGGCCGCCGGAGTTCGACGACACGGGTGGGCGGTACACCGGCGGCGCCGCGGACCCGGTCTCGGCCTCGTCGGGACTCTGGCGGAGGCGGGCGTTGATGTCAGCGAGGCCGGCGATGAGGCCGGCGCCGAACTCGCCCTGCTTGAAGTGGGGGACCATCGCCTGCTGCTGCATCGTGCCCAGCCAGCCGTCCGGCAGCGTGGACTCGAGGCCGTAGCCGGTCTCCATCTCGAGGCGGCGCTCGCCCATCACGAGCAGGACGAGCAGGCCGTTGTTGGCCTCGGCGTCGCCGATGCCCCAGGTGTTGAAGAGCTCGGTGGCGAAGCTCTTGGGGGTTCCGCCCACGTCCTGGACGGTGACGACGGCGATCTCGACCCCGAGGTCCGTGTGGAGTTCGGAGATGACGTTGTTCATCGCCGTCTCCTCTCCATCGGACAGGACGTCGGCCATGTCGGTGACCCAGCCGCCGTCGGTGCGGGGGTTGGGGACGGCCCCGACCGAGATGGCCAGGACGACAGCGAAGGCGGCAACGAAGGTGTGCAGTTGTAGAGTCCCTCCCGTGACTCAGACCCAGAATAAAGCGACGCTGGCCGCCGCGCTCAAGGCCCGTCAGGACGTCGACGACGACGACATCCCCGAGATCATCGGAATCGCACAGGAACTGCAGAGTCAGGCCGCGGACGAAGACGACGATCTCAGCGTCGAGGAGGTCGAGGACGTCGCCCGCGAGCTCGGTATCGATCCGAAGTACGTCGAGGAGGCGATCGCGGAAAAGGAGCGCCGCGCGCTCGCCGGCAAGGCCGCTGACGCCAAGGCGTCTCGGCTGCGCAAGCGGGTGATTCAGGCGGTCGCGGGCGTCATCGCGGCGGTGATGCTCGCCACCGCGGGGCTCGGCGTCATCGGGGCCGGGGCGGTGAAGTCGGCGGCCTCTCAGGTCGAGCTCGCCGAGTCATCGTTGATGACGGTGCTGGAGCGTCAGGCGAGCCTCGCGCCGCAGCTGCTGGCCCTCGGCGGAGGCGATGCGTCGGCGCTCTCAGAGGCTTCCGCGGCGGTGCGCGACGCGCCCGATCTGGACGCCCGGCTGCGGGCCAGTGAGGCGTTGGGGGTGGCGATGGCCGAAGAGCTGTCGCAGCTCCCGCCCACCGAGGAGGTGGTGCGGATGAACCTGCAGTACGAGATCACGGGCGCCCAGAACCGCATCAGCACCGAGAGCCGCCGCTACCGGGCGGCGCAGGCCGAGCACGCGCAGCGGGCCGGGACGATGCCCGGGCGGACCGCCGTCATGCTCGGCCTCGCACCAGCGCCCTAGCCCCCCAGCGTCGCCTCGCCGGGCTGCCACCCGCAGGCCGTGAGGCCGTCGGTCTGCAGCGCCGCGAGGGTGCGAATCACCTCCTGGACGTTCCGCCCCGCCGACAGGTCGTTCACCGACGCGTGCCGGATGACCCCGGAGGGATCCACGAGGAAGGTCGCCCGCAGCGCCACGCCCGCGTCCGGGTGGAGGATCCCCAGCGCGGCCGACAGCTCCCGCTTCGTGTCCGCCGCCATCGGGAACGGGAGGTTCCGCAGCTCGGGGTGCTGGTCGCGCCACGCGAGGTGCACGAAGTGGGTGTCGGTCGAGAAGCCGACGACCGAGGCGTTCAGCGCTTCGAAGTCGGCGAGGCGTCGCCCGAACTCGCCGATCTCGGTGGGGCAGACGAAGGTGAAGTCCATCGGCCACCAGAAGTAGACCTTCCAGCGGTCGGGGTGGTCGGCGTCCGTCAGCGTGACGAACTCGCCGTCGGCGTCGACGGCGGTGAGGGAGAAGGTCGGGTGGGAGTCACGAACGGTCAGCATGGTTGGATCCTGTTCAGGTTTGGACGTTGTCTAAAACCGGCAAAAAGAGAGCGGGAAGGCGAACTCAGGAAAGGCGTCCGCGGAGCACGACCTGGTAGTCGGCGACCTCGAACGGCAGCTCGTCGATGCGGCCCACATCCAGGGCATCCCAGGGGACATCCACGATGCGGCCTGTGGCCTCGTCGACGAAGTGGTGGTGGCGGTTGGTCTTCGGGTCGAAGACGACGTGGCCTTCGGACAGCAGCAGCGTGCGGAGCAGGCCGTGCTCCACGAAGAGGTTGAGGGTGTTGTAGATGGTCGCCCGCGAGATCGTGGGCTGGCGCTCCCGCACCACCTCCCAGACCCGGTCGGCCGAGGGGTGCTCGTCCGTGTCCAGCACGTACCGAGCGACCTCGACGCGCTGCGCCGACGGCTGGATGCCGTGATCGCGCAGGGTCTGGATGGGGTCAGCGAGCATTGATTTAGACTGAGTCTAAAACTGGAGACTGTCAAGGGAGATTGTCTGATCGCTGGCCCCACGCGGTCGGAGTTGCTATTGCCCCCGGCAATGCAGACATCGCGCGACACCTGGGACCTCTCCGACCTCTACGCCGGCCCCGACGACCCGAAGCTGGCGGCCGATCTCCAGTCCGCGCGGGACCAGACCGCGGCCTTCGCCCAGCAGTGGCGTGGAGGGCTCAAGACCGCCTCGGGCGCAGAGCTTCGCCAGGCGTTCGAGCAGTTCGAGGACCTCATCCGCGTTGCCCACCGCCCGCGGCAGTACGCCAACCTCCGCTACTCCGTCGCGTCCGACGATCCCGCGGTGCAGGCGGAGCTCGCCTCGGCCCAGGCCTTCGGTGCCGAGATCGACCAGAAGCTCGCCTTCTGGTCGGTCGAGATGGCCGACCTCACCGAGGCCCACGTCGCCGCCCTCGGGGACGCTGACGCGGTCGCCAACTACCTGCATTACCTGGAGTTTCAGCAGCTCTTCGCCGCCTACACGCTGTCCGAGGACGCCGAGCAGACGGTCACCCGCAAGGACCTCACCGGCAAGACCTCGTGGGTGAACCTCTACATGCAGCTGTGCGCGGGCATGAAGTTCGAGGTCGAGGTCGGTGGCGAGGTCCAGACGATGACCCGCGGCGAGGTTCAGGCCCTCGGGCTGGAGCCCGACCGGGCGCTCCGCGACCGCGCTGCCGACGCCATCGTGGCCAGCTTCGCCCCGCACCGCGAGGTGATGACCTTCATCTTCAACACGCTGTTCGAGGACCACCGCACCGAGATGGCGGCCCGCGGCTACGACGACGCCATGCACTACCCCATCCTGCGGGACGAGGTGCCGCGGCCGGTGGTCGACTCCCTGCTGAACACGGCGACCGAGTCGTTCGGGCTCGCGCATCGCTACCACGCGGTCCGCAAGTCGGTTATGGGGCTGGACGACTACGCGATGCACGACCTCCGCGTGCCCGTCTTTGGCGAGGAGCCGACGGTCTCCTGGGATGAGGGGCGCGCGCTCGTGATGGATGCGTTCACCGCCTTCTCCAAGACCACCGGGGAGCTCGCGGGTCCCTTCTTCGACGGCTGGATCGACGTGTTCCCGCGGCCCGGCAAGAGCTCCGGTGCGTTCTGCTCGCCCGCGGTGCCGCCGGAGCACCCCTGGCTGCTGCTGAACTACACCGACACCATGGACGACGTGTTCACGCTCGCCCACGAGATGGGGCATGGGCTGCACTCGGTGCTCAGCAACGCGCAGACCCCGCTGAACGCGCGGACCGGCAAGGCGTTGGCCGAGACCGCGTCGGTGTTCGCCGAGCTCTGGCTGCACGAGCACCTGATGAGCCAGACCGCCGACAAGGCGCGGCGGCGCCAGCTGCTCGACCGCCAGATCCGCGACGCGATGGGCACGGCGTTCCACCAGGTCGCGTACATCAACTGGGAGCGCAGGGCCCATCTCGCCCGGGCCGAGGGCGCCGTCGACGCCGTGCAGTTCGGCACCATCTGGTTCGAGGAGATGGCCCGCCTCGTCGGGGAGCCGGTCCGCCTCCAGGAGCGCGACAGCTGGCGCTGGATGGCCATCCCTCACTTCGTCTTCGCCCGCTTCTACTGCTACTCGTACGCCTTCGGGAAGCTGCTGACGCTGGCCCTGCACGGCCTCTGGAAGGAGTGCGGCGACGCCTTCGTCGACGACTACCTGGGCTTCCTGTCCGCGGGCGGGAGCCGCACCCCGGTGGACGCCTGCGCGGCGCTTGGACTCGACCTCGCCGACCCCGGCTTCTGGCAGCGCGGCTGCGACGTCGTGGAGGGCTGGATCGACGAGCTCGAGAGCCTCGTCTGATCGGGCGCTCTGGTACATTCCTTCGACTCATGAGCGACTACCAGATCGAGGTCTCGGACCGCATCGCGACGGTCACCCTCAACCGTCCTGAAAAGAAGAACGCCCTCACCATTCCGCAGCTGGAGGCGATGGCCCCCGAGGTCGCCGCTCTCCAAGATCGCGACGACGTGCGCGTGCTCGTCCTCACCGGCAATGGCGACTCCTTCACCTCGGGCGCGGACCTGGTCGCCAACGCACCCCTCATCCAGGAGGGGCCGAGCGGGCAGAAGCGCAGCCTGGATGCCTTTCACGCGCTCCTCCGGGCCGTCTGGAACTTCGAAGGCCCCACCCTCGCGGCCATCCCCGGCGTCGCGGTCGGCTTCGGCTTCGACCTGGCCCTCGCGTGCGACCTGCGGGTCGCCGCGCAGTCGTCCCGGTACTCCCAGAGCTTCAGCAAGATCGCCCTCGTCCCCGACGGCGGCTCCAGCTTGACCCTGCCGATGCTCGTGGGCGCCGCCAAGGCGTTCGAGCTGATGTACATGGCGCCCCTGTTCGGAGCCGACGAGGCCCTCCGCCTCGGCATCGTGGGGGAGGTGGTGCCCGATGGGGAGCTGGGCGCCCGCACCGCGGAGATCGCCGCCCGCCTCGCCGCCGGTCCGCCGTTGGCCTACCGCCTAGCGAAGCGGAACCTGCGTCGCGGCATGGGCATGACCATGGATGAGGCCCTCGACAACGAGCATGAGGCGCAGTTGCAGTGCCTCGCCAGCTCGGACGTAATGGTCGGGATCATGGCCTGGGCGAACAAGACCACCCCGGAGTTCACGGGCGCCTAGTGAGCAGACGAACGCTCGGACTCATCGCGGTCCTGCTCGTGACGGCCGTCACGGGTGCGTTCGCGTGGCAGGTGAAGTTCGACAATTCGATCGAGGTCTGGTTCTTGGAGAAGGACCCGGACCTCATCTCGTACCGGAACTTCACGACCCAGTTCGACAGCGATCAGATCGTCGTGCTCGCGTACGACGACCCCAACCTGTGGACCGAAGAGGGGCTGACCCGGCTGCGCACGCTGGGCGAGACGATGGTCGAGGTCGAGCGGGTCGCCGAGGCGCGGTCCATCGTCACCATCAACCAGATCGTGTCGGAGCCCGGCACGCTGACGGTGCGGCCGATGTGGGACCCGGACGAGCCGGTCAACCCGGCGGAGCTCAAGGACCGCGTGATGGGCGACAACCTGCTCGTCGGCACGCTGATCAACGCCGCCGGCCGGGTCCCCGCCGTCATCCTCACCGTCGATCACCTCATGGGGGAGACGCACCTCAAGCGGGTGCTCGCGCGCGACCTGCGCGCCGCCATCG
>PVBE012739483.1_pt1 | contig 16795 bp, 12 predicted proteins | sample 1631181 | NCBI WGS metagenome assembly PVBE01 (sample SAMN08397723, study PRJNA350692) | Marine metagenome, whole genome shotgun sequencing project. | isolation source: water | place: Pacific Ocean | collected 2012-04 | reverse complement strand
TGGCTGCCGCCGGTCCTGCCTCGCCCGGTTCGGGTCTGGTGGGTGTCCCTCCCGATGTGGCTGCGACCTCGCCTCCGACGGTTACGAATTCCCTGACCTTTCTGAGCAGCTCATCCCGATCGATCGGCTTGCTGAGCACATACTCCGCCCCGGCGCGGAAGGCCCCGTCGATCATCAGAGGGCTCGTGGATCCGGTGACCGCGACGATCGGAATCTCGGGACGCCCCTCCTTGCCCCTTTTGATCAGCTCGATTCCATCGAGACCCGGCAGTTGCAGGTCGATGCGAGCGAGGGCCCACCCCCCTGCCAAGAACAGCTCGAGGCCCTTGACCCCGTCCTGCACGGACGTCACCTGGTACGGGCCGGCCTGCTCGATGAGCGTCCTCATGTGGAGGATCTCGTCCATAGCGTCTTCGACGAGGAGGATCGCGCCTTTTTCTGCCGGGGTGCTCACCAGGGATCGCTGCTCCAGAGAATGTTCTCGGGGGCGCGGGGTCTCCGGATCGCGGCCGTGAGACCCCTCCGAGTATTTTATAGCATCTCGCCTTCCGTAGCACCTGTCTGCAACCTCTCGGCTCGAGACCCTGTCTCAAGTTGTATCGGGCGCCACCGCGTGCCCCTGTACATCGAGGAGGATGTGATGACGATGGCGAGTTTGATGGGGCGTACGGGACTGGGCGCCGGCGTGGCGACGATGGCGATGGTGTGGATGCCCCATGCAGGTGCCTCACAATCGTGGTGCGAGCAGGACTCGCGGGGCGAGGAGGGCAATCACTTCTGTGAGGTAAGGGAGATGACTCTCTCGGCGGACGATGTTCTGCGCGTCGACGGGGGCCAGAACGGTGGGGTGAAGGTCATCGGCTGGGAGGAGAACGAGGTACTGGTGCGCGCTCGTGTGTGGGCCAAGGCACGGAGCGACGGCGACGCCGAGGCGCTGGCGGACGCGGTCGAGGTGACCGACGCCGGAGGTCGAATCCGGGCCGAGGGGCCCCGCACGGGCCGGCGTGAGAGTTGGGGTGTGAGCTTCGAGATCTACACACCTCACGACTCCGACCTCGAACTCGAGGCGAACAACGGCGGTATTTCCATCTCCGACGTTCGTGGTCAGATCGAGTTCCGCACCCAGAATGGGGGCGTACACCTCGAGGGAGTGGGGGGTGATGTGCGGGGGCGGACCCAGAACGGCGGCCTCAAGGTCGAGCTGGAAGGCGACAGCTGGGATGGCGCCGCGCTGGACGTGGAGACACAGAATGGTGGTGTGACCATCGATGTGCCACAGGGCTATTCTGCCGAATTCGAGACGGGCACCGTGAATGGGGGCATCGACTTGGCCTTCCCGATCACCGTGAGCGGCCGTCTGCGGAGCAACATTCGCACTACGCTGGGCGATGGCGGACCACTGGTCCGGGTGAAGACGACGAACGGTGGGGTGAAGGTTCGCCAGCGGGGTTCAGTCGTGCGGTAGCGGGTGACACGCTGACGCCGTGATGGAGGGTCGTCCCCGGCAGGGCGGCCCTCTTCTTCGTGTGTTACCGGCCCAGGTCCCTCAGTCGGCCGCGCTCGCCACCGGAGCAGGTACGGGCTCCGGATCGGGTTCCGGCACGAGATATCCCACCACCGCGGCCATGGCCAGGACGGCTATCGCCCCCAGCACAGTGTCGCTCACGTATCCAAAGCGGGTGTAGAGCGGACCGGCCAGGGCGGCCCCCATCGCGAAACCCACCTGACCGATGGCGACAGCCAGGCTCATGAGTGAGCCCCGTCGATCGTCGCTCACGAGCGCAGTAAGCAATGCCGAGAGCGGGCTGATACGCATGGCCACCAGGACCATGGTGATGAAGAAGAGAGCGTAGGCGGTCCCTACATCTCGGATGACCAGGGTCGTCAGCGTCATCACGACCGCGAGCCCCAGGCTGGACAGGATAACGATGCGTTTACGGCCGATCCTGTCGGAGAGCTTTCCCGCCTGTGGGCCCGTCAACACGTTGGCGACGCCACCCACTACGAACATGAGCGCGATCGCGCTGGGGGTTACACCGAGGTCCTGCTCGAGCCAATAGGGCAGATAGACCACGAACAGCGAGACGCCCATGAACATCAGGAAGTAGGCCGCTGTGGCAGAGGCGATCTCCTTCCGTTTGAGCAGCGTCTTATAGTCGCCGACGGCTCGCCCCACGCTGAGCCGACCCTCTGTTCGCTTCACGTCGGGCTGAGGGACGCGAAGCCAGATGAGCAGACACGTCATGCCCATGGCGGCCGAGAATAGATAGAAAGGCGCTCGGAAACCGAAGGCCCCTGCCAGCACGATTCCGAGCGGGATGCCCGCGATTTGCCCGGCGGCCATACCGCTCATGACCCACCCGGTGGCCCAGCCTCTCCTGTTGTAAGGAAAATAGTCGCCGACGTAGGCCACCGCGGATCCGCTCAGGATGCCTCCTGCCAGCCCGGCGCCGACGCGAACCGCCAGGAATGAGTAGTACCCCACGACGAAGTGGTGCATCAGAAGGGCCAGGGTCATCAGGCCCGATCCCAGGAGCAGGATGCGGCGGCGCCCGATCTTGTCCGATATCGGTCCCGATATGATGGCGAAGGCGCCGACCATGAGGGAGTACGCCGAGACCAGCGTACCGAGTACGGACTCGGCGATTCCGAGCTCTTCACCGATCCGGGGCAGGATCGGTGAGATGATCATGATCTGGCTGCTGGCCGCGAAGACCAGAAGCCATAGAGAGAAGACGATGAGGGTGGGAGACGACCTACTTGGGCTCAAGCGCCACCATCCTCACGGGCTTTCCTTGTGGAAAACGGTGGCGGAGCGCTGGGCTGTACACATCATGACCATCTGAAGGATGTTGACGTGGGGCGGTGCGTTGGCCACGTAGCAGACGGCGTCTGCCACGTCATCCGGAGTGAGAGGTGTGTAGCCCTGGTAGATCTTCTCCGCCCTTTCCTCGTCCCCACGGAATCGCACAAGGGAGAACTCCGTCTCGACGGCTCCGGGATCGATGCTCGACACCCGGACATTCGTGCCTACGAGATCGATGCTCATCGCCTCGTTCAAGGCATGCACCGCGAACTTCGTGGCGTTGTACACGTTGTTGGCGGGATACACCCACCGCCCCGCGATGCTCCCGATGTTGATGACGTGGCCCTGATCCCGTTCGACCATGAGAGGGAGGATCGCCCGGGTCATGTAGAGGAGCCCTTTGAGGTTCGTGTCGATCATCTCCTCCCAATCGTCGATATTGCCCTCTTGGATCGTTGCGAGTCCCGGGCCGACACCGGCGTTGTTGAGCAGTATGTCGGGGCCGGGTCCTCGCTCGCGCAGGTCTGACGCCAGCTCGTCGGCCAGGGCCCGGTCCCGCACGTCGTGGACTCGCAACGCAACGTCCACTCCGGTCCGCAACAGCTCGTCTCGGAGGGCATTGAGCCGTTTCTCTCTTCGGGCCACGAGAATGAGGTTCGCCCCGCGCTTTGCGAAGAGCCGTGCGCTGGCCTCGCCGATCCCGGCCGTTGCGCCGGTGATGACGACCGTCTTTCCTTGGATGCGATTCATGGGGCGCTTCCTATCCGAGCTCCCGATCGGTGGGATCGACCATCGGCGCTCGCGGCCGAAGGAGCACGTGGCTCGGGGGACGGCGGCCCCGACAGCACGGCGTCCCAAGGTGCGCCCGCGGGCGGGTAGGAGCAACAACCGGAGTGGTGTCGGCGACGAGGTATGAGAGCGAGTTGCCGCTACACGTTGAACTCTACGACCACCCCGAAGGGACCCCTCTCGTCGGTCCTGCCCATGAAGCAGGTCTCCCCTTGCCTCATGCCTTCGCTCTCGAGAAAGAGTTGTAGGCTCTGCTCGAAGTCGGACGTGAACGGGAGGCCGAAGTGCATCCCCTCGTCGGTGTATTCCAGAGCTTTCTTGTGGATGCCCCCTGAGGCAAACTCGATCATCCGGTCCGCGTAGAAATCGGCCACAATCACGCTGCCCGGCGCGGCGTGCTCACGGAGGTCGCGAAGCATCCTGCGTACGTCCGCCTCGGCCAGATACAGGGTCACTCCCTCCCATAAGAAGAGGGTCTTCTTCGCCGGGTCGTAGCCGGCCGCACGGAGCTTCTCGAAGGCATCCCCTCGGCTGAAGTCCACCGGCACGTAGGTGACGTGGTCAGTGTCGATGCCGGCCGCGTGGAGGCTGGCAACTTTGAGCCTCTGTGTGTTGGCCTGGTCCAGCTCGAAGAAGGCAAGCCCATCCCTCTGCAGCTCGCCGTAGGCCCGGGTGTCGTAGCCCGCACCTAACAAGACGAATTGATCCATGTCGCCCACGACGCGCTGGATGATTCGGTCGAAGTAGAGGGTCCTGGCGACCACGATGTCCCTGAGATCCTCGGCCCCCTCTTCCGGGACCCGGGGATAGCCGAAGTACGATCCGCTAAGCTTGTACTTCACCCAGAGCGGGATGAGGAGGAGCCACAGCCCGAATGTGGACGTGTTCGGTAGAGCGTCAGCCAGCCGGGCGGTCGCCATGTCCTTGCGTATGTTAAAGACGTGCATGGTCCAGCGACCGTTGAGGACCTCGATGCCCGTCCCCGAGACCCCCAGTCGCTTGCTGCCCACCATCTGTTTGTAGACGACGATGCCGATGCCCACCACCCCGAGGGGGAGAAGGGTTATCTGGAGCACGACGAAGACCACGAAGGAGAGGAGGCTCAAAGTCACTCTCTGGGATTGGGGAGAGACGGTGAACACGAACCGTACTCAAGCCGCCGGAGCCGAGCAACCTCAAGAAGGCAGCCGGTCCAGCGGTCTCGCGATCGTCGACGGCATGACACTCGATCTATCGGTCGGCACGGCCAGAGAATCGTGTGGTCGCGGCGCAGGTCAGCACGGAATCGGCGTTCCAGGTCGGGGAGAGGGAAACGTCGTTCGCCCTTTGTGGTGAGGCGACCAGGGTATCCGTCTGTGCGACGGTGTGAGATAATGGGTGAGCTGTTATGAATCGATACGGAAACACTACCACAATGGAGCCGGCCTTGGCTCGTGGAACCGCTCGACTCGGGCTCGTCTCGGCCAGTCTTTTGGCGAGCTCGCTCGTCGTCGCCCCACCAGCCGAGACACAGTCGCCCGCCAGCCCCGGCCCAGACCAGCAGGTCGTCCTCGTCACCGGTTCGACGGGAGGCCTCGGTCGCGAAGTCGCACGGAGACTGGCGTCGGGAGGCGCCCACGTCATCGTCCACGGCCGAAACCGTGAGCGGGGGGTGAGTCTCGTCGAGGAGATCGAGCGCCAGGGGATAGGCAGCGCCCGGTTCTACGCCGCGGACCTCGCCTCCCTCGAGCAGGTGCGTGAGTTCGGCCAAGCGATCCTGAGGGACTACGATCGGCTCGACCTCCTCGTGAACAATGCCGGGTTCGGCTCCGCCCCCGATGAGCGCCTGCTCAGCGAGGACGGCCACGAGTTCCGCTTCCAGGTCAACTATCTGTCGGGATTCCTGCTCACGAGGATGCTGATGCCGCGGCTCCTGGAGAGCGTCCCGTCGCGCATCGTCAACGTCTCGTCCCTGGCGCAGACGCCCATCGACTTCGACGACGTGATGATCGAGAACGACTTCAGCGGCCGGCGCGCCTACGCTCAGAGCAAGCTCGCGCAGGTCATGTTCACCTTCGATCTCGCAGAGGAGCTCGAGGGGACGGGCGTCATGGTCAACTCCCTGCATCCGGCCACGTACATGGATACGGGGATGGTGCGTAGGGCGGGCGTCACGCCCAGGGCCACCGTGGCCGAGGGGGCGGACGCGGTCATGCAACTGGTGAAGTCGACGGACATCGAGGGCGGCCAGTTCTTCAACGGCCTGCGCCCAACGCGTGCGAACGATCAGGCGTACGATCGGGAAGCCCGCGCGAAGCTCAAGTGGTTGAGTGAGGAGCTGACCGGGGCGAGGTGAGCCGCGTGGACGCCGAAGCTCCGCACGTGCCAGTCCGTAGATGTCTATACTCCCGACTCCCGGCACTCCCGGCACTCCCGGCCTCGGCTCCTCGCTGCTCCATTCGGTCAGTGTCCAGGACCGCCAGGTCGAGCTATGGGGTGAAGACCGACCTGCCCCGAGAGAACGTCTCCAGGATCGGGATGTACTCGAGGTCCGCCGGATCCGCCGTGAGTGGATTCTCACCGAGGATCACCAGATCGGCTTGTTTCCCTACTGTGATCGAGCCCTTCGTGTCCTCCTCGAAGTACTGATACGCTCCCCCGAGCGTGACGGCGTGGAGCGCCTCCATGACCGTCAAACGCTGGTGGGGGCCGAGCACGCGTCCGCTGCGGCTCTTCCGGTTCACCGCTATCGAGACCAGCCGCATGATGTCGGGGGGCACCACTGTCGCATCGTTGTGGATCGTGAAGTGCACGCCGCGGTCGAGCGCCCAGCGTGCCGGACTGACGTTTGTGCCCCGCTCCTCGCCGAAGCTCCTGACGTGCCAGTCACCCCAGAAGAACGTGTGCGCCGCAAAGAACGAAGGCACGATTCGCAACTCGGCTGCGCGGTCGAGTTGGTCGGCCCGCATGAGCTGAGCGTGGATGATCACGGACCGATGATCCGGCATCGGATCCATGCCCTCGACCGCCTCGGCGACCCCGTCGATCATCAGGTCCATAGCCGCATCACCGTTGGCATGCACCTGAATCGGCACGCCCCGCTCGATCAGTGCGGCTGCTTCGCTCTTGAACTGGTCCGGATCTGCGGTGCCGTACGCGCGATAGTCTGCCGGCGCTCCCGGTGGTCCCTCGTGATACGGCTCCGTGACCCAGGCCGTGCGTCCTTGGGGAGAGCCGTCGAGGAAGAGCTTGACACCGGCGATACGAAACCCGTTACGATAGGTTCTTCCGTACTGCAGACTGTCGTCGAGGATCGATCCGGCTCCCGCGAAGGCCGCGATATCCGCCTCGAGCGGCTCCCGGTCGGCCAACCCGCGAATTGCCCTCGCGAGCTGCGGGCTGGTGCCGGCACCGTTCTGGATCGTTGTGGTCCCATAACCCAAGTACACGTCGATCGACTTGCTAATCTGCTCCTCGAGCTCCTCCGGCGACGTCGACCCAAAACCTCTGCTGCCCGCGAGCAGCCTACCAGCTCGCTCCTCCAGAACCCCGTTGGGCTCCATCGAGCCCTCGACCCGGCGAACGTGACCTCCTTCGGGATCGGGCGTGGCGGCCGTGATGTTGCTGGCCGCGAGCGCGGCCGAGTTGGCCGTGCTCAGGTGTCCCGACACGTGGCTCAGGATGATCGGGTGCTCCGTCGAGGCTCGATCCAGATCGTAGCGCGTCGGATGGCGACCCTCCTCGAGTAACGAATCGTCGTATCCGCCCCCGGAAACCGTTTCGCCTGGCGGGATGTTCTTGTCGGCGATCCACGCCCGGACCTTCCGCACGATGTCGTCGATGTTGTTGACGTCGCCCACCGGCGGCGGGTGCAGCGACAGGGATTCCAGAGCCCTGGCCGCCCCGAGGAAGTGGCCGTGGGAATCGATGAAGCCGGGCAGCAGCGCCTGCTCCCCGAGATCCACCACCCGCGTCGACGGCCCCTCGAGCGCCATCACATCGTTTCGCGAACCGGCGCCGACGATTGTCTCACCGCGGACTGCCACCGCCTCGACGGTGGGCTGATCCGGATCCATCGTCACGATGTTGTCGCCGACGAAAATCGTGTCCGCCGGCGGGCCGGCGTCCCCACCACAGCCGACGAAGGCGATGGTGAGCGTGCACGCGAGGACGATGACCGTCCAATTCGACCTTTTCATGATACCATCTCTAATGGAGTAACTACATCGCCGCGGGCGGCCGTCTCAACGGCCCTCGTCCGGCCACACTTCCGAGGCCATGGCGGAGGCGCGGCTTCCGTCCTTGCCCGGAGGTCTGCACCTCGGGCCTCTGTCTCGCTTCATAGCTTGAAGACCGACCTGCCTCTCGAGAACGTCTCCATGATCGGGATGTGCTCGAGCTCGGCCGGATCCGCCGTGAGCGGGTTCTCGCCCAGGATCACGAGATCGGCCTGCTTGCCGACGGTGATCGAGCCCTTCGTGTTCTCCTCGAAGTACTGATACGCTCCCCCGAGCGTGACGGCGTGGAGCGCCTCCATGACGGTCAAACGCTGGTGAGGGCCGAGCACGCGGCCGCTCCGGCTCTTGCGGGTCACCGCTATAGAGACCAGCCGCATGATGTCGGGCGGCACGACCATCGCGTCGTTGTGGATCGTGAAGTTCACGCCACGGTCCATCGCCCAGCGCGCCGGACTGACGTTCGTGCCCCGCTCCTCGCCGAAGCTCCGCACGTGCCAGTCGCCCCAGAAGAACGTGTGCGCAGCGAAGAACGAGGGCACGATGCCGAGCTCGGCCGCGCGGTCGAGTTGGTCGGCCCGCATGAGTTGTGCGTGGACGATCACCGACCGGTGGTCGGGCATCGGATCGTCGCCCTCGACCGCCCCCGCGACCCCCTCGATCATGAGGTCCATGGCCGCGTCGCCGTTGCCGTGCGCCAGGAACGGCACTCCGCGCCCGATCAGCCCGGCCGCCGCGGACATATAGAGTTCCGGATCCATAGTAGGATACGCGACATAATCGGCCGGCGTGCCCGGCGGTCCCTCGTGGTACGGCTCGGTGACCCACGCGGTGCGTCCTTGAGGTGAGCCGTCGAGAACGAACTTCACACCGGCAACGCGGAAGCCGTTGCGATAGGTCCTCTCGTACTGGACGTCCTCGATGCCCTCGACAGAACCCCCGAAGCCGAAGCCTGGGAACGCGGCGACGTCGGCCTTGAACGGCTCGCGCTCGGCGGCCGCCCGATACGCATCCGCCTGTGCTCCGAACGTATAGCCGTCCTGGATCGTGGTCGTGCCGTAGCTCAGGTACACGTCGATGGACTCACGAATCAGGTCGTCGAGCTCCTCCTCGGCAGGCGGCGGCGCGAACCCGCCAACCAACAGCCCCCCCGCCCCCTCTTCCAGGATCCCGTTGGGCTCCATCGAGCCTTCGACCCGGCGAATGTGACCTCCTTCAGGATCGGGCGTGGCGGCCGTGATGTTGCTCGCCGCGAGCGCCGCCGAGTTCGCCGTGCGGAGATGCCCCGACACGTGAGACAGGATGATCGGATGCTCCGTCGTGGCGCGGTCCAGGTCGTAGCGTGTCGGATGGAGACCCTCCTCGAGCAACGAGTCGTCGTAGCCGCCCCCGGAGACGATTTCGCCCGGTGGGATATTCTTATCCGCGATCCACGCCCGGACCTTCCGCACGATGTCGTCGATGTTGTTGACGTCGCCCACCGGCGGCGGGTGTAGCGACAGCGCGTCCAACGCCGCCCCAGCTCCGAGGAAGTGGCCGTGGGAATCGATGAAGCCGGGCACAAGCGCATGGTCCCCGAGGTCCACCACGCGTGTCGACGCGCCCTCGAGCGCCATCACGTCGTCCATAGACCCGGCGGCGACGATCGTCTCACCGCGGACTGCCACCGCTTCGACGGTCGGCTGATCCGGATCCATGGTGACGATGTTGTCGCCGACGAAGATCGTGTCTGCGGCCGGACCGGCGTCGCCCGGCCCACAGCCACCGATCCCGATGACGAGCAGAGATGTGAAGACCACGACGGCCCGCTCAGACCTTCTCATGATACTCTCCCCTTGGCAGTGTCGACTCTTGATTCGTTCGCTCTTCCTTCAGGTCGCGAGACCTCTGCTCCGACCTACAGCTTGAAGACCGACCTTCCTCTCGAGAACGTCTCCATGATCGGGATGTGCTCGAGCTCGGCCGGATCCGCCGTGACCGGGTTCTCGCCCAGGATCACGAGATCGGCCTGCTTGCCGACCGTGATCGAGCCCTTCGTGTCCTCCTCGAAGTACTGATACGCTCCCCCGAGCGTGACGGCGTGGAGCGCCTCCATGACGGTCAAACGCTGGTGAGGGCCGAGCACGCGGCCGCTCCGGCTCTTGCGGTTCACGGCGATCGAGACCAGCCGCATGATGTCGGGCGGCACGACCATCGCGTCGTTGTGGATCGTGAAGTGCACGCCACGGTCCATCGCCCAGCGCGCCGGACTGACGTTCGTGCCTCGCTCCTCGCCGAAGCTCTGTACGTGCCAGTCGCCCCAGAAGAACGTGTGCGCGGCGAAGAACGAGGGCACGATGCCGAGCTCGGCCGAGCGGTCGAGCTGGTCGGCCCGCATGAGTTGTGCGTGGATGATCACCGACCGGTGGTCGGGCATCGGATCCATGCCCTCTACTCCTTCGGCGACTCCGTCGATCATGAGGTCCATCGCCGCGTCGCCGTTGGCGTGCGCGAGGAAGGGCACGCCGCGCTCGATCAGCGCGGCCGCCCCCCTCAGGTAGACCTCCGGGTCCATCCTGCCGTAGGCCACATAGTCGGCTGGCGCGCTCGGCGGTCCCTCGTGATACGGCTCGCTCATCCACGCTGTGCGTCCTTGGGGGGATCCGTCGAGAACGAACTTCACACCGGCGACGCGAACGCCATTCCGGTAGGTCCTCTCATACTCGACACTTCCGTCGAGCATTGCGTCGGCACTCGAGAATACGGCGATGTCACCCGCGAAGGGCTCACGGTCGGCGGCCTCCCGTAACGCCTGCACGGTCTCGGGGCCGGTGCCACCACCGTTCTGAATCGTCGTGGTTCCGTAGCCCAGGTACACGTCGATTGACTTGCGCACCATCTCGTCGAACTCTTCGGGTGACTGGGGCGTACCGCGGCCGCCGCCTCCCACAAGCTGGCCCGCCGTCTCCTCCAAGACCCCGTTGGGCTCCATCGAGCCTTCGACCCGGCGGATATAGCCGCCCGGCGGATCCGGCGTATCGGCGGTGACGTTTCCAGCCGCGAGGGCCGCAGAATTCGAAGCCCGTAGGTGTCCCGACACGTGGGTCAGGATGATCGGGTGCTCCGTCGAGGCTCGATCCAGATCGTAGCGCGTCGGATGGCGACCCTCCTCGAGCAAGGAATCATCGTAGCCGCGTCCCACGACGGCCTCGCCGGGAGGAATATCGTGATCCGCGATCCACGCCTGGATCTTCCTCACGACGTCGTCGATGTTGTTGACGTCACCCACCGGCGGGGGGTGCAACGACAGGGATTCCAGAGACCGTGACGCCCCGAGGAAGTGGCCGTGTGAGTCGATGAAGCCGGGCAGGAGTGCCTGGTCGCCCAGATCCACCACGCGCGTCGCGCTCCCCTCGAGCGCGATCACGTCGTCCAACGATCCGGCCGCGACGATCGTCTGGCCCCGCACCGCCACCGCCTCGACCGTGGGCTGAGCCGGGTCCATGGTGACGATGTTGTCGCCGAGGAAGATCGTGTCCGCCGGCGCCCTCGAGTCCTGGCCACAGCCCCCGAGAGCGATCGCAAGCGTGCACGTGAGAGCGATGATCGCCCGATTCGACCTACTCATGATTCCCTCCTGATTGAGTTGCTGCCGGCTCGCCCGCCCCATCGATCAGATCCCCGAGACCGCTCCTCGAATTCACATCTTGAATACCGACCTGCCTCTCGAGAACGTCTCCATGATGGGGTATTCATGTTCCCTCCTCACCCGGGTGTCGAGGGCTTGGTTGACGATGGACCGGGCGACGTTCTCATGTCCCGACGAAATCCCAGTAGCGCATGATGGCCAGGGCGGTGGATTTGGTGCCCATGGCGAGACCCTCGATGCCGATGTACTCGTTCGCGGCGTGAGCCACCGAGTCCCCGGGTGCCGGCGACAAGACGCTGGCGACCGGGATGCCCTCCTTGGCGAGGTAGTGGGTATCGGTCGTACCGATGGCGAAGTTGGCCGGCGCCACATCTCCGAACTGCGGGGGGCTCCCCGCCAGCGCCTCGTAGGCCGACGCGGCGGCTTTGACCACGGGCCACTCGAAGTCCACCCTGTAACCGGGACGACGGTCGATCTCCCCGATCGAGTACCTGAAGTCCGGGTCGGATGCCGAAAGGCGGTCGAGGATGACTTGCACGTCCCGCCACACATCGTCGGGGTTGTGGTCTGGCACGATCCGGGTGTCGAGGAAGATCCGGCAGAAGGCCGGCTTCTGGGAGGTTTGTGTGGTGGGCCACCCGCCTTTGGTCTGGAGCACCTGATAGAAGGAGGGCCCGTAGTAGGGGCTCGGGGGGTGGTTCGGCGCTGCGTCGGCGATGGCGGCAATGAACTTGCTCGCCTTGTGGATGGCGTTGACTCCTACCCCCGGTCGCGGCGAACTCCCGGCGTGGGCGTTCGTGCCGTAGAAGGTGATCATGGCCGAGGTCCGTCCGGGCACCGTCTCGCGGACCCGTGATCCCCTGCCCATCGACTCGGAGAGGGCTCCGGATACCTCCTTGTGGAGACCGGCCTTGATGAACTCCTTGACCCCGAGCATGTAGCCCTCCTCGTCGGCCACCAGCAGAAGCATCAGATCGCCGGGCAGCTCCACCCCCGCCTCCTTGATGGCTTTCGCGGCCATGATCTTGGCTACGCAGCCCGACTTGTTGTCCGAGGCTCCCAGACCGTAGACGCGGCCATTCCGGATCTCTCCCCCGAAGGGATCGACGAACCAATCGTCTTCGTTTGCCGTGTCATCGACGTGGATGCTGTCCAGGTGGGACGTAGCCAACAGTGTAGGCCCCTTCGGCGACCGCCCCGCCGGGAGCCTCGCGACCAGGTTAGACCTATCCGGGTGGCCGGCGATGCCCTGGATGAACGAGTCCTCGATGCCCCACTCGCGCAGCTTGCCCGCGAAGTACTCGGCCCCATCCTGCTCGTTGGCCATGTTGGTCGGGATGCGCACGAACTCCGAGAGCACGGAGGCCACCTCGTCCGCGTCGATCAGACTGAGAACTTCCTGCTCCTGCGACGTCAACTCGACGGACGGGGCCTGTCGGGGGGTCGCACCAAGTGTCGTGTCGGCGACCAGCCCTCCGGTCATGAGTGACCCGCCGATGACCGACGCTCCTTTGAGGAAGTCCCTTCGATCCAATCCCTCTTTGCTGTTCCCGGTGTCGGGATTCACGGTGGACGTCGCCATGATCACGTTGCTCCTTTTCTTCTGCCTCGGCCGCTTATACGTAGGTGCCGCAGCGGCGCGTCACATTGCCGCTCGCTGTGGCCACAAAAAAATCGGGCACTGTGAAAGGCCAGTCTCGTACTCTTCGGGCGATGCGCCGGCTGAGGCTGCCCCGGGGTGGGATCTGGGGCAGGGGTCAGTCCGAGTCGATCAGTAACCCTCCAGTAAGCGCACTGTCATAATGGTTGGCGGATCGGCCTTCGACCGTCGTATCCTGCGTCATCTACCGGCGGGGAATCCAGCCAAGGGTCCTCGGCGGGCCGAGGACCTGGCGGCTATAGACAGCTTAAAGCGCACGTCACTAATCAGTAGACTGAGTCAGGTACCGTACGGACCGCAGTGTGTTCCGTCAAGACGGCGGCCCTCCGCCAACCAGCTCGAGGAGGGTCAGCGCCGTGACGCCGGCTGCCGCCACGATGTCGTCCAGCGCGCACGATTCGTCGGGCCGATGCGCCTCCGTGAGCGGTCCGGGGCCGTACGCCACGCAGGGCTCGACGCCGGCGATTCGGACCACGTGCTTCTGGTCGTACGTACCCGGGCTGGCGACGAGCTCGGCGGGGGTTCCAACCACTCGCTCGATGGCCCGTTGCAGGGCCGCCACGAGAGGAGAGCCTTCGGGCGCCTGGGTCGGAAGCACGTCAAGGCGGTCCGTGACGGTGTATCGGCGCCCGGGGTCGGCCGCCTCGGCGGTGGAGATTAACTCCAGGATCTCCCGACGGACTTCATCGAGGTTCTCCTCGATCAGAAAGCGTCGGTCGAAAGTCGCTCGGCAGTCGTCAGCTACGCAGGGGGACTGCTGCCCCGCGATAGCCTGGCCACCATGGAGCGCGTTCACGTTGAGGGTGGCTTGCCGCGACTCCGAAGGTACCACCGGCATCGCGCTCACGCGCTCGCCCAGCCGGGGCCCAAGCTCGGTGCGGAGTAGCTCCAAGAGGGCCGCCATGTCAGCGATCGCGCTGCGGCCGAGGTGAGGCATGCTGCCGTGGGCGGTCCGGCCGTGCGCAGTGACGTCGAACCAATGGACCCCCCGATGGTCCACGCAGATCCTGGCCGGACCGAACGGCTCCGGGATGATCACGTAGTCCGTGTGCTCGCTCGAGATTCTACCGATCTCGCAGAGGTGGGCGACCCCGGCGAAGCCGCCGCTCTCCTCGTCGACCGTGCCGCTCACCTCGACCGACCCCGTGAGGGGGGCACCGGCCCGACGAATCGCCTCGACCGCGAACGCGGCCGCCGCCAGTCCGGCCTTCATGTCCGACGCACCGCGTCCGTACAGACGGCCGTCTCGGATCTCGCCACCGAACGGATCGACGGTCCAACCAGATCCCGGTGGCACGACGTCGAAGTGGCCGTTCAGGTGAACCAGCGGTCGGGTGCCGCGGCCTTCGAGCCGCCCGATCACGTTCACCCGCGGGTGCTCCACCGAGTGGTCGACACGGCCGCCGTCCACGTAGTCGACGTCCATGCCCCACTCACCGAGTCGTCGCCCGATCGTTTCGGCGCAGGCTGGATAGCGTGAACCTCAAGGGGAACGCGCACGTGCTCCAGGCCGCGGGGCGAATCATGGTCAAGCAGGGTGCGGGCAGTATCATCCTCTTCTCGTCCATACGGTCCGTGGTGGTCGAACCGGGTCAGAGCGTCTACGCTGCGACGAAGGCAGGCATCGTGCAAATGGTGCGGGCCGCAGCCGCTGAGCTCGGACCCTCGGGTGTGCGGGTCAACGCGGTCGCGCCCGGGGTCATCGACACTCCACTCACGGCCCCCATCAAGGGGAAGCTCGAGTGGTATCAGGCGTACGGGGACAGAAACATCTTCAAGCGGTGGGGGAGCGCCCGCGAGATGGCGGGTCCCACGGTCTTTCTGGCCTCGGATGGGGCGAGCTACGTGACCGGCACGGTGCTCTTCGCCGACGGAGGTTGGACGGCGATCGACGGGAGGTTCACACCCCCGGGGATGTAGCGGATCGGATTGTACACCTCACATGATCAGCGTGTGGGTGTACTTCATGCTGAGGGTGCGCGCATTGCTTAGGGGCAGGCGAGGCACACCCAGGACATCCCGCTCGAGGTTCAGGCCTTCGTTCCAGACCATCCACAGGTCCTGGCCCTCGCGAAAGTTGTACCGGAGCCGGGCGTTCGTGGTGATCTGGTCCGTGAGGGAGTTGTACTGGGCGAACACGTTCATGGAGAGGTGTGTGTCCAGAGCGGCCGCGACGGTGAGCCGGAGCAGGTTGGAGTCGAAGGCCTGACCCCGGTCGTCGAATCGGATCCGGTTCCACCCCCAGCCGCCACGGAAGCTCAGGTACCGGTTCAACGGCCAGTCGAAGCTGGAGTCCAAGGCCGTGCGCCGTCCGCCGAAGAAGTCTCCGACGGTCGCCGTGAGGTTGGGCCGGACGCTCCACCCTCTGGGTGCCCCGAAGCGCAGCGCACCCTCCGTCGTCCAATAGTCGCCTGCCAGGATCTCGACGTCGTCCGAGAGCGCGAACTCGGTCGGCACGTTCTCGAAGACCGTGTTGGTATGGATGCTGAACGTCGTCCCGTTGTTCGTCTCCAGGGTCAGGAAGGGCCGGAGTTGGCCGGTGTCCACTTCGTCGTCAAGATTGCGGATCCAAGCGTTGGTCTCCACCCCGAGCCAGATGCGGCGCCAGGGGGAGTCGAGGCCCAGGAACCACTGGTAGTTCCAGTCGCTCTGGCCACGCTTGAAGTCGCTGCGGGCCTCGAAGCCCATCGACGGTTCATAACCCGAACCGGACCAGACAAAGACATTGCGGAAGCTGAAGCCCTGGAACCTGCACCGGGTCCAGTCCAGCACGAGGCGTCCGGCGTTTACACCACCGACCGCCGCGTCGCGCAGGGCGTCCCCGCCCTGCACGGTCTGGAGCCACTTTAGGGTGAGGTAGTCGTCCACCCCGTACCCGGAACTGCCCGTCCAAGCTGTAGGTGATACTGTACCCACCTCTCGAGGCCACGCGGCTCGTGGACATGCCACCGATATAGGAGTGGGGGTTGAGTACACGTCGGCGCACACGCAGGACGCCGAAGTTCTCCGATGCCAGGTCGCCGTCCTCGGCGGTCTGCATCTCGGTGAGACCTACGTCCCAGCTCCCGACCCGCCCGACCAGGCGTGCGCCTCCCAGGATGCGAACGGGCCGCCCGTCGGACAGGCCGATTCGCCGTGAGTAGAAGAGCGTGCCCCGATCCGTGCCTGTGGCGAACTCGAAGATGCCCGCGCGCTCCTGGAAGAAAGGACGCTTCTCGTCGAAGAAGAGTGAGAAACGCGTGAGGTTCACCTGCTGCTGGTCGGCCTCCACCGCGGCGAAATCGGTGTTTGCGGTGAGGTCGAGAGTCAGGTTCCGCGTGGGGTTGAGCTTCACGTCTCCCCCGAACTCCCACCCCCGATCCGTCAGGTCGTGATACCGGTCCCCTGTCTCGACCAATTCGGTGCTCCGCACGGAGTTGGCCAGGCCGTAGGGACTCACGTAGACGGGGTTCCTGGGCTCGATCCCGTGGAGGCGCACGTCCTGCCACGCCGAGACCTGAGTGTAGAGCGCGCTCCGCGGGATGGCCGGGAAGGTCCATCGAGTCTCCGCTCCCGGCTCGTAGGCGTACGCCATCATGCCCATGACCACCGAGCCGTCCGGTTCCGTCTCGAAGCGCAGGCTCGAGAAGGGGATGCGCATCTCGCCGAACCACCCCTCGTCAGTGATGCGGGTTCGGACCTCCCAATGGGTGTTCCAG